>Ga0272442_10005571_pt1 | contig 16781 bp, 18 predicted proteins | sample SSMForm2O_FD_200262 | JGI IMG/M metagenome (GOLD analysis project Ga0272442, IMG submission 200262) | Marine sediment archaeal communities from Little Sippewissett salt marsh, Falmouth, MA, United States - SSM-Form-2O | ecosystem: Environmental > Aquatic > Marine > Wetlands > Sediment ... | reverse complement strand
ATCAACTTCGGCCACATAGTGCCTTGGGCTATAGACCACCCGCTCCTGAAACCATCCTGGCACTAACTCAATAAGTGGTACAACTATTAGGAGCAGGTCAATTGAATAATACTGCTTCTCCTCTCAGAACTGATATGCAAACCGTAAATGGCAATCTGCGCCTCGCCCTGGCTATAAGCTAAAACAAGGTGTCGTGTATTTTGGCTTCTGGCCAACTTGGCGATCAAGCTCCACAGGAGTATCTTGATAGTCAGAATTATCGGAAAGCATCCTGGCTTAAAGAGAGAGCTGCTTTACCTACCAGTTCTCCTTCAATAGGTAGATTAGCAGTTCCCACAGGGTTTTCTAGGAAGAGGTTCTCGGTTAACAAAAAGAAGTTCATCAAAAAAGCCCTCCAGGGTATTTTTTGGCTGGTGGACAGTTCTATCTGGCAGTCTTTTATCCGCGTGGGCAATTGGATTCCGTGTTCATGGATTCTCCGCACTATTCAAACCTATAGCTTCAGAATTTGGATTTAGTCGAGCAGTGACATCTGTTGTTGTCAGTATTGGAAGTTCTGTTCAGGGGCTTGAGTCACCACTAACAGGGTGGCTTGTTGACAAATTCGGCCCAAGGGCCTTAATAACCATCGGCATGTTCGTCGCCGGTCTGGGCCTCATATTGATGAACTTCGTAAACTCACTGTGGTCTTTTTATGCAGTCTGGGGAGTTATACTGGGAACAGGCATCAATATGGGCTTAGAAATACCTATAAACAAGGCAATTACAAGCTGGTTTGTAAAGAAGAGAGGGATAGCCCTGAGTGTCAGGTGGCTTATTACAGGTTTTGCTGGATTAGTGCTGTTGCTTGTTGCCTGGCTTATCTCCACACAGGGCTGGCGGATGACCTGCGTTATAGGCGGGTTGGGTATATGGCTTGTCGGCTTGCCGCTTGCTCGACTGTTTGTGAAGCCACAGAGACCAGAATATTACGGGCTGCTCCCTGACGGCGCTACAGATGAAGCAACACCAGGCGAGGATGTAAGCCAGATGATAGACAAGGGCGTGAACTATGCCGCCAAACTCCATGAAGTAGAATTTACCCTCAGGCAAGCATTGAGGACACACGCCTACTGGCTACTCATCTCAGCTATGTCTGTTCGCATGGTAGGCTTTGCAGCAATTCTGACCCACAGCGTGCCATTCTTAACCGATATGGGTATTGAACCAGTTAAAGCAGCATCACTGCTCGGGATTATCATCTTATCAAGCACCCCATCGAGGCTGATAGGCGGATTCCTCATGGATCGTACCAGGATACAGCACTTGCGATTTCTGATGGCAGGAGCATTCCTCATCCAGACCGCTGGAATTACCGCCTTCCTGCTAAACCAAACTACACCTATGGCATATGTTTTCCTTGCTCTCTTCTGGGTTGGAGTGGGGCTATCACTCCCATTGGACGCTGGAATTAGAGCTCGCTACTTTGGGCGAAAGGCTTTCGGCTAAATCGGGGGAGTTTCGATAGCTTTCACCATTCCGGTCACTGCAATAGCTCCTATCTATGCCGGGTGGATATATGATAATACTGGCAGCTATATATCAGCCTTCACCCTGTTTTCAATATTATTCGCCGTTTCTGCGGTTCTTGTCTCGTTGGCTCGTCCCCTCAAAGCACCAGCACAGGTCACCGATATCCACAAATTCTTGTGATGACAACCCTGTGCTCAAAGCTGAGGTGGAAACCGTAGATGGCAATCTGCGCCTCGCCCTGGCTATATGACCTGCCCCTAATAGTTGTACCATTTCTTAAGTCATTGCTATAGTCATAGTACTCCCACGTGCTGGTGAGCGGTTATTATTGGCACTATGGACGTGCCTGATTAAGTTCTTTTCTCTACTGATAAACTAATGCCTTGTCCTGACTGACTGCGGAGGTAACACTGGGTTATGGACCTTAGTAAGTTTCTTTTCAATATAGCCCACAGGAGTAAGATAGACAAAAAACTGATGGCGGCGGTTGAAGTTATGCTCAACAAGCCACTCGGTTAACCTGGGATTGAATTCTTTGTGGTCTAAAGATAGATTAGAGTTGTAGAGCAATGCACAGCCTATATATGTTTTTCTTGGTACATTGGACAATATTATTCCGTTTTAACTTATTGTGCTATATTGGGCATAGCGATATCGATAATTGAACTGCAGAGTTCTGGTTATGTTTTTCAATATGAAACGTCTTCGGCTTCTCATCTCGCTACCCGTAACCGTATTGGCCATTGGAACTGCGGGATTCATGACGCTTGAGAAACTTCCTTTGTTGGATGCTCTTTATTTCACAATTGTCACGATTTCAACTGTAGGTTATGGTGATATCCATCCAACTAATACAGCCAGCAAGATATTCGGTATAATTCTAATCGTTATTGGTATAGGAGCATTCTTAACCATCGTAACCAACGCTGCTCAGCTCTTGGTGCAAAGGGGACAGGATAGGCTACGCAGACAAAGGCTTAATATGATTATTGGCGTCTTCTTCACTGAAGCTGGGAATCAACTTCTTCAATTCTTCACCGAATTTGATCCGCAAATAGACGATATACGCAAGGATTTTGCGGTGAAAGACAGTTGGGGCGAGATTGACTTTACTCGTCTAAAGAAGAAAGTCCGTGATTATGAATTTACAATTGATGCTAAATTAATTGAGTTGGAAGTGTTGTGCAATTTTTTAAAAGAAAAAGGTGATTTATTGTTGAGAGAATTAGAGAATCCAGACTTGATAGAACATGAGTCTTTTACTGAGCTTCTTTGGGCCGTTGTGCATCTAAGGGACGAACTCATGTCAAGGAAGAGTCTTCACAACTTGCCGAAAACAGACCTCGTCCATTTAGCGAATGATACAAAGCGAGCATACAGTAATCTAGTTGAACAGTGGTTGGATTATTTACAATACCTTAAACGTAGATATCCCTATCTTTTTTCTCTAGCTCTTAGAACAAACCCCTTCACGCAAAATCCCTCTGCTATAGTCCGCTAAGCCAAGGTTCCTTGCTGTTAACAGGGCATAAGCAAACACTGAACAAAATAGAAAATTGTTACGGTCTAATGGTCTTTCATCGCAAGAGCAATCTAACTAAGCTGTATAAAGAAAGGAGCTACCGCTGGTCTTTCAATGGGATTAAAACGATTGTTGAACAGCGAACAGTTGACATGACTGAGTTTAAACAGAAGGTTAGTATCAAGAAGGCAGTCATTGCTGAATCAAGAAACGGGAAGTTATCGGTCAAAGACATAGCAAAAGGCATAGAAGGCAACCAGGGATCAGTAAAAACAACACTGAACAGACTGAAACAGCGTGGCTTAGTAGTGAAATTAAATGCTACTACGTGGGAGTTAACAGCGAGAGTGGACAAGGTGTAACAGGTCTTAGCTATAAAAGCGTAACATTTTAGTGTTTTGTTGACTAATTGCACAAAAAGCCAGAAAATATGTTGGTTAGGCCAAGACAGAAATTTGAAAAAACCAAAAACCTGCTCATCTCACTGCCCATACCTCTTTAGCTTACTCTGGTGGTTGCTTCTTAGCCTTCAGCGTTCTCGCCTTTTGAGCCTCGGCTATCGTCTGTTCTCTAGCCATATCAACTTTCTCCCTTGCCTGTTCTTTGGCTAGCTGTCCAGCTTCCTCTGCAATACGCTTTTCCATTCGTTTGGCCTCCTTCACTGATTGTGCTTTTTCAATCGCCTCTTCTCTAGCCATATCAACTTTCTCCCTTGCCTGTTCTTTGGCTAGCTGTCCAGCTTCCTCTGCAATACGCTTTTCCATTCGTTTGGCCTCCTTCACTGATTGTTCTTCTCGGTCTCTCACTATCTTACGTCCAAACATTGTATAATCACGGAACCTACCGTAAATCACTTTGTTGCGGCATCATACATAACAGGTGATTGCTCCTATATATCCCAAAGTTAAAGAAACCCCGTTGAGCAAACACTGTGGCAGTGGCTTGGCCACTTGTCCTTAAAACTACCAGTGATTAGAAAGATTGTCTCTTCAAACATGTTCCACCTCTTCTACGCTCTAATGATATGCCTTAATACGGCTTCTTTTCAAGCATGATTAAATTCTTTGAAAGCTCAAATATTGCACAAAACGATGGATTATTCGGTGCTCAGTCAATGGGGGATAGGAAAATCTTTTGGGGTAATCTTATTTTTTAGTTATGGTAGACTGCACCGTATGATAGACAGAACCTTTGCGCTGGTTTTCAGTCTTAGCACTTGATCCAACTACGAATTTTGTCAATAATCCTAGAGACAAATCTCCTGAACAGCAATTGTTTGGTCTAGCTGTCACGTAGACAAAATCTAAGATTTTTATGTAAGCAGGCAACAATACGTGATAGAGTAAAAGTGCAATAAATAGCTAAATTCTCACCCTCCGTCAGACGGTTAGCTTCAAGACTTCTTGTTTTATGTCACCATAAGATCCAGGGAGATTTTGTAATATTTAGAAACCCAGCTAGACTTTTCTCTCCATCCTCTAAGCTAGAATAATGAGTTTAATGGGTAGAAGGATAAGTGCTGGAGACTAGCTTACAAGACATTGAGATAGCTTGGCAGATTATAATGCCGTATAATCTAGAAGGGAAACAATGAGAGAATGAGGAGAAACACAAACGATGACATCGCTGGATTTACCGAAACGCATAGGTAGGCTTGATGAGCTTGCTAGCAAGCTCTTTATGGACTCAAACATCTAATTTTCCCTCATACTTTAATTCTCCTATCTTGGTCTTCAGAATAGCTGGCATTACTCTAGCATAGCTTCCATGTATAGCGTTAATTGTGGCCATCTATGATAGGGAACCCTACAGTTCATTAGAACCAAGTATACAAAAGCGAGTTTTGTTACCCAGGATAAAGATTTGGTTAGGATGCTACTTCCTGCTCGCGCCCACATTGTTGATACCGATCTCCTAGACTTGCCTTAGAGGAGCTTCCCAACTATACTTCCTTTTGTTGTTTCTTAGGAGGAATTAGTGATTATGCGTAAGATACTTATCATGCTACTCATGTCTACAGTCCTACTTACTGCCTGCAGTGAAACGGCAGGAGGAACGAACCCGAACTCAACGCCATCCGCAATGCCCGGCGCGCTAAATCAATGGAGTACTCCTCCAGCTATGGAGATCAATACTTCCAAGACTTATTTTGCCACTGTCGATACAACACTGGGCACATTCAGAATCCAACTCTTCGCAAATGAGACTCCCAAAACAGTCAACAGTTTCATCTTCCTGTCCCAACAGGGTTTCTATAATGGTGTTATCTTCCATCGCATCATAAAGACCTTCATGATTCAAACTGGCGACCCAACAGGAACTGGCACAGGTGGTCCCGGTTACAAATTTGCCGACGAGTTACCACCGAAGCACTCTTATGACCTGGGTATCGTTGCTATGGCTAATTCTGGGCCTGACACCAATGGCAGCCAGTTTTTTATCTGCACTGGCTCTGATGCCGAGAGTCTCAATAACTACCCAAACTACACCCAGTTTGGCAAAGTAGTCGCTGGCATGGATATCGTCCAGAAAATTGCTGCAGTCCCGGTCGGTCCCGGTAACCCTGGTGAGAATAGCCGCCCGGTCAACCCGCCAGTCATCAACAAAATTAGCATTACCTCACAATGAACGATTCACCTCAAACCTTATTGCGACATCAGTCGAGGAGGCCAATCAGCACCTTCTTCCCGAACGGAGATTAGGAAAGCACCCCCCAAGGCCCACAATGAGATAATGAGGCAACAATAGTCAGTTTTGTTTAGCAGGCGATTCATGTCTTGTTAAAAGATGAGCTGGCCATTGCACAAAACGATGAAAAAGTGCAACCGGTATTCCATACTAGAGAGGCCGAGCATAGATCCAAATCTGAGGTTCACAGTCGGCTACCTTATACAACAAATCTGCAGTTAATTTTTGGCTTTTTGCGTAGCTAGGTAACAAAACGCTAAATTGTTTGAAGTCTAAAGGTTGAATGGCAATTCGCTACTGATTACCCAAATTGCATCCCGCTCACTGTATTCAATCATAATCTATATGTCCATGCTTATCTGCCATTTTGTTAGTAGAGTTGAAGACCACGCCCGCATCTAACTTTCTAGGTTGAGATATGATCCCAGTCTTTGACTTTCGTTACAAACTTATGTTTTGTTTACTTAAAGCACGATACTATAATACGGCAGGTAGTACAAAACCTAGTGGGAGCAACACCCAAAATAGCTATTGAGGGGCTTCATAATTCATTTTGAACCACCTCTCGGCAATATCAAAAAGGTCAGTGAGTAATGATGGAATAAGTATATACAATCGTCTGGTAATGCCCTTAGAGAATAACCAAAGGTTCTTGCTAAACTCCATAATTCACTGCCTACCAGCTTCTTAACTAACAGGAGTATACCACCTAAAACAACCAGAAACGGATAAACCCGAATTATTCGATCGGGACGCGGCAGAAGATGTTCCATGTCCTAATCGTAAGAAATTGGTGACCTTATAAGCCTCTGACCTGATAGATGGTAAAGTTATGAAATGCCCTCATTGTGGCTTACAGATGGATATGGAAGAGGTAAGTAGCGGATTAAAAGAATTAGAGGGTAGAATCAAGAAAACGCTTAACCCCTAACCCATTACCATTTTTATTTTTATGTTGGATTGGCTGTATTCAACTATGCGTGAAATGAGTATATCAGAAGTAACATCTTCTGGAATACGAATGATTTTCCGGTCAGTCAGATATTTCATATTTTCCATTTTATTCGTTTCTGGTTGATTTTATTAAGATTAATAATAGAATTGAACGATCATAATTGGTTCATTTAATCTATATAAACATTGACGTGCCCAGTAGACAAGTTCCTTTATATAATAGACAAGCAGACTGTTAATAAGTTGGAAGTGAGGTGATACCCTGATTACTTTGTAATATTAAGGGTGGTTTTAGCGAAATTAGCTACGGAAAACTTAAACGTTTCGAAATTTCAAACTGGTGACTTTTAATCAGGGTATCTGAACAGCAGATCAACAGACAGTTTCATTTTACCATCTCTACAAAAATATTAATCTATTGTGATATTATGAAAATATGTTATCAATAAAGATAGCAATACGATTTCTCAAAACCGGTGGAGGTCAGAGCCTGTTAATTATCATTGGCATAGCTATTGCTGTCTCGATTCAGATATTTGTAGGACTGCTTATCGATAGCCTTCAAAAAACACTAGTCGATCGGACTATAGGCAACTCCCCACAAATAACAATTTTATCAGCAACAGATATTAGCACCATTCGTGATTGGGAAAGCCTCGTAAGGGTAGTGGGGGAGGTTGACCAGATTAAAACGGTAGCCGTGTCAGCTACAGCTAACGCCTTTGTCGAAGATGGCAATCTCGACCTACCTATTATCGTTAGAGGTTTCAACTTCGATGATATCGATGACATATACAATATTAGGGATTCTTTGTATGAAGGTGATCAATATCAATCAGCGAGAGAAGTATTGATGGGCAAAGACCTAAGAGAGGATCTAGAGGTAGATATTGGGGATCAATTAGTCGCAAAAACACCTGAGGGTGAAGAGATTGTTTTTATTATCTCAGGTTTTTATGATCTGGGAGTAGCGAGCATAAACGAATCATGGATACTGGCTAATCTTGAGACAACACAGCGCATATTCAATTTCGGTAATCGAATAACCTCGATAGAAGCAACTGTTAAAGATGTTTTTGCGGCCGACACAATAGCACTTGAAATAGAGAAGATCCTGGACAACGATAATATCAAGATCAACAACTGGAAGGATCAGAACGAGGAGCTATTAAGTGGACTTGAAGGTCAGCGAATGTCAAGTATGGTCATACAGTTGGTTATAATAGCTTCGGTGATAATAGCCATCTCAAGTGTGTTGGCTATTACCGTTTTGCAGAAATCTAGGGAAATTGGGATTCTAAAAGCTATGGGCATAAAGGACTCAGCGGCCAGCTTGATATTTATCTATGAAGGCCTCATAGTAGGCTTAATAGGAACGACATTGGGCGTTATCCTGGGTCTTTGCCTTCTTTATGGCTTCAATGCGTCTACCACCAGCCCTGATGGTGCAGCGATAGTAGATTTATATATAGAATATGATTTTATTCTTAAATCATGGTTTATCGGGCTGGCAGCATCAACCTTTGCTGGCATCTTCCCTGCAAGAAAATCGCTGAAACTCAGTCCGGTCGAGATTATCAGAGAAGGGTAAAATGAGTAGTATTATCGAACTGAAAAGTGTTGATAAGATATATACTGGTACTGTAGACACTCAAGTGCTCTTTGATATCAATCTTACCTTCGATAGTGGTTCATGCAATTCGATAGTGGGTGAATCGGGAAGCGGCAAATCAACCTTACTGAACATCATGGGTACTTTAGATAAACCGACAAAAGGGGAAGTAATAATCAACGGCGCCAGGACAAGCGATATGGATAAAAACAAACTTGCCGATCTGAGAAATGAGACAATTGGTTTCGTTTTTCAGTTTCATTACCTTCTTCCAGAATTCACAGCAGAAGAGAATGTTCTCATACCATATTTGATAAAGCATAGAAGGGCTTCTAAAGAGATAATGGAAAGAGCGAATGAACTCTTCGAGATTTTAGGCATCACTAAATGGAAGAACAGTACTGTTACAAAGATGTCAGGAGGACAACAACAAAGAACAGCAATAGCTAGAGCTCTCATAAACAACCCCAAGATCTTAATAACAGATGAACCAACGGGTAACTTAGATTCTGAAACAACAAAGAAGATATGCAACAGCTTCCGGGAAATAAATCAAAGATTTGGGAGTACTTTTATAGTTGTAACACATGACCTTCGGGTTGCCGAAAAGACGGATAGAATCATCGAGATTAGAGATGGCAAAATAGAAAAGGATACTGTGAAATAGAACCCATCCTTTCACTTGTAAGCTATCTGGCCCTATTCGCAGGTGACGTTAGCCTCCTCGTAGCTGAGCGCGAAGTGAAGCCGAACTAGTAATTGGTGCTTGGCAAGTATAGTGTTCACACAAATAAACTGTAGGTCGATTATCAATCATTTGTCTATTCTCAAATAGCTTTAGTTCTGCTACTGGATCTGGGTCGTTGGGATCATATGCGGCGAATACTTTATTGGGCAACAAAGTACCACATAAGATGTGCAGCAACTCTGAGGTTTCTGGATGGTTCCTAGGGCCTATAATAGCGATTTCCCTTGGAGTGGAGAGGTATAGGTCTAAGGCACAAAGCCAATTACTGAAACCAAGAGGGTGCCGATGAATCAACCCTTGCATTGGTACAAGTGACTGCATTGCTATTCTTTCAAACTGTGCATTATCAGTTAGTCTGGCCAGTTTGAGCAATATCATGATAGCGGCTGAGGTGCCTGATGGCAGTACTCCATCGTATATGCTTTTTGGGCGGACAAACAAATCCTCGTGCCTGTTACTGGTATCATAAAATGTATGCGCAGGTTCATCCCAGAATTGCTCAACCATGGCCGTGCCTAGCTTGATGGCGTACCTAAGATATTCGCCGGAAAAGGTAGCCTGGTGTAAAGATAGAAACCCGTCAATGACCAAGGCATAGTCATCAAGATAACCATCCATCTTAGCCTGTCCATCTTTGCAACTATGTTTAAGATACCCGTCCACAATCATCGAGTTCGTCAGAAACCTTCCATTGGATACAGCTGCAGCCAAATAGTCATGACGATTAAGGACACAGGCAGCTTCAGCCAGACTGGCTAACATGAGCCCATTCCACGAAGCTAACATCTTTTCATCTCGACCAGGTTTTATCCTCTGTTCACGCCTGTTTAGTAAAGAAGTTTTCGCCTGTCTCATAGTATTTGATGCTTCTGGTTCTAGATTGGAAACAACATGGAGAATATTCTGACCATTTAAATTTCCTTTAGCGGTAACACCGAAATAATCACCAAATATCTGACCGGTATTTCTGCCCAGAACCTGAACAATTTCTTGGAGCGTCCACAAATAGTATTTGCCCTCAACACCCTCACTATCAGCATCCTGAGTACTATAAAAACTACCGTGTGGATCGCTCATCTCTCTTACCACATAATCCAAGGTCTCTTCAGCTATAGTGCGGAATAAATGCTTGCCAGTAACTAGATAAGCATGTAAGTAGATCCTGCTGAGCAAAGCATTATCATATAGCATCTTCTCAAAGTGTGGCACCAGCCAGTAACTGTCGGTTGAGTAGCGATGAAAACCACCTCCAAGTTGGTCGTAAATACCTCCTCTAGCCATCTTTTCCAAGGTCAGGTCAACCATTTCCAAAGCACCCGTATCCTGACTACGATAGAAATATCTCAGCAAGAATTCAAGTGTCATCGCCTGGGGAAATTTTGGTGCCTTTCCAAAGCCACCGTTGTCTTTATCAAAGTCCTTTCTGAGAATCTGGTAAGCTTTCTCAACAATACCCATTGCTAATGGCTCTTTAACGGCACTAGTTCCAGTATTTGAGACCAACGCTTTCACTATTTGCTGGACTGCCTTTTCAATCTCACTACGACGATTTTGGTAGGCATGAGCTGCAGCCTTGAGAACTCCTGGGAAGCCAGTCATACCATGCCTATTTCGAGGTGGAAAGTATGTCCCCCCAAAGAAAGGCTTACCCGCTGGGGTTAAGAATACAGTTAGAGGCCAGCCACCACTGCCTGTAATTGCCTGTACTGCTTCCATGTAGATGGTATCAAGGTCAGGGCGCTCCTCTCTGTCTACCTTAATATTAATAAAATTATCATTCATTAGGCGAGCCATCTCATCGTTCTCAAAGCACTCATGTGCCATAACATGACACCAGTGACATGCTGAATACCCGATGCTCAACAAAATAGGCTTGTCTTCGTCTCTAGCACGGGTGAGTGCTTCCTCCCCCCAGGGATACCAATCTACTGGATTGTCAGCGTGTTGCAACAAGTATGGGCTCGTTTCGTTTGCTAAATGATTAGACATCTGCTTATATGATTCTTTCTACGCACTATCTCCAGTTCTACATTACATATGCCCAAATAGGTAGTCAGAATTCCTTGGTATTCCAAAATCGATTTGACCGACAAGGAAAGTTTCGTACATGACCAAACCACCTCGGCGCAATCCATCTTTGATCTGCGAGACAAAAGAGTTTTGTAAGTAATTGAAGTAGATAATCACATCACAAACGCCTTTTTCACGACCTCTTTCATAGTTCGCTGAGCTTCCATTGCCTCTTCCTCCTATTTCCTCTTTTATCATCATAGTATCAAAGAGCGACTAATTTCTTCTTCAACCCAGAGAGCTGTTTGAGATGCGATTTCTCCTCGGTTATTATGCTATTCACTGTTGGTTGTGCTTGATGGGGCATTATCTCTCTCATTTCGTAGTAGAACAGTATGGAATCCTTTTCGGCACCTATAGCTAATTCCAGAGCTTCAATATCAGAATCCACGTGAGTTGCCATTCCACTTGTAACCATATCATCCGTAAAGACAGCGCTATCAACCAGTGCCTGAAGATAAGAAGCATATTCCTGAGCATAGGTTTCTGGGATCTGGTACTTATCGGTTTCTGCGAGCATGCCTTCGAAAGTTTGAATATGCGCTCGTTCCATAGCAGCCAGATATTGAAAGATATTGTGGGTTGCGGCGTTCTCGGTTGACCTTACCATGGTATCGTAGAAGGCGATCCCTCTCCTCTCAATACCAATGGCTATGTTTATAAGTTCATTGCCAGAAAAAATAATAGACATTCTTTAGATACCTCCATGATTTTATCTATTTACGAGAATTTATTGAATAACCCTCGCTAATAATGCCATCCACGGGCACTCGCTTTCCGGGTCGTACTAGTATGAGGTCTCCAACCAAAACATCTTCAACGGATATTTCCCTTTCCTCACCACCACGGATAACCAATGCCGTCTTTGGGTTAAGTCTGTTGAGCTTCTTTACGCCTCGGAGTTCTCGCTCTTGGGAGTAGACTTGGCAGTCATTACGGCCCTCCATAGCTATATCTTGACCTGAAGCTTCGCCGATTTCTATTCAGTGAATTCAACCACTACTTTTCTCACATCCCATAGCGGTTCAATTTTCTCCATGATTTCTTGCTTTATGGCTGAAGCAAACTGGTTCTCCGCAGGCAGGTCGATAACCACCCTGACAGTTCCATCCTTTACTTTGATATCTTTCACCAGGTTTGTGTGAACCAGGCTCAATCCACTCAAGGGATTCATGACTTTCTTAAGACGACTACGTACCACCTCTAATGTAGTAGGCTTCCTCTCCTTAACCAGACCGTGGCGTTCTTCATAGTTTTCAATAGCCGCACGTAAACCTTCTACAGCAAGTACCGAGCAGTGTGCTTTGATTTTAGGGAGTCCTCCTAGCGCGTCTGAAGCCTGCTCCCAGGTAACTTTCTTGGCTTCATCCAGCGTTTTGCCCTTGGCCAGTTCCGTAATGATAGAACCAGTGGCAATATTGGAAGCACAACCATAAGATTCAAACTTAATGTCTGCTATCTTCTTGGTGTCAGGATCAACATTGATATAGACCGAAACCATGTCTCCGCAGGCGGGGCTACCCTCTATCGCTTTTCCGTCAGGATCATCAATCTTACCCACATTTCGAGGATGGCGGAAGTGCTCCAGTACAGTTTCACTATATGGAAATTTCATATTCATCCCTCCTATTGTTCTTTTTCTTTGCCCAACGGGCTGATGTTTCTAAGCTCCTTTACTACCTCAGCCAATGTGTTAACTACGGCGTCAGCTTCATCCATATTATTGTATCGCCCGAAAGTAAACCGAATCGAGCCGTGTGCTCTTTCGTGGTCACCACCTATACCAAAGATAACATGACTACCCTCAAGTGAACGGCTGAAACAGGCAGAGCCGGTGCTCACTGCAATCCCATGCATATCCAGATGCAAGGTGATAGATTCACCCTCTATGAAGTGGAAGGAAATATTGGCATTCTGCGGGAGCCTATTCTCGCGATTGCCATTGAGGATAGTATCTGGTATTTCACTAAGGATACGGTCGATAACATGGTCACGCATTTCTTGCAGGTGTTTGGTTTCTTCTAGAGTAACCAGTTCGGTTGCTTTAGCGAATCCCACAGCACCGGGTATGTTTTCCAGCCCTGCTCGGAGATCGAATTCCTGAAATCCGCCATCTACCCACTTGGCTATTTGCGTCCCATCACGGATATAAAGTCCCCCTATGCCTTTTGGTCCATGGATGGTGTGTGCCGACACTGTGATTAAATCCACTGGAATTTTCCGCACATCGAGGGGAACCCTGGCAAAGGTATGCGTTGCATCAGTGTGAAATAACACCCCTTTTTCACGACAGATGATGCCGATGTTTTCAATATCCTGGATAGTGCCAATCTCCTGGTTAGCATGCTGGATGGAAACCAGGATGGTTTCATCAGTTATCGATTCTCTAAGTTTATCAAGGTCAACAAAACCATCGTTATCTACATCGAGATAAGTAACCCTGAAGCCCTGTTTCTCAAGGGTTTTGGCACTATTGAATACAGGGAAATCTTCAATTTTTGACACAATAAGGTGTTTCCCTTTCTTATTACCAAGAGCTAGCCCTACTCCCTTCAGAGCGATGTTTGAGGACTCGGTACTTCCAGAAGTAAAAATAAACTCTGCTGTTGCTGCTCCCAGAGCCACAGCAATAGATTCTCTAACTCCATCCAGGGTTTCTCTAGCTTCTATGCCCTGAGAGTAAGCAAACTCCGATGTAGCCACGGCATACTTGTCGAAAAAGTATGGCTTCATTGCTTCCAAGACGCGTTCATCCAAGCGAGTGGTCGCTGAGTTGTCCAGATATATTTGTTTTCTATTTAACATATCTCCCTCCTGTTATATGAAGAGGGTCACTGTTGATTCTTTAGCTTCATTCACATAAGTGCCCACTGCGCAGTACTCTGAGATCAAATCATCGCGTAAATCCTCTTTCTTTATACCCATTATCTCCATGGTCATATCGCAGGCAAGGATTTTACCCCCGAGCTCTTTAAAGTCTTGCAACAGCTTCTCCAGAGAAACCACGCCAACTTTCTGCATTTTTCTCTTTACCATAAACCTTCCAAGTCCTAGCATGTTCATCTTCGAGAGAGGTCCTTTATCAAGGCCTCCTTTCTTAAGGCGTTGAAGCCCCCAGAACGTGAAATAGAGTGACGCTTCCATTCCCATTGCCAATGCCCCGTTCGCTATAATGAGAGCGCTGTAGACTTTATCCATATCGCCACTGTGCACTATAATCGTAGCTTTATTAGTCATAGTTGTTCTCTCCCTCTACCTATGTATTTTTATCTTCCACACCCCATCTTTCTCTTGAATGCCCATAAGTTCTAACCCCAAAGCTTTAACAGCCATTGGTATCTCTTTTTTGGAAGCAGGATGTGTTCCCACAACCTCGACTATATCACCTTGCTTTGCTCTCCTCAAGGCCTTGCGGGTTTCAACCAGAGGGACCGGACAAGTTTCGCCAGTGCAATCTACCTTTATCTTAGACATTTGACCACCTCCCTACAGACTTAGTTCCATTATTTTAATTCAGTACTCACATTATTACCATCTTGTGTGCTGACTGAGATACATAGGTAACACTGAACTATGGATTTTAGCAAGTTTCCTTGCTATATACTCCACAGGGGTAAGATATACAAGAGACTGGTGGGGGCGGATAGTATTATACACATTCTCCCAGCTTAGCAAAGCTTGATTTAGCTCTTGTATATTGAAATTGGCATCTGTTACCTCGTAGAAATCCTCTGTGTAGGCCCTTTGTGCCCTTTCTACATGGCCGTTGAGCTTGGGAGAGCGTGGTGGCAGGACAAATAGATTAATCCCCCTCCATTGACATTCTCTCTCAAAAGCATTTTGAAACTCCGATCCTACATCCACCTGAATAGCCTTGATGGGATCGATCCTCCAGGCTCTCTAAGCGCCTGGGGTTGTAGCGCTGTTTCCATCGGTAGAAGGTTTGAGGAGAGATATCGAAGTGGTGTTATATATCTCCTTGACCCTCTGGATGGTTTTATCCCTCTCCTCACGCATGATGCGCACTACTTCAGATGTATGTCTTTCAGCATCATGGGTCAGCCATTCGAAGCTGGTAACCGACCGGTCATGGCCTTTTGTTAATGAGTTGTACGTGGACTTAACATACTCCACGAGCTTATTAACTTCTCCATATGGTAGTGACGCGTCACTAGGAACGATTGCGTCGTGATGTGCTAGACGTGTGTCTCGGTAGCGCTTTAACCGTATTAGTAAGCTCTCGCTGTTATTAATCTTCTCCTTTATATCCTGCAATTCCTCCACTTGTTTTTCTACTGTTTCTGCTGTCTGTAATGGTTCTAAAACGCCTGTATTCAGCGAGAGTTCTCTGGCAACCGGTGCCATTTCACCGGCTGCTCCAGGGCCACCACGAATAACGGCTACGAAATAAGGTTTGTTACCATACATTCTCGGATTGCCCACGTTCATAATCTAAACTACTGAGAACAATAATTCAACAGCAGATTCTGTCGATAGGGATGGGGCACAAAAAGCTACTTTGTTCAATCATTTTCTGCTTCTGCTTAATTCTCTTATTTGCGGATGCTGAGATGTATAGGTAAGATTATGTGTTTTTGTTAAGTGTTTCCTATTCGCCATCCTCAAAGTGCAGGTTAACAGCACTGGCCCTTTGAAAATTCACTCTATCCGCTACGCCTTCACTTTCAGCATTTTCGTCGCAGATGGCCTTAGAATAAGCCCAGGGATTATCCCAATAGTCAATGCCTACAACATGCGCCAATGTATATCTTGTCAAAAGATATACAGCAACCCTTCCACCTCCTGTCCCTATATCCAGAGCTTTCCCATGGCCATCCCACTCCAGTTTATCCAATAGTGCATTACAGAGTTCCTTCTGTAATCCTCCGCCATTCTTTCCCAACAGTCAGTAAGCGTACCACGTATAAACAGTTGCCTTTTCATTAGGAGTATATGTATAGTTATTAAGGGGTTTATTGCCAATTATACCAGCGGCCAGTGTATTCCCTGTATTTTCTTGCGAATCTTCGCAGATTAAGATATTCCATTACTTTGCTTTTTTCCTGTCTGACGATTAAATCAGTTATTAATTTACCTAGCGCTTGTGAAAAGGAGAATCCGAAGCCATCGCAGCCACAAGCTAATATCAATCCTTTTAATTCATCTACCTCGCCCACTATTGGTAACTTGTCGGGGGTTATGTCTTCAAAACCTCCCCAGTGCCTCAAAATATTCACGTTGCCTAGTTGTGGGATATATTGTTGTATAGTGTGAACGGTGCGTTGGAGAGTGCCTAAACTTGCCGCTGCATTGTATCCTGGTTCCCTGATTATATGTGTGTCTTCCCCTGCTATGATTTGCCCATTTTTCTCCTGGCGCCACCAGATATCTCCACGTTCAGCGAGATATGGTAATTGCATCAGAGGTTCGGTGACGAAAGCTTCATCGCGGTATGGCATAGTGGGTATTTTTATACCAGCCATCTGTGCTACATCGCTGGACCATGCCCCTGCAGCGTTAATTACAGTGTGGGTCTTTATTTTCCCTTTAGTTGTTAGTATGCTTTCTATTCCCCCCTTCTCGACTTCTATGTCTGTTACCTCGGTGTCAGTGTAAATCTTCGCCCCTGCTCTCTTTGCATTGGTAATGAGTGCTTCAACGGTATAGAAGGGATT
>Ga0272442_10005570_pt1 | contig 16782 bp, 8 predicted proteins | sample SSMForm2O_FD_200262 | JGI IMG/M metagenome (GOLD analysis project Ga0272442, IMG submission 200262) | Marine sediment archaeal communities from Little Sippewissett salt marsh, Falmouth, MA, United States - SSM-Form-2O | ecosystem: Environmental > Aquatic > Marine > Wetlands > Sediment ... | reverse complement strand
AAATGGAAATCGTATCGTCGTGCTCACAAGAAAGTAGCTTAAAAAATATGAACCGTGCGAAACTGACTAACTGGAAACGGCACTAGTGTGGACGGATCATCCTCACCAAGTTGCTCACTGCGAATCTGTAACGCACGTTTCAGATGTACATCAGCCGCTTCGTAATCTCCCATTTTGTCATAGGTCAGTCCCAACGTATGGCGGATTTTCGCCTCTATAAGCGGGCGGGCCTCAAACTTGCTCTCAAGATTCTCCGAAGCGGCTTCGAGAATGTGACGGACGGTGACTTCCTGGCCCTTGGCTTTCTCCGGGTACACCGAGGCCAACAATTCATTTGTGAGGAAATCGGTCACGGTTTGAGTCTCTTCACGAGCTTGTTCAGCCCGGACGTACATGACGGCAGTCACAATTAAGCCCAATAGAAGGGTGGCTACGACGGCGATGGTTGCTGAAACCAATCCACGACGGCGCTGGATGAATTTTTTGATGCGATACAACGTGCGGGGAGGGCCGGCTAAAACCGGCTCGTTGTTAAGATAGCGCTTGATATCCGTCGCAAATTCACTGACGGAGTCGTACCGGCGATTGCGATCTTTCTCTAAGGTCTTCATAACCACCCAGTCCAGATCGTCGCGGATGAGTTTCTCTAAGGCTTCCGGACTGGTATTGCGATATTTGGCTACGTCTATTCGAGCCTCGCCTAAGGTGCTGAGCTTGGTAGATGGCCGGGTCGGTTCCTCCTTGCGGATGATTCGCTGCATTTCCTCATAACCTTTGCTCAGAAGGTATTCGGACTCGAACGGTGGCGAGCCTGTTAAGAGTTCGTACAAAAGTGTCCCCAGCGAAAAGAGGTCGGTGCGGATGTCGATATCCAGGCCGCTCATCTCCGCCTGCTCGGGACTCATGTACGCCGGTGTGCCGATCATGTGGGCGTAGCGTGTGAAGAGCGTTTTTTCCGTGAGCCGCTGGTTGGTTGCCTTGGCGATGCCGAAGTCGATGACCTTGGGAATGGGCACGCCGTCATGGAGTGTGACCATAACATTCGTGGGCTTGATATCGCGGTGGATGATGCCCTTTTGGTGGGCGTGCTGGACGGCTTGACAGACGCAGATGAACAACTCCAGTCGCTCTTGTGTACTTAGGTTATTCGCATCGCAAAATTCGGTGATCGAGGCGCCTTTGACAAGTTCCATCACGAAGTATGGCCGGCCCGTATCCGTCGCTCCGGCGTCCAGGACCTTAGCGATATTCGGATGATCCATCATGGCCAGCGCTTGGCGCTCCGCTTCAAAACGCGCGATCACTGACTTGGTGTCCATACCTAATTTGATGATCTTGAGCGCCACCTTGCGGCGAATGGGTTTTTCTTGTTCGGCCATATAGACCACCGCCATACCCCCTTCGCCGATCTGTTCCAAGAGTTTGTAGCGACCGATGACCGTGCCGGATCCCTCCGAGACCAGGGTATCGCCCAGAGTCATGTCGGTATCGAGAATTGGGGCTTCAAGAAAACCCTCTCTATCATCATAAGCCTTCAGAAGGGACTCCACTTCTGCCCGTAAATCAGTCTCGTCCCCACACGCATTTTGAAGATAATCCATTCGTTCCTGGGGGGTCTTCTTCTTATACGCCTCAGAGAAAATGAGCTTGATCTGGTTTGTTCTTCTGTTCATGATATCCTCAATGACCGGCAATGTCTCTATGATACAATGCGAAAAAAACGACAAAAAAGGGCAGAACAAAATTGGACATTTTAGGAAAATTTCTTGCTCTGAACCGGCTTGCCCCGAAGGTTAATCCGAATCCGGCTCGCCACCCTTGCGGATTTCCCTCCGCAACCAGGCGCGAGCGTAAGCCCAGTGATCGACAGCCGTACGGCGGGATAATCCCTGGAACCGGGCCACTTGTTCGATCGTCAGGCCTGCGAAATATCGAAGTTTCACTAGATCAGCCAGGTCCGGGTCCGTCTCGGATAATTTGGACAGCGCTTCATCCAGAGCAATAAGATCACCCGAAGGCCCCTCGATAGCCAGATCCGCATCATTGAGGTTAATCCTTTGATGGCCGCCGCCACGCTTGGCGCTTTTCTTGCGTCGGGCACTTTCCACGAGAATCCGTCGCATGGCCTCAGCGGCGGCGGCGAAAAAGTGGCCCCGCCGGTCCCAATTTTGAGTTTCTGATCCAACGAGACGGATATAGGTTTCATGAACCAAAGCCGTCGCCTGGAGCGTCTGGCCCGGCGGTTCATTGGCGAGTTTTTGCGCTGCCAGCAGACGCAGCTCATCATAGACAAGAGGAAGCAGTTCTTCCGTAGCGTGAGCATCACCCCGCTCGATTGCATTCAAGATGCGTGTAACATCCGTCATGCTTGTTCCCCGTTTTTTTTGGCAGAATCGCTTCTGTACCGGGAATCAAACAACGGCTCAAATATTCCACCGCATTTGCTTCGCGTTCAGTAAAAAACTGGATGGTCGTGTTATCCGTGGAGGGTCCAGCCCTTGCGGTACTCCCGGCTGAGCAGGGCGTTGCCCTTCTCACTGTTCGTCACGCGACCGCGGACGCCGTCGTACTCGATTTTCTTGCCGACGCGATACGCCACCAGGCCCAGAAGCATCGTTTCGATCAGGTTACAACTATACTCGAAATCGCATGAGGTTTTCAGGTCGCCCTTGCAGGCGTTGATCCATTCCTCCTGGAAGTGGCCCATATCGGGGATGACCTCGTCCTCGCGGCGTCGCTTGTAGTACGTCATGTCGGCCGTATTGCCAAAGGGCAGTACAAGACGCGAACCGAAATCGGCAATGACAAAGCCCTTTTTGCCCTTGAACATCACACCGTGCCCAATCTTGTTCAGGTCAACGTACGGTTTCGGCGATCGGGGCATGGCGCCGCCCTGATACCAGCTCAGGCGAATCGGGGGTCGCCAGTCATTCGCCGGCATGTCAAAATGGCTCTCACACTTAACCGGGGTGACATCGGGATTAAAGGGATCCCCTTTAGCCTCAGCCGTGGTCGGCAGGGTGGTGTCGATGGCGTTCCAGGCCAGGTCCATCGTGTGACTGCCCATATCACCGATCTGGCCGCTTCCGAAATCCCAGTACATATTCCACTTCAGGCACCCGCCGAAATACCCCGGGTTGTACGAATGCCAGGGGGACGGGCCGAGCCACAGGTCGTAATGGAGATGCTCCGGCGGCTCGCCCTGGGCGGGCAGGTAGCCGGGCTTGGGAATCTGACGGTTGCCCCAGGTATAGACGTCGGTCAATTCGCCGATCGCGCCGTCCACGATCAATTCCCGCACGCGGTTAAAGTTCGGGTTGGCGTGACGTTGTGTGCCGCATTGGGTGGCCAGTTTGTGTTTGTTCTTGAGATAGGTCTCGCGCACGACCCGCGCTTCATGCACGCAGTTGCCCATCGGTTTCTCGCAATAAATGTGCAGACCACGATTCATGGACCAGTTGGCGACGAAAGCGTGCGTGTGGTCCGTGGTGCAGCAGATGACCGCGTCCAGGCCCTTCTGATCGAGGCATTTGCGCCAATCGACGTAGTGTTTGGCCTTCGGAAACTTCTTGGCGGCCTTGGCCAGTTGGGTCTCATCCACATCGCACAGGGCCACGACGTTCTCGCTGGAGATAGGTCCCTGGTGAGCGCGACCCCGGCCGCCCACACCGATCAGGGCGACGTTGAGCTTGTTGCTGGGGGCATTCGCACCGGAGAGAACGCCGTCGGGCAGAATAGCCAATCCCATTCCTGCAGCCGCGGTGGTTTTCAAAAACTGACGTCGTTGTATCACATTGTTTTCCATCATTGCCTTACCTTTCGTTGCGGTTTTCAATTTTATTGTGAAACTTAAAAGCTTTACTTTACAAAATGAGGATAGGTTAAGGCAACAGAAAAATGGGGGTAACTACCTTTGTTGTGTACACAGGGCTACTTCATGTCCTGATCCTTGAGAGTTAGAGCGGAAGTGTTTCGTTTGAATCCTTGAAATCTGGATGCATCTTATGCTATTGTAGAGACTTTAATGTATAGGAATCAATGTCCTATCGAAACGGTGAAAGAAAGGAAACCACATGAAGAGACTAACTTCGATCTGTTTCATATTATCAACTCTAACGTGGATGTTATGTGTATCATCGCCGGCCCCGGCTCAAACGCCCGAAGACAAATCGAAGGCCGGACAGATCTTAAAAGCAACAGGCGTTGAAGGGGGGCTGGTCGTTCATCTTGGTTGCGGGCAGGGCGGGCTCACCGCGGCGCTGCATGCAAACGACCGTTATCTGGTTCACGGTTTAGATCCCGATGCGAAAAATGTACGGGAAGCTATCGACTATATCAAGTCACTGGGCATTTATGGTAAGGTCTCCGTCGGGCGGTTGGGAGATGGGCGTCTGCCGTATGTGGATAATCTTGTGAATCTTGTGGTCTCGGAAAACCTTGGTGGCGTTTCGATGAAAGAGGTAATGCGGGTTCTCGCGCCCGGTGGCCTGGCGTACATTCACAAAGACGGTAATTGGATTAAAACGATCAAGCCCCGGCCGGACGATATCGACGAGTGGACCCATTTTCTCCATGACGCCTCGAACAACGCCGTGGCGCGCGATACGCAAGTCGGACCGCCCCGTCGGTTGAAGTGGATTTGTGGTCCTCTGTGGACCCGGAGCCACGAATTTATTTCGAGCTTGTGCGCGATGGTGTCCTCAAACGGTCGGCTCTTTTACATTTTCGACGAAGGTCTTACTGGTGTCACAGCGGAAACTATACCAGAAAGATGGATGCTGATCGCGCGGGATGCTTTTAACGGAAAGCTGTTGTGGAAACGTCCTTTGACGGAATGGGGATCGCATGTCTGGAAAACCCGGGCCCTGCGAAATGCCCCCCAGACGATTCCGCGTCGTATCGTCGCCCAGGGCGACCGGCTTTACATCACACTCGGATATGGAGTTCCCGTTTCAGCCCTCGATGCGGCGACGGGAAACATCCTGACGACGTTCGATCAAACCGAAGGGACGGATGAAATACGTTGTTGTGATGATGTTCTTTTAGCATGCAAAAGCAACGAGCGGATCATGGCATTTGACGCCGGGACGAACGTCCGGCTCTGGCAGGCGACCGGAAAAATCCGGCCCCTTACGCTTGCCGTCCGTGAAGGTAGAGTCTTCTATCAGGAGGATTCTTCAATCGTCTCTCGCTCGCTCGAAAATGGTGACCGGCTCTGGCGAACGCCGAGCCAGGCCCCCGTGTCGTTGCTCCTGGTTCATGAAGGAGAGGTTTTGCTCTTAAGCAAAAATAGGCTTCAGGCGTTGGCTGTCGAGTCGGGTGACGTTCTCTGGACGCTCAAGGGTGGCGTCAGTCGCAACGAGCTGTTTGTCGCGAAGGGACAGGTGTGGCATTGGCAGGGAGGCCGGATTGTCGGACGCGACCTGAGGACCGGGCGCATCGCCACGAGACTCGACACGTCCGATGTCTTCACCGAGGGACATCATCTGCGATGCTACCAGAGCAAAGCCACTGAAAACTATCTGATCACGCCCAATCGAGGCATCGAATTCGTCAGTATTACGGGCGGTGCTCATACTCAGAACGACTGGGTCCGCGGCCCGTGTCGATACGGCATCATCGCCTGCAACGGTCTGCTTTACGTCGCTCCAAATCCGTGCTTTTGCTATCCCGGCGTCAAATTGACCGGCTTCAACGTCTTGGCGCCGGAACGACAGACATCAGAAGACAGACGTCAGAAGTCAGAAAGGTTGGTCAAAGGTCCCGCCTACGGACATTCTCTATCCTCTGTTCTCCGTCCTCTGTCTTCTGAAGATTGGCCGATCTATCGTCACGATGCGCTTCGAACGGGCGCTACTGCTTGTGATGTTCAAGAGAACGTTTCGTCGCGTTGGCGCGTTCAGTTGCGAGGGGCATTGACACCGCCTGTAGTCAGCGAGAATCGGTTGTATGTCGCGGCGAAGAACAAGCATACGCTTTATGCCTTTGACGCGAGCGACGGGGATCGAAGTTGGGAATTTACTGCCGCCGGCCGGATCGATTCGCCTCCGACGATCTTTGGCGATCTGGTGCTGTTCGGCTGCGCCGATGGATGTGTTTATTGTCTGCGTGCTTCCGACGGCGAGCTTATCTGGCGTTTTCGGGCGGCGCCGTCGCACCGGCGAATCATCGCCTTCGACCAGTTGGAGTCCCCGTGGCGAGTTCATGGAAGCGTCTTAATTAAAGAGGGTATTGCCTACTGCACGGCGGGTCGCTCGACATACCTCGATGGCGGCATCCGAATTTTCGGGCTCGATCCCGCGACCGGAAACGTTCGCTATCAAACGCGCGTCGATACATGGGCCAGAACCAGAGAGGACGCCGAGGGCAAACCCTTCATCCCCGCGTACCACATAGAGGGCGCGAATTCGGACATTCTCGTCAGTGAGGGGGATTTTATTTTCCTGGGTCAATACAAATTCGATCGCACACTTGTCGAGCAGCCCGTTCCTTATATTGTGCCGGACCCGGACACTAAGACACAGGCGATGGATTTGATGGACCAGCCGTTTGTGGAGAACATGGAGTCCCAGGAAAAATTCGAGAAAGTCCAACGCGAATGGCAGTGGATCAAGGTCCACAAAGCCATGATGCAGAACTATCAGAAGATCTATGGCGGCGCCAGTATGGGCGATAGAAAAATCGGTCTGCACGTCTTTTCCACGAGCGGCTTTCTGGATGATTCCTGGTTCAACCGTACGTTCTGGATGTATTCGGCCACGTGGCCGGGTTACTACCTGGCCCATCGGGCGGCCAAGGCCGGGCAACTGCTTGTCGTCGGCCCGCAGAGAACCTATGCGATACAGGCATTTCCGTCACGAAATCTCCAGAGCCCGCTCTTTACGCCAGGTGAGAGGGGCTATTTGCTTTTTGCCGACGAGAACGATAACGAGCCCATTTTGCCCGATTATACGCGTGGCGTCCCCAAGGGGATCGGTTTTACAAGACAGAAACCTCCCGCCTGGTTCAAGTGGATTCCCGTGCGCATCCGTGCGATGGTCCTGGCCGGCGGTCGGTTGTTCGTCGCCGGTCCGCCGGACGTCGTCGATTCGGGCGATCCGATGGCCGCTTTTCATGGACGTAGAGGCGCGTTGCTCCGCGTACACTCCACGACGGACGGCGCCGTGCTGGCCGAGTACAAACTCGATGCGCCTCCCGTATTCGACGGTCTGATCGCGGCAAAAGGGCAGTTGTACCTTTCGTTAGAAGATGGTACCGTCCTTTGTTTGGGCCAGGTCCGTTAGAGCGACACTACTTCCAGGGGTACGCAAAGGAATATCGCCCTGAGCCGACCTGCAGAACGACGGCGTCACCGTCCTGGATGACATTGGAGATCGCCTCTGTTTTGTCCGGTCGTTGACCGCTTTCTTTGACGTCGGCCAGCTTTGCTTTCGGCAACCTGACGGTCGCAGTCGTGTTGGGTGGAATCTCGATATTCACCATCATCTTCTGATCTGCAAGGCGCCATCCGGACTCGATGGGACCGTAAAGCGATTCGTGGCGGGCCTTCACATGGGTGAAACCGCCGCCGGGATGAGGCTGGATGAGGATATGCTTGTAGCCGGGATTCTGCTCGTCGATATCGAGCCCGGCGACCACGCGATAGAGCCATTCCCCAATCGCGCCGTACGCGTAATGGTTGAACGAATTCATTCCCTTATCCTGGAAGGTTCCGTCCGGCTTCAGCCCGTCCCATCGTTCCCAGATCGTCGTCGCGCCTTTTGTGACGGGATACAGCCAGGAGGGATACTCTTTCCGGTTCAGCAGCATGAACGCCTGCTTGAAGTAGCCGTAGTCACCGAGTACCGGGCAGACGATAGAGGCCCCCATGAATCCCGTCGTAATGTGCTTGAAGCGATCGACATCATCCGCGAGACGCTGTGCGGCCTGTTCTTGCATATCTTCGGGCAAGAGTCCGAACGCCAGAGCCAGCGAATAGGCCGTTTGGGTATTCGAGGATAAGCGAGCGTTCGGCGTGACGAATTCATCCTGAAAGACCTTCTTGATCTTCTCAAGCAGTCTGCCGTACTTCCGAGCATCCCCTTTTTTCCCGAGAATCTTTGCCGTTCGCTGGAGAAGGTCCGTACTGCGTGCAAAGTACGCCTGGCAGGCGAGGTCCTTGTCGGTCGTCGCGCCGGGATAGTCCGAGCGTGTTGTGTTAAACGCCAGCCAGTCCCCAAAGGTGAAATCCGTGTTCCAGAAGTACGTCTCACCCGCTCGTCCGGCCATATAATCCACCCAGGCCTTCATGCTGTCATATTGTTGTTCGAGAATGCGCGTGTCGCCATAGCACAGGTACACTGTCCACGGCACGATCACAGCCGCATCGGCCCAGCCCGCGGACGCGGAGCCACCTTCTTTCGCTCCTAAAGACAAGACGTTAGGGATGACGTGCGGGACGGCGCCGCTGGGCTGCTGGTCGGCGGCAACGTCGGCCAACCACTTCGTATAGAAGGCCGCCACATCCGCATTGAAACACGCCGTGCGTGCAAACACCTGGGCGTCTCCCGTCCAGCCCAAGCGCTCGTCGCGCTGGGGACAGTCGGTGGGCACGTCCAGGAAGTTATCCTTCTGACCCCATTGGATATTGTGCTGGAGCTGGTTTATCAAAGGATTCGAGCACTCGAATGTCCCGGCCTTTGGGATGTCCGAGTAGATAACCACTCCGGTCAAATCGTCTAAAGAAAGCTCGCCGGGCCAGCCATCGACCGCCACGTAGCGAAATCCCTGAAACGTAAAGTGCGGTTCGTACACTTCCTGGCCTTTACCCCGCAGGATATATTCCACGAGTTGCTTGGCCGTCCTGAGATTTTCCGTATAGAAGTTGCCTTCTGAATCGAGCATCTCCGTGTGGCGGAGTGTGATATGCGTCCCCGCGGGGCCTTGCACTTTGAGCCGGACCCAGCCGACCATATTCTGACCCATATCCACGATGGTATCGCCTTCCGGCGTTTCGATGATCTTGATGGGTTTAATCTCCTCCATCGCTCGGACTGGCACACCCGCAGGCGCGACCAAAAGCTTCTTATCATGGTCGGCAGCCGTCACCCCGGCCCAGCCGCTGTCGTTGAATCCGGCCTCGCTCCAGCCGTCTTTTTCCAGACGGGCATCGTAAAGCTCGCCATCGTAGATATCCGATTTTAAAATGGGACCGGTCGATGCCTTCCAGGTTTTGTCGCTTGTGATAATTTCGCCTTGGCCGTTTTTGTATTCCACTTCGATCTGCGCCAGCAAAGCAACCTTCTCACCGTAAAGGTTGCGCCGGTCTTGCCAGACGAGCCGGCCGCGATACCACCCGTCCCCGAGCGTCACGCCGACACAGTTGATACCATTCTTGAGTAATTCTGTGACGTCGTAGGTTTGGTATTGCAGGCGTTTTAGATAAGCGGTCCAGCCCGGCGTGAAAAGCTCATCGCCCACGACCTTCCCATTCAGCTCCATCCGGTACAGACCCCGGCACGTGACATAGGCGCGGGCTTCTTTGATCGGGCCGTTCAGCCGGAATTCCTTGCGCAGCATGGGGCAGGGATTGGACGTCTTGCGATTCTCTTTGAGGTTCGGCTCGATCCAGTTCGCCTTCCAGTCGCCGGCTTTGAGGAAAGCCATTTCCCACCACGCCGGCTCGCTCCATTCGGAGACGCCGCCGTGATTGTCCCAAACACGGACTTGCCACCATACGCGTTGTCTTGCTTTCAGGGCCGGTCCGTCATAGACCACGTGCACGGATTGATCGGATTTCACTCTGCCGCTGGTCCAAAGAAGCTTTTTTCTTTTTCCGAGATCCTCGCGACGTTCGGCGGCGCGGATGCGATACGCCGTTTGGACGGTCCCCCATTGGGACGCCGCGAGCTTCCAACTGAGTCGGGGCTTGACCACGTCGATCCCCAAAGGATTCGTTTTATATTCACATTTCAAATCGTTCACGGTCAACGGCGTAGCCGCCTCGCAAATCCCGACGCTGAGAATGAGCGCCAATGTGAATGCCGCCGGGCAGATTGTTATCGTCCTTTTCATTGTAATTTCTCCGAATGTAGATCTGTTTTGTGTTCACGTTCATACCAATGTACCGAAGTATAAGTCATGTCAACGTTGGATTCAAGTCTATCTTTCCGATCAGGAAATCCTGAAACAATTCGTGCGATGTTTACTCCGGGATGGCGTCACTTCGCTTCACTTTCTTACCTTCCCAGACAGCTACATCAGTGGCTTTATCATAGGTGAGAATACGACTCGCGCTACCGGGGGCAGGGGGACGGTCAATACGGGGCAGCCATTTGCGATGCTCTTCGATGACGGCGGCGAACTGAGGATCTCCGACGAGATTGGTCCACTCGTGCGGATCGTTTTGGTGGTCGTAGAGTTCCTCCGTGCCGTCGGCGTAGCGAATGTAACGCCATCGCTCGCTGCGGACGCCGTGATTGCCCTGGTTGTGGCTGGTTATGGCGGGACGTTCGCGTTTAGCTTTGGCGTTCTGAAGCTGCGGGATGAGACTAACGCCTTCGAGGTCGTTACGTGACTTTAGGCCGCAGAGCTCGATCAGCGTAGGATAGAGATCGAGCAACTCGGCAGGCCGGGTGCAGCGTTGACCGGCTTTTATCCCGGGACCGGCGAACAAAAGCGGCACGCGGGTACTTCGCTCCCATAGTGTGTTCTTACCGGTGATGCCTTTTTCGCCGAGATGCCAGCCGTGGTCGCCCCACACGACGACGACCGTGTTGTCGGCCAGGCCGGCGCTTTCGAGGGCGTCGAGGATGCGTCCGACCTGCGCGTCCACGAAGCTGGTGCAGGCCAGGTAGGAGCGGACGAGGTTGCGCCATTGCTTGTTGTCGCGCACCCATTTCAATCGCGGTTCGGGCAAGCTCCAGTGAAGATACCAGGAGAAGCGGGGCGTGTCGTCCCGGTCGTCTTCGTTGATGCGTGGCAGAACGCTGTCGTCGTCCGGATAAAGGTCGAACCATTTCTGCGTGGCATAACAGGGAACATGGGGAAGAAAGAATCCGGCGGCCAGGAAAAAGGATTGATCCTTCTGCATGGACCGAATTTGCTCCACCGCCCAGGAGGCCACCTTGTAGTCCTGCTTGTCTTCATCGCGATGCGGGAACACACCCCAGTCCATGAGTGGGTGATTGCCCATCGGGGTGGGCGGGATGAGCTTCTTCTCTGGCTTGGCGCCGATGCCGCTGGGCGGTCCCCAGACGTCGAACTCGACGGCGCGTTTCTTCGGGCCACCTGCGTTGCCATGATAAACCTTGCCCGTCGTAAAGGTGCGATAGCCATGCGCCTTGAAATGCTGAGGCAGGGCGACACGATCCTGCCATTTGGGTAATGTACGAAACCATGGCGCTAGTCCATAGATGCCGGTTGTGGTGGGACGCAGGCCGAGCATGAGGCTGGTCCGGGAGGGATTGCAGAGGGGGCTTTGTATGTGCGCATTGAGAAACGTCGTACCGCGGGCCGCCAGCCGGTCGAGGTTCGGGGTCTTGGCCAGCGGGTGACCCCCAAGGGGACCGACCCAATCGTTTTGATCGTCTATCGCGATGAAGACAACATTGGGGCGCTGCGCCCCGTGACGATCCTGTGCCCAGGCCGACCGGCCCAGAACACCGGCGGCAAGCGCCGTTCCGATTCCACGAAGAAAGGCTCTTCTGTTCATTCTTGTGCTCCTTATTCGGAATTTCTCATTTGTCTTTATCAACAGCGATCCTACACACCACGATTTGGATCATATCATACTATGCCGTTCGATTTCAACACCTTCGGCCCGGAATACAAACATTTGCAGAAAATCCGGACTGTTGAAATGGGGATGAAATTGTGGTATGAATGTGTCTGAAATATGGTATAGTCTTTCAGTGAAGTCTGTCATGAAGTATAATGTGTTTCATTGATGAAAGTCCGGAGGATCCTATGTATCAACATTTTACTTGTTCCCGAAATATCACGCGATGGGTAGCTTATGTCGTCACCGTTTTTGCGCTGGTGTGCGCCTCGGCGCCAATCGCGCCGGCAAAGGTTTTTCGCGCCGGCGCCTTTGCGATGGATATCACGCCGAAGGAGTTTCCCGTCATCGTCAACGGCGGCGTGCGAGAGCGCCTGGCCGATAAGGTCAACGATCCATTGCACGCGCGCTGCCTTGTGCTTGACGATGGTTCCGTGCAACTGGCCATTGCCGTGGTCGATAATTGCCTGATTCCGCGGTCCCTGCTCGATCAGGCCAAAGCCCTGGCCACGAAAGAGACGGGAATCCCCGCCGAGCGCATTCTCATCTCCGCCACGCACACCCATTCGGCGCCGTCGGTGTTCGCCTGCCTGGGCACGGATTGCGACGAGAAATATGCTCGGTGGCTACCCGGCAAAATTGCCGAAGGAATTCGCATGGCCCACAAGAATCTCGAAGTCGCCCGCGTCGGTTGGGCGGTAGGTCGGGATGAAACGAACGTTTATTGCCGCCGTTTTCTGATGAAGCCCGGAACCGCTTTGACCAATCCCTACAGCGACAAGCGAGACGACCGGGCTCAAATGAATCCGGGCCATAACAATCCCAATGCGATTCGACGGACGGGTCCGGTCGATCCGGCAGTGACCGTTCTCTCGATACAAACGCACGACGGACGCCCGCTGGTTCTGCTGGGTAACTATTCGACCCATTACGCCGGCGCTCCGGCGTTGTCGGCGGATTACTTCGCCGTCTTTGCCCGTGAGATTGGCCGGTTGATCGGCGCCAAAGGCGACGAGCCGAAATTTGTCGGCATCATGTCGAATGGCACGAGCGGCGACGCGAACTGCTATGACTTCATGCGCGCCAAGCGTCGCACGTACGACCATCATTCCGTCGGACGCGACGTAGCCAAGGCGGCCTTTGAAGCTTATCAAACGATTGAATATCACGACTGGGTGCCTCTGGAAATGCGCGAAAAGCGACTCGTGCTGGATGTGCGCATGCCCACCGAAGAGGAAGTCACTAAGGCACTCGAGTTTATGAAGACCTTCGCCGGCCGGAAGCCCCAAAACTGGCCGGAGGTGTACGCCCGCGAAACTATTTTGCTATCCGACATGCCGCCCACCCGCGAACTCAAGCTTCAGGCCATTCGCATCGGCGATCTGGGCATTGCAGCGATCCCATGCGAGGCATACGGTAGCACCGGTCTGGCGATCAAAGCCGCCAGCCCGCTGGATGCTACGATGAACATCAGCCTGGCCAACGGTTGCGAAGGTTACCTCGCGCCGCCCGAACAGCACAAGCTGGGCGGCTACACGACCTGGCGCGCCCGGTCGAGCTGCCTGGAGGAAATGGCCGAGCCGAAAATCAGGGCGGCCGTGGTAGGATTGCTCGTGGAAGTAGCCGCTGCCGACAAGCTGAAAAACGAAAGATAGAGCCTTTCAAGATGAATTTTGGAGAAGCATTATGAAAACACGTCATTTTATTTCGGGATGTCCGTGTCACCCTATCAGCCGGCGGCGGTTCCTGGGGGCCGGCTGTGCGGCTTGCGTTGGAGCCGCGGAGTTGCTGTCTCATCCGAGCGCGCTCCGTGCGGCTCAGAGCGGAACGCCTGTGAAAATCCGCATTATATATTCGCTTCATAAAGCGAAGCAGGACCAGCCGGACTGGCCGAACGTGGGATTTGATTTCAGGCCGGTCATGAAGTGGATCAATACCGAACTGGCCGAGCGATGCCCCGGCTTCACGTTCTTCTCGTCTTTGGCGAATGGGCCGGAGCAAGCCAAAAAAATCCTCGAAGAGGACAAATCGAGTGACATCGATGGCTATCTCGTGTACCAGATGAACTGCTGGAACCGCGTTGTTCAGACGATGGCCACGTCGGGCAAGCCGGTGCTCTACGCCGACTTTCAGTACGCCGGGAGCGGCGGATTCCTCGTCTATATGGCGAAATTCCTTCGCGACCAGGCGCCGAACGTGGGCTTTGTCGCGTCGTCGCGCATCGAGGATTTGGCCGAGGCGGTCAAGTGCTTCCGATTGGTGAAGAAGGGCGGTTCCACCTCCGATTTCGTCGCCGCGACGGCGCGTGTGCGAATGGCTCGTACACCGAAAGCCGGCGACCTCACCTGCAAACCTGACACAGTCAAAACCCTCTCGCCGAAAGAATGTCTCGCCCGCATGAAGGAATGCAAAATCCTCGCGGTCCGCGACCAGAATTCCGGACCGGCCGAGCCGATCATGGGCATTCCGATGGAGCGCGTCTCGTTCGCCGAGGTCAACGAGGCGTGGAAGGCTGCGGATCAGGATGAATCCCGCGCCGTGGCCCGTCGCTGGAAAAAGAACGCCAAAGCGGTGATCGACGTTTCCCGCGATACGCTCGAAACGTCGGCCGCGATGTATCTGGGCATGAAGGCCGTGCTCAAAAAGCACGGGGCCACGACCATCACGATCAACTGCCTTGGCGGTTTCTACGGCAATCACATTCACGCCTATCCGTGTCTGGGCTTCCACGAGCTGAACAACGAGGGCCTGGTCGGTGCGTGCGAGTGCGACGTGCGCTCGACGGCGACCATGACGGCCATCACGGCGCTCACCCAGGGCCGGCCCGGCTACATCTCCGATCCCGTGATCGACACCGCGAAGCGTCAGATCATTTACGCCCATTGCGTAGCCTCCAACAAGGTTTTCGGTCCGGAGGGCCCGACGAATCCGTTCGAGATACTCACCCATTCGGAGGACCGCCAGGGCGCATCCGTGCGATCCATCATGCCGCTGGATTACATGACGACGACGCTCGAAATGGACCACAACAAAAAGCAGGTCCTGCTCCATCAGGGCAAAGCCGTGGATAATGATCGCAACGACCGGGCATGCCGCACGAAGCTCGCCGCCGAGCCCGTGGGCGACATCGAGAAGCTCTTCACGATGTGGGACCAGTGGGGCTGGCACCGCGTCACCTTCTACGGCGATCTGAAAGAGCCGGTTTACGGCCTGGCCGACGCGCTGGGCTACCAAGTGGTCGAGGAGGCCTAAGCGGCATTCCCGGCTGGAATTTGGCTTTGTTTTTTCAAAGTCGATGCATAGCCGCATAGCCGCAAAGAAGCAAAGATAGAGACGTCACTACAGGCCCGGAGGGCCCCGGCAGCCCCTTGCGGTGCGGCCAATCGGGTATTTGGGTTTGTTTTGCATACTCTTTCCTTTGTTTAGGATTTAGGGCTTCGTCCTTCGGATTTCCAGCCAAAGGCTGGTGATTTGGCTTTGTTTTTTCATTTGGAACTGCCGATATGCGAATTTTTGACATGGTTTTTGTTGGTTTATGTTAATTTTTGAAGCTTTTTGTAAGTTTTTGTGCATTTTTGAGTATTTTTTGAAAAGTTTTTAGCCATTGTTAGCCACTAAGTCACGAAGGCACGATTTCTTGAATGGATTAGAGATGAGTAAGTTGTTATTCTGGTCTTTATATTTTTTCCTTTGAACTTTTCCCTTTTTACTTTTCCATTCTGTCTCTCCCGTAAGGGATGGCTTACGCCACTGTATTCTGTATTCTGTCTCCTGTATTATATATTCTATATTCTATTTGTTTAATATTATACTAAATTATTGGCTCAAAGTCAACATGATTCTGTATTTTTCGACACGGATACCTATGGCTCAAGTTTACACAGATGAACACGGCAATTCTTTGACGAAATACTCTATACTCTACACGCTATACCCTATGCGACACACGAACGACTAACGACGATCTTTCGGTATTTTGGCTCGCCACTGTTCGGCCTTTTCTGGCTTGTTCCAGGCTTCATAGAGGGCGATTAAGTTGTTAAGTGATTCCCTTGTGTGTGGGTGAGTGTCGCCGAGTTTGAGCTGGCGGCCTTCGAGCGCTTGAACGAGCAGGGATTCTGCTTTTTCGTATTGAGCTTGGTCTTTGTAGAGCACGGCTAATTCGTGCATAGTCTCCAGTGAAGACGGATGGTCCGGGCCGAGTCTTGTCTTTCTTCCTTCCAAGGCTTCGTTGAGGAGCCTGTCGGCCTCCTCGTATTGCCCCTGCTCCCGGCGGAGGACACCCAAATTGTTCATGCCTTCCAGCGCATTCGGGTGACTATCGTCGGGCGGTTGTTTTCTATCCTTCAAGGCTTCTATGGACAACTCATGGCCTTCTGCGAACAAGTCATTGGCATCGGCATATTTACCCTGCCTGGTCCGTAACACGGCAAGGACGTTTATGAATAAGGAAGTGTTCCCAGCCGAGCCACCATATTTGATGCGCTGCTTCCGCAACGCCTCTGAGATCAACTTATCCGCTTCAGATAAGCGCCCCTGTTCCATAAGGATGCGTCCCAGCTCGCATTGAGCGCCTAACGTTGCCCAGTGGTCCTCGCCCAGGTCTTCACGCATCAGGTCCAGCGTCCACTCGCACAACTGTTGCGCCTCGGCGTAGCGCCCCTGGGCTCGATAGACGGACGACAAAATCTTCCGACATGTCAACCTCCTCACGTCGAGTGGGAAGTCCATTTCTAGAGCATGACGCAAGACCTGCTCTGCCTCGGCATAACGCCCCTGGGCAAGGTAATTCTCGCCCCTTTCCCTTTGAATAGCGAACAGCCGACCGCGAAAGGTATACGGATCACTCAATTGCCTCCAGCGCTCCAAGGCCTCGTCCAAACAGGCCTCTGCCTCTTTGTAGTTACCCAGGGTTCGGTGTAGACCGGCAATGGCTGTCTTCAAGAGCATGATCCGCCAATACCCATCGCCGCGTTCCTTTCGCATGAACTCGATCTGGTCGGTAAACATCCCTATAGTCACAT
>Ga0272442_10005568_pt1 | contig 16785 bp, 14 predicted proteins | sample SSMForm2O_FD_200262 | JGI IMG/M metagenome (GOLD analysis project Ga0272442, IMG submission 200262) | Marine sediment archaeal communities from Little Sippewissett salt marsh, Falmouth, MA, United States - SSM-Form-2O | ecosystem: Environmental > Aquatic > Marine > Wetlands > Sediment ... | reverse complement strand
TAGATCTAAACCTTTTTGCCTTGAAAACACTTAAAAAATGGCTGAAATCAATTACCCTTTTCTTTATATCAATTATGATGTTTCAGAGTTGTGTGGCTTATCAAAGTGCCTCAGTAAGTTTGGAGCAGGCTGTCCGGGAACAAAAACGGACTAAGATTAATACCATCTCCAAGAAAAAACACCATTATGAACAAATAGTACTTGAAGAGGGACAATTCTATGGCCTTCAAAAACTAAATAAAAATATGGTCAAAATCCCTTTAGATACTCATGAAATAGATGAAGTTTTTATACAGAGTAAAAGCAAATCAACCTGGTTGACGGTTGCTATTATAGCTATTCCCTTAATCGCACTCACAATAATTGCTATAAATGATCTGAACAATTCTTTTAAAGCACCCACAATCTTTGGTGGTGAATAAAGCATATTGTCGGCATCAACAAGTCCATCAGCCATCATATGGCAAGGAAAACTATTGCTTCCACGTCACTGCTTTACAAGGATGTTCCTATCGCTACCATTGCACGAGGTATAAAGATTCATCTTCACCAGAACCTGGGAAAACAGAAGAGCACATTCCTGCCTATTTTGATGATGAGTGCGGGGTGCAGTTTTTAAGGAGACCTGAAATTTTAGCATTTGAGCGAAAAACAAACGGGTTCGCTGATTATGGTATATTATTTGTCTTTAGTGAGCTATAAACTTTTTTTATGGCATTCAATGCTTTTCTATATAGAGGTAAAGATTTAGGTTTCCCGCTCTTCGTACTAATTCTGTGTTGTGCGCTCCAGGCCGTTAGTGCCCAAACCTATGAACCCGGATACATAGTTCTCAACAGTAAAGATTCACTTTATGGATCGGTGAAAGACCGGAATGATGGAACGCTCTTTAAAAAGATCAGGTTCAAGGATGAACGCGGCAAGGTAAAACGCTATAGTGCGGAAGACCTTTTGGGCTATAAGGCAGGGATACATACGTATGAATCCCTTTGGTATGCTGAGGAAAACCAGTTTTTTAGGTTTCATTATTATAGCCGGCCCGGATATGGAAAAAAAGTCTTTTTAAAGGTATTGGCCAGGGGACCCTTAGGTTGTTATGCAAGGGAATTTATACATGACGACAATGATTACCTGGATCAATTTGAACTGTTTCTGAAGGAAGGTGAAACCACTATGGAACGGGCCACCCAAGGTGTCTTTGGTCTTAAAAAGAAACGCCTGTCCAGCTATTTTTGGGATTGCCCCACCCTGGTAGAAAAAATAAACAACCGTTCGTTGACCAGGCCCTTGGAAGTGGTGGACTTTTACAATGCGTTTTGTGGGCGCCTGTAAAACGCACTATTTTCATGCCTTATACCCTTTTGACTGTTTCTCTTTCCAAAGGAATATTCTTAATATCTTGTTGAAGACTCTGAAAAGGTTTGTTCTTAAATAAATTACAAATCTCCGATCTTCGTGAGCATCCGCTAAAAGAAATTGAAACTCAACAGAGTTTTAGCTATTTTTATATAAATTAAAAAGTGAGAAATAGTTATGGAAAATCATAGGAATGGTTTAGTAAAACGTCGGGAGTTTTTAAAAAGAAGCACAAAGTTTGCTGCTGCAACAGTGTTTGTGGGTTTAGGAAGTTCAAAACTATTCGGAGCGCTTTCCGCTACCCAAATAAAAAATTCAATTCCAACCGTACTGCTCAACAACGGTATACCAATGCCAAGGCTTGGTTTTGGGACAAATACCCTAAAAGGAGCTATCGGTACACGATGTGTGTTTGATGCAATTTCAGTGGGTTATCGCCTTATTGATACTGCTCATATTTACGGAAATGAAGAAGCTGTAGGAGAAGGGATTAAGCAAAGTGGTATTGATAGAAAGGAACTATTTATAACGTCAAAACTTTGGGTTGACGATTCGGGTTATGAAAGTACAAAGAAGGCATTTGAAACATCTATAAACAAATTGGGTGTTGAGTATTTAGATCTTTATCTTATCCACCGGCCCAGAGGGGATGTAAAAGGGACATGGCAGGCTATGGAAGAGCTCTTCAAGGAAGGCAAAATCAGAGCCATTGGCGTAAGTAATTTTTTACCTGATCAACTTGATGATATGATGGAATATGCTAAAATCAGACCTGCAATCAATCAAATCGAGACCCATGTTTTCTTTCAGGAGGACAAGTCATATGAATTTTTGAAAAACTCTGAGACGCAAATGGAAGCCTGGTCTCCTTTTGCTGCCGGGCGAAATGAAATTTTCAGCAACCAAACCCTCGCTGCCATAGGCAAGAAGTATACTAAGAGCATCGCTCAGGTATGCTTAAGGTGGCACTATCAGAGAGGAATTATTGCAATTCCAAGATCTTCCCAAAAAGCACATATGATTGAAAATCTGGATATTTTCGATTTTGAGCTTGCTGAATCTGATATGCAGACCATTGCAACACTGGATCTGAATACTACTCAATTTCCTGAATGGGGATGAAAATGAAGCACTTAATATTGCCTTTTATGATTTCAGGGTCAATGATACTATCTGCTGTTAGATGGAAGGATTTTATGCTATCATCAAACCCGAATTCAGCAATTAAAAATGTTCTTTAAAAAGAAATTATACCCCGGTTGTATTTATGTTACTAATGCTTCTGATTTAAAGAATAAACAGTATCGAATAACAAGAATACGCCATTAACAGAGTCGTTTATTAAAACCGTCATGGTGCTTTTGGACTAACTAAGAAATAGTAACAGAATTCATAAATGAAAAAACTAAAATTTCCAACAGCCCAAACCATTCTAATCATCATCGCCGGATTTGTAACACTTTTAACCTGGTTGGTTCCTGCAGGAAAATACGATAGTCTGGCCTACAATACTATAGGTAATACATTTACCAAAACCAGTATAGAAGAAAGTGTAGAATTGCCTGCTACGCAAGAAACTTTAGAGAACCTCAACATTAAAATTCCTATTTACAAATTTACAAGTGGTGATATCTATAAGCCCATTGGAATTCCTAATACCTATAAAGAACTGGAATCAAAACCACAAGGCCTTGCAGCTTTGGCAAAATCACCAATAAAGGGAATAATCGCAGCAGCAGACATCATCTTTCTAATCCTTATTATTGGGGGCTTAATTGGCATAATGAATCTCACAGGGGCATTTGATGCTGGCATATCCTGGATGGCAAAAACGCTTAAAGGCAGAGAGTATATTCTAATTATATTGGTAACAACACTAATTGCAGCTGGTGGAACAACCTTTGGTCTTGCGGAAGAAACGATGGCCTTTTACCCTATTTTAATTCCTGTATTCCTGGCAGCAAAATACGATGCGATGGTTGGGCTTGCCTGTATTTTTCTAGGGTCAGGAATTGGGACAATGTGCTCTACTATAAATCCGTTTTCTACGATTATTGCTTCGGATGCTGCTGGAATAGCCTGGACAATGGGTCTCAACAATCGCCTAATCATGCTGTTTGTTTGTTTGGTTATTACCATTCTTTATATTCTTCGCTATGCAAAACGGGTAAAAGCGGATCCCTCGAAGTCAATTATTTATGACCAAAAAGAGGCCCTGGAGAAGGTGTTTGGAATAAAACCCATGAACACAACAACGGAATTCACAAATAGACTGAGACTCATTACCCTTGTATTTTCATTATGCTTTGTAGTAATGATTGTGGGTGTTTCTTTTTTAGATTGGTGGTTTGTAGAAATGACAACCACCTTTCTTGTTGGCGCAATACTTATTGGGATTATTGGAAAGATCAAAGAAACTGTTTTTGTGGAGGTGTTTGCAAAAGGTGCAGCCTCTTTACTCAGTGTTGCCTTTATTGTTGGGATTGCCCGGGGGGTTACCATTTTAATGGAAGATGGACTTATTAGCGATACTATTTTATATTATGCCAGTACAATTACAGAAGGGATGAACAAAGGCGTGTTTACGAATGTCATGCTCTTTATTTATGGGGGTTTATCCTTTTTCATGCCCTCGTCCTCAGGAATGGCTGTTTTAACCATGCCAATCATGTCGCCATTAGCAGATACTGTAAACATTGGAAGAGAAACCATTGTTAACACTTATCAATATGGGATGGGTCTGTTTTATTTAATCAATCCTACAAGTTTAATCCTGGCAGCGTTGGCTATTGTGAAAATAGGGTTCAATAAGTGGGTGCAATTTATTATGCCTCTGCTTTTACTATTGTTGATTACAACAATGATCTTGTTGACTATTTCTGTTTATTAAAATTAAAAAAGTACCTAACATAATATCAAGATTAAATATTTATGAATTCAATCACCCTGCATACTAAGGCACTAGTCAAAATGCTCCTAGCGAGAGCTGAAGACGGTGTTCAAATGTCAGAGGTATTCTTTGTGGCCTGTGGAGGCTCACTGGTAGATCTCTACCCGGCGAAATTCTTCCTGGGGAGTGAAAGCAGTCTATTGCGCACTGATCTCTATACGGCCAACGAGTTTGTTCATGCGGTACCGAAGGCGCTGGGGGAACGGTCGGTTGTCATCTTTTGCTCGCACAGTGGTATTACCCCGGAAATAGTTGAGGCGGTGAAAGTTGCAAAAGCAGCCGGTTCTCTTACGGTCTCATTAACTCATAACAAGTCATCAGATATTGCCGCTTTTTCGGATTACAATGTTGTTTACGAGTGGGGTGATGAATCAAGCGTTCAAAATAATCCGATGGCAATTACACTGGCACTTTGTCTTGAAATATTGCAACACTCGGAGGGATATGTCAATTACCACGAATTTCAGGAAGCTTTGTTAAAGATAGATGATGTCGTTGCAGCAGCACGCAACAAAGTGGGCGCACGGGTCTTGACATTTGCAGAGGCTTATCAGAATGAGAAAATGTTCTATATTTTGTCCAGCGGAGCGAGCTACGGACACGCTTATGGCTTTGCGATTTGCTCTTTGATGGAAATGCAATGGCTGCACGCGAGCGCAATTCACTCCGGTGAGTTTTTTCACGGTCCTTTTGAAGTTACAGACAAAAAAACCAATTTCATTCTTTTGGTGAATGAAGGGCGCACTCGTCCCCTTGATGAGAGGGTGCTCGCCTTCATTAAAAGTTACGCGAAGAATTATGTAGTAATCGACGCCAAAGAGCTTGGCATTGGGGTGCTTCCCGAGTCTGTTGTCGAGTTTTTTAATCCGGTCTTGTTCTACAGCGTGCTGTGTGATTACCGGGAAGCATTGGCAAATATTCGCAATCATCCACTTGAAACACGCCGTTATATGGGTAAAGTGGAATACTAATTTTGATGATGGGAGATAATGCAATGAAGGTTATAGGTATCGGCGACAATGTTGTGGACGACTATAGTCACATTCGGACAATGTTTCCGGGCGGTAACGCGCTTAACTTTTCGGTATATGCGTCGATGTTAGGCTGCGATTCAGCCTATCTGGGTGTTTTTGGAAGCGATGAAAGTGCTAAGCATGTGCAACGAACACTCGCCCGAATAGGCGTAGATACTTCCCATTGCCGTTGTGTTGACGGACCAAATGGCCATGCAATTTTGACAATCGAAGATGGCGAGAGAGTTTTTATTTCATCGAATAAAGGAGGAATCAGCAAATCCGTTCCAATGGAATTCATTTTCGACGATCTCGATTACCTGCAAACATTTTCAATTGTGCATACCAGTGCGTACAGCTATATGGATCGCTACTTATCCCAATTGCAACAACTAAATCCCTTGATCAGCTACGACTTTTCGGATGACTTCGAGAGCGAATATGCGCTTTCCCTATGTCAGTACATCGACTTTGGTTTTTTTTCCTGTGCCGAATGGACCGAAGAAGCAGCAATGGAGCTTCTTGAGAAAGCGGTGAATAAAGGCTGTACCGTTGCAGTGGCCACACGGGGTCCCCACGAAGTCATTCTGTTCGATGGTCGATCCTGGTTTAGACAGGCTCCCCAGGTAATGATACCAACGGACACGCTCGGCGCAGGAGATGCCTTCATCAGCGGATTCCTGATTTCCTATGTCGGAGGCATAGCCAACACCGTTGTTCAACCGGCCTTATTGATTGAAAACTCCCTTGAGAAAGCTGCTTCCTTCGCTGCAGAGATTTGCCGGGTGCAGGGTGCTTTCGGACATGGCTTGCGCTATTGAACTGTACATTCCGATGGCACTACCGGCGTAACCGAAAAGCTTTGTAAAGTAGATTTAAGTGATTTTTAAGTGATCTTTTCGTAGAGACTTATCAGATTTATGAGCAGTTGCTTTTTTGGTGTATTTATCCATAATTATTTGTGCTTTGAAAAAACATAAGGTAGATTCTGCTCCTTGATTAATGTTAATGTGTGTATCTTCAAGACCATCATAGGAGGCGCCATTTTCCGTATTATACATGATTCGTTTAAGATGATTATTTCCCAAAAACCAACTAAAGGCTAACTCAAGTTGATTTTTATATTTGTTTTTTCCTGTTACTTCATAAAATAAATCTAAGGCAATAATTGTAGTAGCTACTTCTATAGGTTGTTCTCCATAAAAATTCCTTTCGTTTTTCTATTGCTTTCATATTTTTAGATTATCAATCCAACATTTTAGGTAATGTATAGATATCTGGCATCTTCTGAAATGACTTTGATCATCAGAAATATGGTGATCAAAAAGTTTTTTAGAACTATTTCGGACTGACCCAAATCATTTCACATATAGGCCGCACAAGGTACCTTCGGGTCATGTTTTATTAATTGTTTAACTTAAAAATATAAGATCATGACACTGGTAAAATTTAGAAGAAGGCCTTTTGGCAGTCTGGTAACCCAAGATTTCTTTGATATGGACGATTTTTTGGATAACCGCAGATGGGGAAGAAATATGCTACCTACTAACTTTTGGAATGGGAAAAGAATGGAACCTGCTTTAAACATCAGGGAAACGGATGAGAATTTCGAGATCGAACTTGCCGCTCCTGGTTTTGGCAAAAAAGATTTCAATGTAACCATTGATGATGGCTGCCTCAACATCTCTGCTGAAAAGTCAAGCAAGGCAGAAGAAAAAGAAGAAAACTATACCCGAAGGGAATTTAGTTACAATTCTTTTGAACGTTCCCTGAAAATACCCGAGAGCGTAAAAGAAGAAGAAATTAAGGCCAAATACAAAGACGGTATCTTAAGCTTTAAACTGACTAAAAAAGAAGAGGCCAAAAAACGTCCGCCCAAAGTGATAGAAATCGCTTAATGACCATTTGAATTCTGATTGCCCTCTTGCCAATAACCAGGCGTCCATTTGAATAGTATTGGTCAGGGGGCATTATATTTTCCTGCAAAACTCAAAATAATGCCTCAAGACCCTTGCACCCTTTCCATAAAAGAGATTGTTGCCCAATTAGACAGCGATGATGTTCAAGGTCTAGGCAGGAAAGAAGCTACCCAGCGCCTTGAACACTATGGTTTTAACCAAATTCCGGAACAAGGCCCTAAAAAGCGGTGGATCATATTTGTCGATCAATTGCTGAATCCGATAATTTATATTCTTGCGGTTGCCGCCGTACTGGCTTTTGTATTTAGCGATCTCCTGGAGGGGATTGCCATAATCATTGTAATATTAATTTCGGTCGGTATTGGCTTTTTTATGGAGCTTCAGGCGATACGCTCCCTGGAGGCCTTGCGGAAAATGGGTCAGGCTACGACATATGTTATTCGATCTGGAAAAAAAATCAGGCTCAAGGCTTCCGAAGTAGTGCCGGGCGATGTGGTACTACTATATACCGGGGATGTAATTCCTGCAGATGGCCGACTGATCGAAGTCGATAATCTTTCAGTAAAGGAATCTGCTTTAACGGGCGAAAGCGCTCCAGTTAATAAGAAAGTGGAGGAGCTAAAGGCAAAAACCCCAATTACTGATCAATCCAATATGGTATTTAGGGGAACTACGGTGCTTGCAGGATCGGGAAGAGCTATTGTTACCGCGACAGGTAAGCACACCCAATTAGGCAATATTCAGCAGATGGGCCTGGATGCCGAAAAAGAACGAACTCCTCTGGAAAAGAAATTGAACCAGTTAAGTCAATGGCTCATTTGGTTGACTGTTTTTTTTGCCGTATTGATTATTGTCACGGGTTATATTCGCGGAATAGACCTGCTACTAATGATAGAAACGGGAGTAGCCCTTGCCGTTGCGGCAATACCTGAAGGACTCCCTATCGTGGCGACAATTGCATTGGCCCAAGGCATGTTGAGATTGTCAAAGAAAAAAGTAATCATCAAAAAACTGGAAGCCGTACAGACCTTAGGGGCAACTGATATTATCTGTACAGACAAAACGGGAACGCTGACCGAGGATCAGATGAAAGTGCATACTGTTCTTTTCGGAAATGAATCTTTGACAAAAGAATATCCGGTCAAATCGGATATTTTGGATTCTGGAAGCAAATATTCTGCTTTCAATAAAATAATACTGGCTTCCATTCTCTGCAACAATGTTGTGGGTAAGCCAAAAGACGAACCGGGCGATTCTATAGAGCTTGCGCTAATGGATTTTGCCGAACAATTGGACTACGATACTGTGTCTATCAAAAATGAACACCCCGAAATAGTGGAACTCCCTTTTGATGCAAAACGGAAATTAATGGCTACGGTAAACCAGTATCAAAAAAAATTTGAAGTTTATGTTAAAGGAGCGTATGAAAGTCTCGTTCCCTATTGTAGTTTTTATTGGGACACATCTGGAAGAAAACCCTTCGACCTTAAAGAAGATTGGGATAAAAAACTGGATAAACTGGCCTCACAAGGCCTGCGCACTTTGGCTTTTGCCACAAAAGAAACCTCAGAATGCCCAACAAAGAAAAGCTTATTGCACGAATTGACTTTTTTGGGTATCATTGGTTTTATAGACCCCGCGCGCGAAGATGTTAAGGCAACTATCGACATTTACAGGAAAGCGGGCATACGGGTCGTGATGGTAACAGGTGACCACCCGGGAACTTCTAAAAAAATTGCAGAGGAAGTAGGGATATTAAAGGAGGATGAGCCTAAAGAAAAGGTCTTGCTGGGTAAAGATTTGCAGCAAGGTCTTGACAAAAGTGACAATTGTACCGCAAAGTTACTCAACGCATCCGTTTTCGCAAGGGTAACACCTGAACAGAAATTGGATTTAGTAACTTTCTATCAAGATAACAATCATATTGTAGGAATGATCGGCGACGGGATCAACGATGTCCCGGCCTTAAAAAAAGCAAATATTGGCATAGCAATGGGTATTCGGGGTACGGAAGCGGCGCGCGAAGTTGCAGATGTAATTTTAAAGAACGATAAGTTTACGGCCATTGAACTCGCTATCAGGCAAGGCAGGGTAGTCTTTCAGAACATCCGTCAGTTCGTGGTGTATCTCTTGTCGTGCAATCTGGCCGAAATTTTATCCGTAGGACTGGCAGCATTATTGAATCTTCCGGCACCATTGTTACCCTTGCAGATCTTGTTCCTTAACCTTGTAACCGATGTATTTCCCGCTTTAGCCCTTGGTTTGGGAAAAGGTGAAGAAGATATTATGGATCAACCACCCAAAAACCCAAAAGCCCCCATTATGGAGCGAAAAGACTGGTACGACACAATGATATACGGTCTCTCTATAAGTGCCGCCGTATTAGGCGTTGTGGCCTATGGAAACTTCATTTTAAAACTAGCCCCCATGGCCATTAACAACATGGCATTCTATACTTTGGTTTTGGCACAATTGTTCAATGTCTTCAACATGCCCAAACGTCAAGAATTATTCTTTGTCAATGAAGTGACTAAAAATCCGTGGGTATGGGGCGCTATTGTGTTGTCTATAATGATTACGCTCGGGGCCTATCTAATACCGCCGGTGGCCCGGGCACTTTCTCTGGAGACCTTTTCTTCCGGACATTTAGGAGTTACTATTTTGTTTGCTTTTGGTTCTTTGGTCCTGGCCCAGTTCGTAAAGCGCGTGGGAAGTATTTTTGGCAGGGAATAAGCCACCTTTTTCATTCCCCCTACAAATCCGTTTTAATTGGTAATTTCAAAACAACATCCACATCTGGCCAAAGTTTGGAAACTCCATCGATACCAGTATGAACTTCATAGCACTCTTTGTTAAGGGATTTCAGTGCTTCTGTTCCGTTCCATTGCATAACATCTAAATGGGTGGTCAAGATAAGGGTATCGTTTTTTAGGGAATACGTATATGCCACATCATTCGTAATATTGTTCATCTTAAGTTCCAAAGCTTCCTTACCTTGCTCTGTATCGAGAATTTTTCCGAAAATGGTATCTGTATGGAATACCTTGAAAAAGAAAGTCCTCAATTTGGGATCCCGAATTTCATTTCCCGTATTTACTGATACTGTATGGATAGTCATTTCGGCATCTTCCAATAGGGTCTCGAGTGAACCATGATCATTTTTAAGGTTTAAAGCGAATTGGTCAAATATGCCACTTACCCCAAGTTTTTCGGTAAACTTATAGGCAGTCCATTTGATGGAAATCCCTGTAGTGTCTATAGAATAGTTCTGTGTCGATTGTACTCGAGTACCTTCGTCCTGCTGTGGGACCTTCTTTTTTTCGGAAGTATTGCAGGAAAATATAAGAAAGACAAAAATCATAGATAGGCTATACCTTAGTAGTTGTTTCATGATGTTTTTTCTTTAGTTCAATCTCATTTTTGTGGTTATTTTTTACATAGGATTGTCATTCCGATGTATGAAGTATCACTGCCCACCATGTTGCATATGAAGGATTCTTCGCATCTCGGAATGACAACCGATTGGGGTTTTGTCAATTTTTCAGCACTGTATCGAGCACTTTTTTCTTATCCAATTTTCGGGTACAGAAAAACCAGTCGGTACACTCCATTTCACCATTTGCAGATTCTACACGCTCTTTGGCAGTTCCGCAGGAACCGGCGGGAGGTACGATGACATCATCTCCCGGCTGCCAATCGGCAGGAGTGGCTACTGAAAATTCATCGGCGGTCTGCATGGCGATCAGGGCGCGATATATTTCGTCAAAATTCCGTCCCAAACTCAATGGATAATAAATAACAGCACGGATAATTCCATGAGGGTCGATAAAAAATACCGCACGTACTGCCTGGGTCTTACTTTCTCCGGGCTGAATCATACCATATTTTTTGGCTATCTCCATGGTTATATCCTCGATTAAGGGAAACTTGACCTCCATATTTTTCATACCCTTGAACTCGATCTTGTCCTTTATGGTACGCAACCACGCGATATGGCTGTATAGCCCGTCTATGGATAACCCCACCAGTTTACAATTGGCATTGGCGAATTTGCCCTCCAATTTGGCAAAGGTCATAAACTCAGAGGTACAAACGGGCGTAAAGTCTGCGGGATGGCTAAAGAGAATGACCCATTGTCCTTTGTAATCATCGGGAAAATTAATCATACCCTGTGTGGTCACAGCCTGAAATGAGGGTGCGCTGTCGCCGATTCTGGGCATGGGTGTAATTTTTTCCTGTACTTCTAATAATGTTTCCATTTTAATTTCTTTTAATTAAACTATTAAATCTGAAACCATGAAGGATTCAGAATGCAAAAATAAGGGGGTCAATGGTGTTCTGGAATGACCTGCATCAGTATGGATAAATTTATTCAAGTATAAATCTGCAGCTAGATTTCTGAGGACACATTGACCCATAAAATCCTCTTGTGAGATCAGTTTTATGAAATCTATAGTCCAGGAAAGGTTACGAAAATTAAATTTTTCTAAAATACATATGTAACTGTATGAAGTTGAATTTGGGCTACTCGTAAAAATGGAAAATTGCACAGGGTAGGTTAGACCTAAAATGCCCAGGGGTAAGTTTCGGGCAGTTGCGATTTATCTACATACACATCCATAGCATGCACCCCTTCCGAAGTATCGATGTAGATAAAGGCATCATAGCGTTCGGGCATAACCGAGGGTACGTAATTACCTATTTTCTCAAAGTGCGGGTGGTACACCACCCCAATAGCACGTTGCCCGATCGGGTCCTTAAAGAGGTTGTTTCCCTTTAAGTCGTTCATAAATAACAACTGATCCCCTTTTCCGGTTTGGTGCAAAAGCTGTTCCCACGAACCTTCGATGGCTTCCGGGACATGCATATTCCGCATGGGAGCGCCCCATTCTGCACTCGCTACGACCGTACCTTTGTACGATCCAAAACCTACTATTTTAGGATTGTGGCCCGGCAATTGCTCGCGTACCAACTGACCTACATTTACGGTACTGTCCAATGCCATGTCCGTTGCCCTGGCATCGCCAACATGGGTGTTATGTTCCCAGATAATTGCCTTTGATTTGGGTCCGTGAAAATGGAGCAAGCGCTTTAGGGTATCCATCATATGATGGTCGCGCAGGTTCCATGAACTTTGGTTGGCATGTACCATGGAACGGTAATAGGCTTCCGCATTTTTCGCGATATGGGCATTCTGTTCCATATTCAGGGAGGCCTCTAAATCGGTATTGAAATGTTGGGCGCGGTTTTTAATATCCTGAAGCAATGATATCACTTCGTTTTCGCAGGTTTTGGGCAGAAAACGCTGCAATGATCTTGCGTAGGCCATGCCCTTTTCATCGCCGAAAGGTTCAAAACAGCCCAGGGCCCTTTTGGCCGAAGGCACTAAGCTAATGTCGTGGGTCATCAGATAGTCCATGATGGCTTCCATGGATTCCCATAGGCTATAAACGTCAAGGCCGTAGATACCCACCCTTTCATTGGCAGGCAGCTTTTCATTATGTATGTGCAACCAGTTGGTCAGGGTCTCTACTTCCCAGTTGGCCCACATCCAGGTAGGCCATCGGTTGAATTCCTTTAATACTTCTACGGAACTGCTATGACTGTTTTCATAGTGTTTTACATATCGGTTCACGCGATAAAAATCTGGCCAATCGCCCTCTACGGCAATAAAATTAAAACCGTGTTCTTCGATTAACCTTTTGCTTATGGCCGTACGCCAAGTGTAATATTCGTGGGTGCCGTGAGATGCCTCGCCCAATAATACTACTTGTGAATCAGAGAGCTTTTCTATCAGGGGATCTAAATCCAAAGCATTCTCCAATTTCTTGCTTACTTTATCGAGGACCGCTATTCTTTGCTCCGAAGTATTCATGATGCTGTTATTTTAAATTGATTTTGAAGTAGTATCGGTAATTTCTTCTTAATACCGGATCAGGTCTCTCATGGTAATACCTGAAACAGGAAAAAAAATTTTGTCGCTATATGGATTCTCAACAGATTTCATCCTTTCTTCTATTAAGCTTACTACCCAGGTAAATTCAGAATATAATTTTACAACAGAGTCATTACCGTCCTTCGTCCTGGCTCATGATAAACTCCGGAGAAAATCTGTTGAATACAACAATTAAATCGCATTAAAAATAGCCTTAACAACTATTATTCAAAATGACGCACATCAGTCAGGCAGTTTTTTAACATGCTTTTATTCTCCCCTACAAAATCGTTCTGACTGATGCTAATCATTTCACCGAACGGTTTATGTTCGCATTTTTGTTTTATAAAATATCAATAAAATGGAAAACACTAGAACTTATTACAAAAGCCAAAAGGAGTTCCGAGTATTTGTGGCGAGTACTTTTTCTGATTTGGTCCGGCATAGGAGAATGGGCGAGAAAAAAGCGTTTAGCGAACTGTTGTTAAAAACCTTACCCCAGGTAAATAGGTACATTGTGAAAAGACTGAATACCGCCATATCAAAAGGAAACCTTCCCCAGGGAAAATACAGGCCTGCCGATTTTGTAGATCAATTGTTCATCACGGCATATGATCATTTTGATGAGGTCAAAAATGAAAAAGACTTGTACCCATGGTTATTCAAAAAGGCTGATGAACTGTTGGAGGATAAAATTGTCGATGAGGAATTCGATGAGGTTTTCTTTCAGAACATCGATGATTTTTCAAAACCTGCCTGGGATGCTATGGAAGAAAAATTCTCTACCGACGGCGATGGCGATCTGGTTATGATGGAAGAAATGGACGATATCTCCTACGGAAATAAGGATTATATACTGAACCACGTTTTTGTGGAAGATGACAATAATGAAATGATTGCCAAACTGGACAGGGAATGGGGTGAAGAGAATATCAGGAAGCATGCCGAAATGGTATTGTATCATTTGCCACTACCGATGCGTACCATATACGAACTTGCAACGGAACACCATTTTAATGTCGAGGAAATCGCAGAAATAAGAAATCAAAGCCTTCAGGAAGTGAAACAACTTTTAGAAGATGCCCGTAAGGCACTCAAAACCAGTTTTTATAATAGGGACAAAGAAATAAATCAATAATTACTACCACCATGAACACGAAAGCTTTAAATCAAAGTAAAGATTTTTTATTGGGTGTAGGGTTAGACATTCTACATAGAGAGAGTACAGAATGGCTAGATACCCTTGCCTTCTGGAAAGACGAGACCAGGTTCTTCGCCGATCTGTTACGCAAAAAAGATAGCAGAGAAATGGAATATGGCAAAATGCTAAGTAATCTGGACAAGATCCATGAGAGCCTGTTCGATTATCTGGCTGACGATATTATCAGTCATGAAAAATTATTGGCCCGTTTGGAAAAAGGCGAAAAAGGAATTGCGGATGTCGATTACAGAGACCGGCACAAAAACCTAAAGAAACGTATGCAACTTTTTACGAGAGATTTCCGCGAGTTCAAAAAAATGGTCTTTGGGCATGTTAAAAAACTTTGAACTTAAGGACGAAGAAGTAGAAACCGGCAAACAAATTCATTAGGCATGCCTATGGAAATCAACATTTTCACAAAGGAATACGGGACAACGGAAAGCATCGCCTCGATTTATAGTAAATGCCAATGATATATTATCTTTAAACAAGCTTATAAAGATTGTCCTTGTCTTTACTTTAAACGGATCACCAGCCCAAAACATGGTATGACCATCTATATCTTTAAGAGAAAATGGCCTGGGAAACAGCTCTTTTTTGACCCGATGTTGCTACATATACCTTGAAAGAAATCTAAAAAATTCCTTTTTCAAATCTGCATAAATCTGCCGTTGGGTCTCCATACGGTTTCTGAATTCCAGATGTCTTTTTACAAGCAGGGTATCCAATGTATCCTGCCCTGCTTTTGTTTGGGCGGCAATACGGGTCTCATGTTGCTCAATAGTTCCCTGCAAATCGTCTATGACACCACCATGAAGGATAAATTCATTTTGATAATGTTCCAATTCTGCCAATACTGTTTTATCGGTCCACCGGGTTACAAGTTCACTTAGCCTGTTTTTAAAGGATTTTAACTCGTCTTCCCAAAATGCAAGTTCTGAGCGCCATTGTTGGTGTTCAAAATGTAAATCTTCATTGAAGATTACTTCTTCAGGTTTGTGTGTTTTTTCCATGATCACTTTATTTTTATTAGTTTATTCCGTTCTATAATTTCACTCCTCGCTCTCTACCAGTTTTTTTACGCCTCTTTTTCCCAAAATCTTCTCCAGATCATCTTTTTCAACCACTTCTTGTTTTAAGAGGAGTTGTGCCAGCTTTTCCAGTTCTTCACGATGTTCCAACAGTAAGTTTTTTGTTCTTTCATAGGCCGTGGTCACTAACTCATTTACTTGCTTGTCGATCTGTTGCGCCATATTTTCACTGTAAGGTTTCCCCAACAACCGTTCATTTTGTCCCGAAGAGTCGTAGAAACTGATTGGGCCTATCTCCTTATCCAGACCATAGTAGGCTACCATGGTATAAGCCTGTTTTGTTACTTTTTCCAAATCGTCCAAAGCACCTGAGGAAGGCTCGTTAAAAATAATCTCCTCCGCGGCACGACCACCTAACGAGGCACAAATCTGATCCATAAATTGAGATTTGGTTACAATTTGCCTTTCTTCGGGCAGGTACCAGGCAGCACCTAAAGATTTCCCTCGCGGAATAATAGACACCTTGACCAAAGAATCTACATTTTTAAGATACCAACTGACCACGGCGTGCCCCGCCTCGTGGTGTGCCACAATTTCTTTTTCTTTGGGCGAGATGATCTTGCTTTTGCGTTCCAGACCACCAATGACCCGATCACGGGCTTCCATAAAATCTTCTTGTTCCACTTTCTTCTTTTTCTTTCGGGCCGCGATCAGTGCAGCCTCATTACAGATATTGGCAATATCCGCTCCTGAAAAACCGGGACTCAGTTTAGCAAGAATATCCACATCTACATCTTTTGAAAGCTTTAGAGGACGAAGATGCACTCCAAAGATTTCTTTTCGTTCCTCTTTGGTAGGCAGTTCAAGATAGATATGGCGATCAAACCTTCCTGGGCGCAGCAGGGCCTTGTCCAGCACATCGGGGCGGTTGGTGGCAGCCAGTACAATAACTCCTGTGTTGGGGCCGAAGCCGTCAAGTTCCGTAAGTAATTGGTTCAAAGTACTTTCCCGTTCATCATTAGCCTGAAATGCGTTGACTTTACCACGGGAGCGGCCCACGGCATCTATTTCATCGATAAATATGATACTCGGTGCTTTTTCTTTGGCCTTTTTAAAGAGGTCGCGTACCCTGGAGGCTCCCACACCCACGAACATTTCTACAAATTCGGATCCCGACATTGAGAAAAAAGGAACCTGCGCCTCGCCTGCAACCGCCCTCGCCATTAAAGTCTTACCCGTTCCGGGAGGACCTACCAATAATACACCTTTGGGAATTTTAGCGCCTAGCTTCGTATAGGTTTCAGGATTTTTTAAGAAGTCTACTACCTCCATGACTTCTAACTTGGCCTCTTTTAAACCTGCGATATCTTCAAAGCTTGC
>Ga0272442_10005567_pt1 | contig 16786 bp, 3 predicted proteins | sample SSMForm2O_FD_200262 | JGI IMG/M metagenome (GOLD analysis project Ga0272442, IMG submission 200262) | Marine sediment archaeal communities from Little Sippewissett salt marsh, Falmouth, MA, United States - SSM-Form-2O | ecosystem: Environmental > Aquatic > Marine > Wetlands > Sediment ... | reverse complement strand
GGGCTTCATGCTTAGATGCTTTCAGCATTTATCCCTTACAGCGTAGCTGCCCAGCAATGCCCTGTCGGACAACTGGTAAACCAGTGGCTGCAGACCCCTGTTCCTCTCGTACTAAAGGGTCTTTCCCCTCAAGCATCAACGCTTCTAGAAGTTAGCAACAAACCTGTCTCACGACGGTCTAAACCCATCTCACGATCCGCTTTAATAGGCGAACAACCTCACCCTTGGCAGCTGCTGCACCACCAGGATGCGGAGAGACGACATCGAAGTAGCAAGCCTTCAGGTCGATAGGGGCTCTTACTGAAGACAACTCAGTTATCCCCGGGGTAACTTTTCTGTTATCAACCACCCCCATAAAGGAGGAAAGTTGGTTCGCTAGGCCCTGCTTTCGCAACACGGATTGTTATTGTTTCAATCCGTGTAAAGCCACCTTTTACCCTTGCATTCTACTGGAGAGTTCTGAACTCCTTGAGGTGACCATTGGGCACGCTTGATATCTTTTCGAGCGTGTGGCGCCCCACCCAAACTACCCACCTATCGATGTTCTTTTTCAAGTTAGTGACGCGGTCAAGGAAGGGTGGTGTCCCATTGACGCCTCCACCTTACCTAGCGGCAAGGCTTCGATGGCTCCCACCTACTCTTCACATCAAAGACCGTATCACAACGACAGGCTGTAGTAAAGCTCCACGGGGTCTTCGCTTCCTTCTAGAAGGTACTGGACTGTGCGCCAGTAAGTCAATTTCACCGGGCTCCAGGCAGGGACAGTAGGGCTCTCGTTAGGCCACTCATGCAAGCCGCCAATTAAGCGGCAAGGTATTACGTTACCTTAAGAGGGTCATGGTTACCCCCGCCGTTTAACGGTCCTTCTTCCCTCTGTACAGGGTTTTCAGATACCGTCACTGGGCAGGATTCGGCGACCATACACATCCTTTCGGACTAGCGATCACCTGTGTTTTTATTAAACAGTCGGAGCCCCCTAGTCACTGAGACCTGCTCTCTACAGAGCAGGCACCCCTTCTACCAAAGGTACAGGGCTAATTTGCCGAGTTCCCTTGCCTGAATTATTCCGACACACCTTAGCCTACTAAGCTAGAGACACCTGTGTCAGTTCTCGGTACGGATCATCATGTTACATCTTAAATTTATTTTCACGGGCACTTAAAATCAGCCTAATCCACCTAAAAGCGGTAGATTCATCACGCTTTGTCTTGGTTCTCACCATTACGGTACTCCCCAAGTTTAATACGTTTGAACAGACAGACATGTCTGCAAGACCTATCTAAATGCGTCTAAATTTAAGCAAATACATGATAAGTACAGGAATGTTAACCTGTTTTCCTACTTCGACTTGTTCGGTTAAGACAAGCCTTAGGGCCGACTAACCCTCGACTGATGATCATCGTCGAGGAAACCTAGCTCTTCCGGTGGTAGAGATTCTCACTCTACTTTAGCTGCTACTTTTACCAGGATTCTCGTTCGAACGCGGTCCACTTGACTTCACAGCCAAACTTCTACCCACGTACGACGCCCCCCTACTCAATCACCTTGTTAGGTGTGCTTATGTATCGGTAGCTAACTTAGCCCCGTCCATTTTTGAGGCATACAACCTCGACCAGTGAGCTGTTACGCTTTCTTTAAAGGATGGCTGCTTCTAAGCCAACCTCCTGGCTGTCTGAGGTCATAAACACTCTTTATCTATGACACTTAGTTAGCATTTAGGGACCTTAACACAAGGCTGGGTTGTTTCCCTTTTGGACATCAAGATTACCCCAGATGCCCTCACTACCCTACTTCTACAATGATTGCACATTCGGAGTTTAACAAGACGCCGAGGAATTTCTTCCCCTAAACGCCCAATTAGTGCTCTACCGCACAATCAATCTCTGTAGAGATCTACCTACGAGTAGTCTCGGGGGGAACCAGCTATTTCCAGTCTAGATTGGTCTTTTGCCCCTATACGTAGCTCATCTGAGTGATTTGCAGATCAACACCAGTGCGATCCTCCACCCCACTTTCGTAGGGCTTCAATCTGGCCACGCATAGATCGACTGGCTTCGGGTATTCCAATAATGACTAGAGGCGAACACACCTTGCCCCTCGTTACCTGCGGGCATTCGCTTTCGCTATGGTTACGGATTCTTCATCCTTAACCTCGCCATTACCAAAAACTCCCTGGCCCGTTTTTCTAAACGGACGACAAGACGCTGCTTACGCTTCCACGCCTTATCAGTCTGTAACCATTTGGTTTCATGCTCTTTGCACCTCCCGCAAGGGGTACTTTGCAACTTTCACTCACGCTACTACTGCGCTATCGGTCTCGAGTAGTATTTAGGGTTGGAAGTTTATGCCTCCCAAATTCATGCGCGATATCCAACGCACACTACTCTGGAATCCCAAAAATCTCCCACTGGTTTACCTCTACAGGGCTATCACCCTCTATGGCGCCTCATTCCAGAGGACTTCGAGTTACCCAGTTTGGAAGTAAATGGGTCCAAACTCCACATCTCCCCATGCTCTTCGCATAAGGATTCGGTTTGCCCTATTGGGTGTTCGATCGCCTTTACTAACCCAATCTCTATTGATTTCTTTTCCTCTGCCTACTAAGATGCTTCAATTCGGCAGGTTCCTCCTCACATAAGTGAGTACCAAAAAGGTAGGATTCCCATTCAGTTATCTCCGCATCAAAGGCTCCTTGCGCCTACACGGAGTAATATCGCGGCTTGGCACGACCTTCTTCAGCTCTCGAGCCGAGCAATCCTCCAAATGGCGTAAATTCTGGCTCAATATTCGTCCAGGTTGCGTATGCAATCCATCTAATCTAAATGATGGTAACGATCATTGACAATTATTGCAACACCTTCTAAGTTGCTATGCCTACGTCCTAACTATCCAATTCATTTTTGAATAAGATAGTGTAATATTTTGGAAAATCGATAATGGACCGGATGGGATTTGAACCCATGGCCTCCTGCTTGCAAAGCAGGCGATCTTCCGCTGATCTACCGGCCCCCTTTATTTTGTGGGTCCGGCTGGAATTGACTCCAAGTTTTTATAATTTTTGATTCACGTGTGTTTATAGTGTTTGATTCACCTCGCCAAATATATCGTAGGAGGTGATCCATCCGCAGGTTCCCCTACGGATACCTTGTTCATGTTATTCCTTATGTCGCCATAAGGCATGGACTATATCTTCACCCTTAAGTGTTGACTTTTAGTTGGATGCCATGATCCAATAAGTTCAATGAACGAATCGTATGGTTTACAACTAATATAGAACCTCCAATATTCTGGATCTTTCTTGATACTAGGATTATGTGTTTTTCCACATATTATTCCAAGTGATTCTATATAGGATTTTAATTCTTCTAAATCCTTTTTGTTTTTTTGTGAGAAGTATATATAAAATCTAGAATCCCTAGATTTTGGTACACTTCCTTCTGCATCAAAATAACCACGAATATACTCAATTTTATCTTTTTTTGAGATTATTTGAGTATTTTGAACGAGCTTTTTTGAGAATTCCACAAAATATTGCTCTTTTGAGGTTATTCTGTATGTAGTTTTTCGTTCAGTTGAATCATGCATTACACCAAGTAAATATGCTTTACTCATTTCCATCAAATCCTTAAGGAGCTCGGCGTGTAGTCTCTGAGGGGTCAATTACGACTTCCCTGCTGATTGACCGCACCTTGAAATTGTCACCAATTTAATTGGTATTCAAGGATACACGGTGTTTCCAGCATATAGCCAAGTTTTACCTAAATTATTACTAACCTAGGGTCGCAACTTTCTTACGACTTAACCCCGCTTGCTAAGCCTGAGTTTGAACGCAGCAAAAACTGCATCCTCACTCAAACCCAACTCGCATGGTTTGACGGGCGGTGTGTGCAAGGAGCAGGGGCATATTCACCGCGAGATGTTGATCCGCGATTACTACGGATTCCAGCTTCACGAGGGTGAGTTTCAACCCTCGATCCGAATTATGAATAGGTTTCAGGATTACCTTCACCTTTCGGTGTCGAAGCCTATTGTCCTATCCTTTGTAGCGCGCGTGTAGCCCGGAGGATTCAGGGCATACTGACCTACCGTTGCCCTCGCCTTCCTCTGACTTATCGCCAGCGGTTTCTTTAATGTGCCCAACAAGCGGACTTGCTGGTAGCAATTAAAGATGAGGGTCTCGTTCGTTGTCTGACTTAACAGAACGCCTTACGGTACGAACTGACGGCGGCCATGCACCACTTCTCGGAAAATTAGGCAAGGTCATCAGCCTGGCCTTCATGTAACCGTCGCCTCCGGTGAGCTTTCCGGCGTTGAATCCAATTAAACCGCACGCTCCACCCGTTGCTGTGCTCCCCCGCCAATTCCTTTAAGTTTCAGCCTTGCGGCCGTACTTCCCAGGCAGCTTGCTTAACAACTTCTCTCCGACACTAGCCGGGCTCGGAGCCCAGCTAACATCAAGCAAGCAGCGTTTACACCCTGGACTACCCGGGTATCTAATCCGGTTCGCGCCCCAGGGCTTCGTCCCTCACCGTCAGACCCGTTCTAGCTAGACGCTTTCGCCACCGGTAGTCCCCCTAGGATTACAGAATTTCACCTCTACCCCAGGAGTACTTCTAGCTTCTCCCGGTCTCAAGCTTGACAGTCTACCCGGAATTCGTATAGTTAAGCTATACGATTTACCCAGGCATTTACCAAGCCGGCTACGGACGTTTTAGGCCCAATAATAGTGGTCACCACTTGAGCTGCAGGTATTACCGCGGCGGCTGGCACCCGTCTTACCCAGCCCTTACTCTCTATGCGTTTTAAACAAAGAAACAGCTTACACTAACGTGCAAGCACTTGGGATCCCCTCATCGCGCTTTCGCACAGTGTGAAGGTTTCGCGCCTGCTGCGCCCCGTAGGGCCCGATATCGTGTCTCAGATATCGTCTCCGGGTTATTGCTCTCACAACCCGTATCCGTCGTAGGCTAGTCAGGACTTTACCCTGACTACAACCTGATAGTCCACAGACTCATCCTAAGGCGCCAGAGCTTTAAGTATAGATGCATTCCAGCATTCTATACCTATGGAGTATTGTTCTCAGTTTCCCGAGGTTATCCTCCACCTTAGGGCAGATTATCCATGTGTTACTGAGCAGTCCGCCGAGGGCCGAACCCTCTCGACTCGCATGGCTTAATCGAATCCCAATAGCAGTGACCTCCGGCAGGATCAACCGGAATCAAAAACACACTATTATTATATTTCAAATTGGCAGGTGAATCAAATTTCACCAACACACGTCAATCGTCAGATTCAAGAGAGCGCAAGCACCCTCACAGGGTTTTGCTTTTTCTTGAACCTCCACATCCATTTATTGTAACCTGCACCTGAAGTGACCCAATCACAGAAAGTATCATAACACATACTCATGGGTCGACCGGAAATGGTCCAGGTCATGATTTGAGATTTAGAACGTATATAATTGCAATATATAAAGTTTACACTTGTATTTTAATATTTTGGATGGCTATTGATTAACAAAAAAATAAGTGAGTTTTGTTTGTTAAAAAAAAAAAAATAGTTATATTTTACCTTTTGAAAAAAGGAAAAATTAAGGTTTTAGAATATTATAGCCTTTATGTCCAACTCCGCTGCTGATTTTTCCAATGATTGATCATTTATATAAGGTACTACTTTTAGAGTTTTAAAGCCTATTATAGTTTGATCTAGGGGTAATTCATAGATTTCCTGTGAAGAATTATATTCTATCAATCCAATTTCTGAATTATCTACATAGAATTTAATGTCTGTTACTGTATCTGTTGTATCGTTGACTTTTGCTTGTATTGTGATTTTACCGATAACCCATGTTGATGACAGTGGTAATATTTTTTTGCCAAATAGATATAGATATCCTTTTATTGGTTTCTTTATGGTAACGTTTACTTCTACTGGGTCCTCGTCATCATCGTCATCATCATCGTCATCGTCGTCACCATCAGAACCAACTTTTACTGTTACTTTTGTTTCTCTGGACTTTAGTCCTCCTGTGTCAGATACTACATAATAAAATATATCTGTTCCTTCAAAACATTCTTCAGGAGCGTAGGTTACCATTCCGCCTATTTTGTCTACGGAAATTATACCGTGTTCTGCATCTTTAACGATTTCTACCGTGCTTGGATCAATATTTCCATTTGGATCGTAATCATTTGCTAATACATCAATAGTTACTGGTGTATCAATTGTTGTTTCAGCAAAATCTTCTTTTGTTTCCGGGGGCTCGTTTTCATCTGGTGGCTCGTCACCACAATCGCATTCTCCTTCAACCTTGATTCTTGCTCTGTCAATTATTTCTCCACCAGTCCACTCATATTCACCTAGAGGAGATGAAATGTCAGCATAAGTTGAGTCATCACCCTCATTCTTTTTTCTGATATTTCCAAATAAGAATGTGAAATCGTCAACTCCAAATGTGTTTGTAATATGACTTTCAATAGAGATAATCTGTCCATTATCTGTTTTTCCAACTACTTGGGCCTCAAATATTATTGTTACTTCATCAAATAGTTGATATGTTATGGTCTCTTCTTTTCCGATTTTCGCTTCATATGTGTACCCATCATTTATAGCCCAGACTATCCCCTCATCTGTTATTTGAACATCAAATTCTGCATCCTTTGGTCCTACTTCGTTTATTTCGTTATTAAGATCAATTATCACAGATTTTGTTTCAAGGTATTTTAGGGATTTACTTAGATCATCAAATAGCTGTAATCCACTCTCAAGAACAAAACCCTTTGGAGCTTTAAATGTACATTGGAATTTTGCAATATCACAACATTGAATATCTGCTTGGTCCTCATACTCTTGTGTAATTGGATTTTTAACTAATTTATCAACTTCTACATCTGGTGTTATATAAAGTGTGGCATAATCCAGGTCCCATGGTACTGACCATTCAAATATTAGATCAGCCCAATCAGGGTCATACATTCCTGGTGGGATCCATGGTCCAATTATATAGGTTCCATCTGCTACTGCTTTGACTTCAGCTTTGTTTGCTGCATTTGTATTTTCCGGTATATCAAATGGAATTTCATCAACTGGTAGGACCTGCCCATCCACTATTATTTCATCTATAATTTCGCCGTCTATAAAACAATCAGCAACTACTTCAAACTCGATTTCTAGTCTGTCACCAGGGTTAAGTGTACAAGATGAGTCATCTTCAAAATCATACATTTCATTTTCTTTTCCATAATAGTTTGGAAAATGCAATTCATCTGGATAGACATAGTCGAGTTCGTAAACAGTTATCCAAGCATTTTGTGAATAGGCGTTGATTAAGTAACCATGATAGTCAGCTGGATCGTCGTTAGTTTCATCGATAATAAGCCACCAGTGAGATTGATCTGGTAAATTAGGACTATGAGTTGTTGGTCTCATCATCATAGCATTTTGTGTTAAAGGATAACCTTTGCTTCCAAAATATGATCTTATTTGTGATGCAACTGGTCCTACTTCTAAATATTGTCCATATTCATATTTATCCATGTAAATATCAATTTGGTCCCATGCATGAGTCCAATATCGTCCTGATGGTCTGAGATATTTGTATTCAAATATTGATTCTTTGAAATTATATGTCTGAGTATTTCCATTATCCCTAATTATTTTTACAGAGCCATCTTTGATATATTTTAGATTATCAGAAAACTTATCCTTTATCAACGGATTTACAGCGTTGTCAATAATTCCAGTGTGCCTTGCAATTATTTTGAATCTTACCGGATCTGCATTTTTTACTTGTGAATGTCTTACCCAGCTTGATGAGTCTTTGTATTGTACATATTTTGTTATATCCACTATTGGTACATGAATTATATCTGGTAGATCGTCTTCATCTATAGGCCATAATTTTATGTATTTTGAAATTATTGTTTGTGAACCTTCATCATCTGTAAGTCTTAATTTTGCTAAAACATTATAATCAGATCCTTCTGGTGGTAGACAATCCTCAAATAGCTCGTATCTTACTTTAAATCCATTTGTTATTTTCTTCCACCCTCCAATTCCATATCCGGGGATACAATCGCTGAATGCCCCCCCAGGTTCATATTGTTCTTTATTAACAATACTTCCACCATCAGGGTCATAAGCTTGAGTTATTGTAAAATCACATACCCAATATAGATAGGGTCTGCCCTGCCAGCTGTCAGATCCTAAATCACTTATTATGTCTAGTTCGAAATCACCAACAGGTTCTTCGTTATTTTCTTCTCCAACCATTACTGATGCTGTGTCTGTATCATAAAGATGTTCACAAGATGGGTTACAATAGTTATCACAAACTTCAAGCTTGGCTGTATATATTCCATCTGTTGGGTAAGTATATTCATAAATATTGTCTGTAATCCAGCCCTCACCATCAAGATAAGTTATTTGGCTTGGTGTATCCCAAGTTCCATCGTTGTCAAAATCCCAGCGATAGTAATAATGATGTTTTGTAGTATCCCCCGAGGGGCTTGCGGTAAATTCTATTGGTTGAGTTTCATCTGCTATGTAATATGGTCCGTTTGCATCAGCAGTAAGAGTGTAACCTCCACCACCTCCGCCACCACCAGTATCTTCAACAACATTAACATAAACAAATGTATTCTCATAAGTTGAATCATCAGAATTTAAGTTAATTTTTACAGGATTGGTGGTAAGATGTTTTCCTAATAATTTTACTCGATAATGTTCGTTTTTATTAGTGTAAATAGCCTGAGTGTATCCACAACCTCTCTCTTTTCCATTGTCGTTATCCATTTGACATATATCTTCTACAGATACATAGGACGGATTATTACTTGTTACATCAACTGTTATGGTTCTATCATCATCTATTGCTGGGTTGAGCCATACATGAAAATAACCGTTATCGTTAAGTTCTATATCTAACTCTGAGGAAGTTGTTACAACAGAAGGATCAACATCAGAGCCTTGTGTAACTGTAACAGTTAATCTATCTGAATATCTATTGTGAGAACCAGAGGGATCTTCTGCTAGAACCGCGACATCAAATGTTCCCTCAGAGTGAAAAGCTTTTTCTACAGATGGTTCATTTGTCCATACATCTGGAGTTCGCTCTGGTGAGCAGCATCCTGGTGTATAATCCCATATCCAACCATATTTTAGTGTGTCATCATCAGGATCTGATGCTGATGTTGTAAAAGTAACATAAGTATCTTTGTAGACACTACTTGGTCCACTTGGTTTGCTAGCCTTACCTGGCATTGTGTTTCCTGAGTTTTTTACCTCTATATGAACATAACTTAGGGGGGTACCTTGTTGCCCTACATGCAACTCGTAGTAACCATTTGGTACGTTATTTGTATTCCAGTCATACTCCCAAAGATCAGTCCCCGAGATTCTTGTAAACTGCATACTTTCAACTAAGTATTCGTTTGTTGCACGGTCTACGACATTACCCCATACTTGATTATCGTTTGGAGCTTCAGCTTTTATAGTATATATTCCATTTATTTTCTCATCAGCACTTGGTTTAATTATGTAAACAGTTCCAGAATTTGTATTAATACCTTTTGTATTTGTAACAGGTATTAAAACTGTTGAAAAAACTAGCGTCATGCATGTCAGTAAGCATATTATTTCTTTTTTTTGCATATTTTTTTCTCCCCCAATATCAATTTAATATATTGCGGTTCTATATTTTTATTATTATATTTAAGCTCTTTTTAGTATTTAATATTTATCATACGCTTTTTATATATTTCCCAATTTTATCTATTTTTAGGAAATTTTAGGAAATGTTCAAAGTCAAGGTAGCTGAAATCTCTGAACCGTCATTATCTTTAACACTAAGTTTTATTTCATGTGTACCAGTACTTAAAACAATATCACCCCAAATTGAATCCGTTGGAGGAATATTTCCATTATTGGTATTTTCCCATCCCGAATCTAAATAACTAGGTTCCCATCTATATTGATCTAAGGTTCCATCTGGATCATTTGTATCAGGGTAAAGCGGATGAATTGCTGGTGCATATGCTGAAAATGCGTATTGACCTGATGAGTCAGTTATTACATCATAATTATTTGTACCACCTATAAAGGCCCATGTCCCAAGCCAATTTCTTTTCCAAGCATAAATATAAACTTCAGGTGGTATGTTATTATTACTTGATAAAAGTTGAATATCTTTTGTTAGTGTTTCACCTGGTGATGATATGAAAATAGATTCTGTTTTTGGTATATATCCATCTTTTGTAACAGATATTGAATAAGATCCGCCATCAGTAACTCTTACATCTAGGTCATAATAACCATTACTATTTGTATTAGTAGAAGATCCTTCACATGAAACTGTTGCACCTTGAATTGGGTTTCCTGTTTCTTGATCAGTTATTAGACCAGAAACATGAGTTATTGGATATATTTTAACAAAATATAATACATCTGAAGCAGACCTACCATCATTTGTGTTTACAACATAAACAAATGGAGCGTAACCATTTGGCCAGTAATGAGGTTCAGTATAAGTATAATCATAACTATAAGTTTTTTCAGATGTAGATTTAGTGTGATCATACTCTCCATCTGAATCAAAATCAAACCTGTAAAATAGACTTACACCACCATAAGCAGAAACAGTTGCAGTAAATGTTACCGTATCTCCAACAAAGGCTTCCATTTTATCTGCTGTAAGCTCGACATTCATAGCGCCAAGTGATACATTAGCCCATGTTGTATCTGATGCTGTTGCTCCGTCATCATCTGTTACTGTTAAAACTACTTGATAGTCGCCATCATCATCATAACTATGGATTGGATCCTTTTGATTTGATGACTCACCGTCACCAAATGTCCAATAATAACTATAAGGTGGTTCACCACCTGTTGCAGATCCAGTAAATTGAACGTTTTCTCCTAAAGGTATATCTTCATATGGCCCCCCAGCATATGCCACTAAACTACTGCCTCCGCCAGGTTCAACAAAGAAAGTTATAGTTTTCGTATTTGTATAATCTGGATGCGAAACAACTACTCTAGATTCAGTTGTTTCATCTCCATTGCATACTGCATTAAAGAAATCAGTAAGCCCCCATTCATCTGTCCATTTTGTATCAACTGTTTGCCAACCACTTCCAGATACATACATTTCGTAGACAACTTTAGCATTTTCTAACATTGAATCACCATTTGTTACAAAAGCTTTGAATTGTGTTGTTCCACCATAATATGTATTTTCAGAGGGATCTGGAATCAGTTCTGCATTAAACTCGTTTGGATCGTAATCTGAACCAATAAGTGTTCTCCATCCTTCATCTAGATATAACTGTACTCCTGAACCTGGTTTAAATTCTTTAGTACCAGATGTATTTAATCTCCAATCCCAAATTTTTCCTATAAACCTCCAATCCAATCTCCAATTTTCGGTTCTGAAATTGCCATATAAATTGAATGTATTAAATAAAGTAACAGGTAAAGTTATCCAATTATTGTTAGTATCTATTGCAACAAAACCTTCATAATCAGCATCTCCACCTAATGCACTTATATCATATTTAATTGTGTAAGTACCTGCTTCTAAACTGGTTGGTCCAATATTGATTAGCCAATCAAAATTATAAGCTGAGGAAAGACCAATAAGATCAAACGAAGTTGGACTTCCAACATCAATTATAATATCAGCATTACCTACAATAATAGAGTCAAATAAACCAAAGAATAAAGCTAAATCGACTTTTACAGTTAGTTCTCCATTAAAAGATCCGACACCCAATTCAGGCGGATTGGAATTATCTACAATAAATAATTTTATAGCACCCCAGTTCCAATTTCCGTTCAAATCGATAACAAAATAATCATCTGAAGGTTCCTCAATATCAACAGCCCCGTTTATCTCTGCACCAAGACTAATGTCTCCTTGACCAGAAAAATCATCAAAACCAATCATGCCGAGAATATATAACTTACTTGCATACCATGCAGAAGTGCAGCCTACTGAAAGTGAAAAACTCTCGATTTTTTCGCCATCTGCTGCGTTTGGATTGATATTGCCTTGAGCATCTAAATGAAAAATAGTAGGTCCAGATATACTAAAATCATCTAATTCAAATCCAACAAGTATCAACCATATATATGCATAATCTATGTTCAACTCCCCATCTACATCAATTGATCCCTCAATAGATGCTTCAAGTATATCATCCTCAGGTTGAGTTAAATCAGCTGTAAAATAACCTGAACCAGTAAAATCAACAGATAAATCACTGATGTTTACGTATATATTTCCTACCCCAGGGATATTGAAATTAATAACACAATATAAATCTTCAACAACAAGATCAGTAATAGAACCACTTGCACTTGCAGAATCTAAACTAAAACTATCACTAATTACTAGATCAATAACCGAGCCTTTTACATCATCAAGATCGAGTTTGAAATAACCAAGAGAGACATCAACCATATCTGGGACATATACACTAGCACTGGTAATCTCAAAAAGACCGCAACCGCTAGCTTCGATATTAAATTCATTTAAATCAGTATTAGTAACCAAATTTAAAAGAAGATCTGCCTCGATATAAATTGAACCAATTATTGCAGAAATATCTCCAGAACCACTTATCTCTAAAGACGTGAGATCTACATCGCCGTTACCATCGACATCAAACTCTATTTCATCATCTATCAAAACTATATCTAGATTTAGAGAAGCACTTATTGACATACTACTCAAATCTACTTGGATATACTTACCATTACTAGCAATATATTTTAAATAAAAGTCAGTAACATCCAAAATACCTTGCGTTAAATCAAATTCAACTTTTGGATTTTTACTGTAAATTGTATCTACCCTTATATTTAATGAACCAGAATAAGTGCAAGTAAGCTCTCCATCTATGTCCATTCTTTCATTTTGAATTATTATCTCAGCATTTTCAAAAATAACATATTTAAGACTTGCATCTAGATAGATTTGTTTTGAACTCATTTTTATTTCAGCATGGGCATTAACCTTTATATGTAGTTTATCCCAAAGAGCAAGAATCTGACCATGGTTTACATTTATGTAAAAATTATCAATAATAACTGGTTTAGAGCCTGAAACATAAATCATAAGATAGCTACTAGATGCAGAATAAACAAGTTCACCTGCGCCACTAAGATCGGTATTAAAAGAAAGAGATAAAGGGCTTGGGATACCAAAAGAATTATCACCAACATAAAGACCAAGGACTCTAACTGTTGCTGATGCATCAGCAGTTAAAACAACATTGCTACTTGAAGAACCTATTTCGATAAAGCCTTTTGCACCTAGATAGAGTTCATTGAAATTAGTAGAAATCATACCAGGATAATTAATATTAAAGCTTTTTATTAGAAGAGAAGTCCCATAAGAATTCAGTTTTAACTTTATTCCACCACTGCTAACATAAATATTTGCATCTATATCAAGGTCACCTACTAACATAATTTTATTTGCAGATAAAGTTATTGTATTTCCAAATTTGAAATATAGATTAGAAACAGTAAGATCACCGTTTATACCTGCACCAATACCAACAGTTGATAACTGGATACCAGCTGGACCCCAACTAACTTTCAAGTTACCAGAGAGACTAACACTTGCATCTATTGAAAAATCTCCTTTTAAAATGACTCCTCCTAAATCTCCAGGAAGGGAGAAATCAGTAACTAAAGTAATTGAACTATCTGATATTACCAGGTTTAAATTACCGCTATTATCCTCAGCGTTAAAAGTAAAACTACCAACTATCGCTGAAATTGTAATATTTACCTTGTTTTTTACCCATAATTTAAAACCAGAGAGACTTAGAACACCACTACCATCAATTGTGAGTGCACCGCTATTTGTCCAAGATATGTTCATTGAATCATCTTCAGTAAGAAATGAAATTGTTCCTTCTACATGGGCTGTTAAAACCCCATATTCATTATGATAGTCTGAATCGACATATAGGTTTAAACCACCAGAGAGAATTATATAACCAGAACCATCCTTATTTATGTGAAATTCTACAAAACCTTGAGTAACAGATAAACTAACCGTGTGATCATATTCACCAGTTACAACTATGTCATCAACAGGGTATAAAAAGTCGTTAAAACCAAGAATTAAACCTCTGATTGTCACACCATTAGAGACATGTATATTACAGCTTACATCAAGCTCCTCATTGTTATTATCGATTTTAAATGCAAAATACATGCTACTCTGACGTGTCATCTCAAAACTATTAGCTTTTAAAACAAACTTTCCCACACCAGGAAGATTCAAATCTACATCAAGATTTCTAATTTCAAAATTATTACCAGTGAACTCAATTTTTGCATCAAAATCAAGAAATTCATCAAAAGAAAATTCAAAAGGGCTTGTAATTTCGTTTTTTAGTTCAAATGATACATTCGCTGATTCACCCATACCAAGTAAATTATGGAAAGATACGTCTACAGATAGATCTACATTACTTCTGCTTATACCAAAAACCATTCTTGTAAAATTCCAATAAACAGACAGATCAAAATTTTCACCAGAATAAAAATCAGCATATAGATATCCACCATTTTTTAGTTCAGATGCATAGATATGAGCAGAACAACCACTTACGTCTGTGGTAAGCTGGATTTCCCTATCACCAAGTTTTCCAATCCAGTTAAGTTCAAAATAGGATGGAAGATTTGTTAGATAAGCTTTTGCTGTTACATCTTTTTCAAGTAGGGCATTACGCCATCCAACAGAGCTACATCTCTCACCAAAAGTATCTATCTTAACTAGGTTGTTCTGAGATGTAAACCAGGAAACTTTTATATGGCTTGGAATATCATCTGCAAAAAAATAGTTACTTTTGTTAGTTGACTCAAAGAAAAGTAACGCGTCAACTGGTTTGTTTGAACTTCGTATATATTCAACTCTACCGCCACCTTTTTTAAATGGAGTAAGTTCCACGTCAAATTTAAAGCTAGATATTTTATAAATTATTAGACCAGCGTTAAAAGTAGTGTCATTTGCAGATCGACTGTATCTAATGACTGCTGTACTTGAATCAGATGTCTCCAATTCAAAAGATCTACCACATCTTTTTTCAAAACCTGATAGAGTCATCTCTGTATTTACAGCAGGATCAAGTTTTACATTAAAAAAATCTGAATTCTCATTTTCAGCACTATTTTTGATATAGCTAAATAATATATTTAATTCTTCTTTACCTTCTATATCTCCTGGATCCATTATGGTTGAATGAACAGGTTTATTTTCGGAAAATACATAAGGTATATATTTGTATGTAACCTCACAAGAATCAGGGATATCCTCATATTTTTCGGAGAGAAAACCAAAACGAACCTTATTTCCCTTAAGGGTACTATCTAAAAGCCCAGGAAAACTTAACTGAGCATAGACCTCTAGATGTCCATCGATATCATCAATTCCACTTAATCTATCAACCTTGAGTTTGAATTTTAAGGATAACGCAAATGGTTTTTCAATACCAAGTCTTAACACTACTTTTGCTTTAACATCATTTTTACCGTCATCGTTTATATCTATAGTAGTAGGAACACCTAAACCCGCTGATGCTTCTTTTTCGTAATCACCATATTTTGCATAAATTACAAAAAGACTGGACTGTGTTTTAAAAGAACTATAAGTAATAAGTGAACTTATCAGAGGAGATTTTTTGATTTTATTTATAATTGGATGAGGGTTATTCTCTCTTGAAGTAGTTTCTTTATTGAGTATATTATCTTTTACATTATTAACCGCTTCTTTGACTTTTTCTCTTAGATTAGAAAACAATCCTTTTGATGAAACAGCTTGAGCAAATACAGTTGAAACTAGAAAAATTACTATAAATATGCTTAGAATCTTTTTTATTTTTTTAGATAATTTGTTCATATTTATCCACCATTAGGTGTTATTTATGTATGGTATTTTCTTTATTTTTGGAAGAATATCCATTGTATTTTATTATACATTATTATGTTTATCAGTTATAGTATATATAATTTGTTATATAAAAGTTGTCAAAAAAATTTAATAAAATAAAAATAATAATATAATTTTCTTGCATAATATTTATATATCTAGAATATATATTGAATATAAAAGTGTGAAATGGAAAAGTATAAATAATATAAATGATAAATATATAAATAGAAAAATTCAAAAGTGATTGAAATGAGAAAAATGAAATTATTTGCAATAATGGTAGTAACTATACTACTAGGTTCAGGCTTGATTTCACTTGTAGCAGCCCAGGATGTAACACTAGATGGCGATATTAAAGCAGAATTTGAGCCAGGTCTAAATTGGATAATAAACTGCTCATATAATCTCCCCTTACAACAAGAAAAAGATATACTTTTAGAAAATATCGAAGGTAACCTTACTGCTAATGTAACACTTTGTATAGATTTTGAACTCGATGAGATGGAAGATCTAGCTTTCCCAAGGTATCTAATTTTACGAACAAGTGTTGTCTATTCAGATAGAGCAAGATTCGGAATGTCAAAAATAAATCTTTTCCACCCAGTTGAGAACCAATTCGATATAGTTCAAATAGACGGTGAGAAAAATAACGATACAATCGAAATACCACTTACAAAGATTAACAGTGTAAATTTTAGTAAGGTTTCCTCTGAAAAAATCACTGTATGGATATGGACAATGGGTGTACTACCAGGAAAGGTTAGCTATCCACTTGGAGAATCTGAAAATATTTATTATTCGATACTAAGACCAGTAATACCAAAATTCATAGGTTTA
>Ga0272442_10005565_pt1 | contig 16787 bp, 12 predicted proteins | sample SSMForm2O_FD_200262 | JGI IMG/M metagenome (GOLD analysis project Ga0272442, IMG submission 200262) | Marine sediment archaeal communities from Little Sippewissett salt marsh, Falmouth, MA, United States - SSM-Form-2O | ecosystem: Environmental > Aquatic > Marine > Wetlands > Sediment ... | reverse complement strand
CCGGATCAGACCCGCCCGATCCCGGCTAGGCCGGGAAAAATGACTAAAAATCGGTGGGGGTGGTGCAGACGTGTGCCTGCTTTCGGCGTTTGCGGGCATAAACTCTACCCCGAAGCAGATGGAAGCGGCCTTTTTCTTCATCAAAGCCAGATACTCGAAGAGTTGGAGCCCGGTTGCTGTAGCATCGGCAACAAAACCGACAAATAAATCATCTAAAAGAGATCGAAAACCGATAAGGACCGGAAAAAGGTGAAAATGAACCTCCGTCCCCCGGCTTTTCGTCCCCCGGCTTTTCTTACGGCTTCATCGTCCCGGACGACTAGGGCAAGGTGATAGTGCAGACGGTGGGGGTGTGATCGAAATTACCGTCGGGGCTCACCGGGGGCTGCCCGTCGTGGCCGGGGTACCAGCATTCCCCGCTCAGCACGTCGGTCACCATGTTGTCGATGCAGAATATGTTCTGGTAGGTGGCGACGTGCTCGTTGATGAAGTCGAAGGGGTGCCCGGAACCCACGAAGTCGTTCCAGCGCCGGGCGGAGGCGTCGCCGATTACCGCCGCGGTACTGCGCGGGTCGGTGTTGAAGTCGCCTAAAACCAGGTTGCGCTGCCCGTTGGCCCCCGGGTCCCCGTCTCCCAGGTCGATGAACACCTGCTCGACCTGCTGCACCCGGCAGTCTTGATCCTCGCCAGATATACCCGACGAACCGTGGACGTTGACAATCGTGATGGTCCCGCCCCCGGCCAGGTCAATCACCCCGCGCCCGATGCGCGCCCCGCGCCCGCACCCGTCGATCCGGGAGCCGTACAGGCCGTCCAGGCAGGTGTCCGCCGTGCATCCCCGGATGGTTCCGAAGGCCCGCCTGACCGCAATGCACTTGTCGCTCTTCTCCAGGTTGCAGGCCAGCTGGTAGCCTGATCCCAGAATCTGCTCGGTCAAGGTCGGCGAACCCGGAGTCCAGTTCTCGCAGACGAACCCCTCACGGGCCTCGACCGGAATGTCGGCGCAGTCCTCCAGGTTGAAGAACTCCTGCATGGCCACCAGATCGGGCTGGACGCCGTCGAAGAACGCCCGGGCCTCGTCGATGGCCGGCGGCCAGACCAGGCCGTGGCCGTAGTATTCGTCCAGGTACTGGTTCATCTGGGCGGTGAAGCCGTTGCTGCCCACGGTGGGATGAATGCCGGTGTTGAATGTCACCGCCACGAATGTTTGTGGACCTTCGTCGCCGCCATCGTCTCCGCCAGCGTCCACACCCGCATCGTCGCCACCGGCGTCCGCACCTGCATCGTCGCCGTCGGCGTCCACTCCCGCGTCGTCTCCAACACCGGCGTCGTCTCCACCATCAAATCCGGGATCATCCCCCGCCATTGCGTCGCCGTCACCGCCGTCGGTGGGAACATCACCGGCGCTGTCCCCGCAGGCCGGGACAACCAGACACAAGAACAAGCAGAAGATTATACGCACCAGGCCATTTCACTACAGCCGAACTGAAAAGGTCAATCCCCATTCAGAAATGTCCGGCACTGCCCCTGGCGGCACGCCAGGCGGATGTCGGCGGGATCGTCCGAGGTCTTGAAGTCCTCGGCGTGGTAGGCGCCCGGGGGGCAGTCGCACCAGTTGAGCACCCGCCGGCACCTGTGGTTCAAAAGCAAGTAGCGCCGGGCCTGCTGCTTGTTGATGCCCGTCAAAAACAGGGTGCCGCAGCAGTCCCAGGAGACCGGCAGCATCGTGCAGTCGTTCACCGTCCGGCAGCTCTTGTCGGCCGGATCGACCATCTTCTCCCCGTAGTCGCAGGGTAGAAGCTCGTAGTCCCACGGCGCCCAGGTCATCTCCCCGGTGCCCCGGACGACGACCACGTCCGGCTTGGGCTCGCGACAGCACTGCTCGACCGGCGCAGCGGAAACTACAGTGAACTGGAAGAAAGGCAAGAAGTCACCGGGCCCGGGCGGAGGCGGAGGTGGCGGAGGCAGAGACGGCCCGGGTGGCGGAGGAGGCGGTGGCGGTGGCGGTTGTGGCGATTCGGGACGGTCCGGAGGCCGACTGCTGCTGCTGCCGCCATTGGATGGAGGCTTGCCGGCATACAGGAATGACTGCAATCCCAGTATGAGCACAGACGCTAATATAATCGCGCGCTTCATGACAAACCTCCGTGTCGACGGTAACTGCGTGTTTTTACATGCAACATCCGATCCAGCCGGAAAACCGGTCCGCAAGTGTGCAAATAGTGGGGAGTTGGGAGATCCAGGGAACTGGTTGTGCGTTTCCAAAATGGAAGGTGGTCTCCAATCTGGTTGACCGGCCGTTGCCGGCTCCGATATAAAAGGAGTCCGTTACCGAGGAGAGCCTCATGGCTTCAATCGCGAGATGCTTGGCTTGGTTCCTGCTGGCCTCAATGCTCTGCGGGTGTCCGCCGCGTACGGTGGTTATCGAGGGCAAGGAAGTTCCGGTGGCCGAGGCGGCCAAGATGGCCTTCGACGACGCCAGGAAGGCCTACGATGCCGGCAAGAAGGACGAGGCCATCATAAAGCTGAAGAAGGTCCTGAAGGACTACCCCGACTGGCAAAACATCGACATAGTGCTGAACCTGCTGGGGGACCTGGCCTACAAGGCGGAGAGGTGGGAGGTGGCCGTCGGCTACTTCCGCCAGTTGGTAGCCGATCACCCCCAAAGCAAGCACTACGTGAACTGCGCGGTACACTTGGGGCTGGCGCTGGTAAAGCTGGGGCGCACCCAGGAGGCCCTGCCCACCCTGCAGTCGGTCTTCGACGACCTGCCCGGGGGCAAGAAGCAGGCCGAGGTGGCCGGGATGCTGGCGGAGTCGTACGCCGAAGCCGGCGCGCCGGTGGAGGCCCTGCGCTGGTTCGCGGTGCTCTACGAGCTGACCGAGGTGGAGGGGGCCCGGGAGGCCATCCGGGCCAAGTTGCTGGATCTGATCGACCGGCGCATGTCCTTCGTGCACGTCCGCGAGGCGCTGGAGCTTTTGAAGGAGCAGGGGGTCAAGGGCTTCCCCCGCGACATCTTGCAGTTCAAGCTGGCCAAGATCTTCTACCACATCCTGGATTTCACCCGGGCCAAGGAGGCCCTGGAAGACTTCGTGGCCGCCTATCCCGACCACGACAAGGCCGGGGAGGCCGGCAAGCTGCTGAAGAAGATCATGGACCGCCACCGGGTCCAGCCCCAGACCATCGGCGTGCTGCTGCCGCTGACCGGGGAGTACCGCGAATACGGCCGCCGGGCCCTGGAGGGCATCCAGCTGGGCGCGGGCATCTTCGAGGAATCCAAAAGCGACGCGAACGGGCCGGTTCTGGTAATCCGCGACACCGCCGGAGATCCCGATCGCGCGGTCACCCAGCTGGAAGACCTGGTGTTCAACGAGCACGTGGCGGCGGTGATCGGCCCGATGGTGGCCAAGGAAACCTATTCGGCGGCGGTCAAGGCCCAGGAGCTCGAGGTGCCCATAATTACCCTGAGCATCCGCAAAGACATCACCAAGGTGGGCTCCTTCGTCTTCCGCAACTTCCTCACCCTGACCGCCCAGTCCCGGGCGCTGGTGTCCCATGCCATGGACAACCTGGGGGTGAAGCGCTTCGCCATCCTCTACCCCAACGACTGGTACGGCGTCGAGTTCGCCAACGCCTTCTGGGACGAGGTCGAGCGCCGCAAGGGCGAGGTACGCGCGGCGGAGAAGTACGAGCCGGACGAGAAGAACTTCGCCACTCCGATCAAGAAAATGGTCGGTCGCTACTTCCTGCACGCCCGCTGGGACTACATCAACGAGCGCAACCGCATTCGGCGGGAGATCAAGAGCCCCCTGAAGCGCAAACGCGCAATGGAGAAGCTGGTCAAGAAGATCTCGCCCGTCGTCGACTTCGAAGCCCTCTTCGTCCCCGACTACGTGGACAAGGTCGTGATGATCGCGCCGGCGCTGGCCTTCGAGGACATCGTCCTGCACACCGAGAGCACCTGGCATATCGAGCGCATCAAGAAAAGTCTGGGCCGGAAGAAGCTGGACATGGTCTACCTGCTGGGCGGCAACGGCTGGAACAACCCCAAGGTGATCCAATGGGCCGAGCGCTACGTGCAGGGGGCAATCTTCTGCGACGGCTTCTTCCTGCAGAGCGCCCGGCCGGCTACCAAGCTGTTCGTGGGCAAGTTCAAGGCCAACTTCGACCGCGATCCCTCGATGGTCGAGGCCGAGGCCTACGACACCGCCCGGATCCTCAAAGGCATCATCGAAAAGCAGCGCCCCCAAAACCGCCGGGCGCTGCGCGACAACCTGCTGCAGGTGAAGAACTTCGAGGGCGCCACCGGCGACACCACCTTCGGGGCCGACGGCGAGGCCGAGAAGAACATCTTCCTCCTGAACATCAAGAAGGAGGAAATCCTGGAAGTGGAGACGGGGCCAAAGGCCGATGCGTCAAGCACCGGATAGCCCTCCCCAAGAAACCCGCTGGTGGCTCCACGCCCTGCTGTTCTTCGCCACCTGCGCCACCACCTTCTTCGCCGGCGGCTTCTCCGGCCAGACGGAAGGATCCTTCTCCGTTTCGGCTGGAATAATGTATTCCGCCTGCATCATGGGCATTCTCCTGGTGCACGAAATGGGGCACTACCTGGCTTCCCGTTTCCACCGCGTGGACGCGTCTCTGCCCTATTTCATCCCGTTTCCCCTGCCCCCGGTAGGCACCTTCGGCGCGATTATCCGGATGAAAAGCCCGCCCCGAACCCGCGGCCCGATGCTGGACATCGGCTACGCCGGGCCCCTGGCCGGGCTGGTAGTGACGATCATCGTATGCTTCGTCGGGCTGAGACTGTCCGAGGTGGTGCCGCTATCCGAGCTCCCCGAGGGCTCTTTCATGGAAGGCAACTCGCTCTTGTACCTGGCCTTGAAAAAACTGGCTCACCCCGAGATGGGCCCGGGCGACGACGTGTTCCTCCACCCGATCGCCTGGGCCGGATGGCTGGGCATCATCGTCACCAGCCTCAACCTGATTCCGGCCGGCCAACTGGACGGCGGGCATGTGCTCTACGGCCTCTGGGGGCCGAAGATCCACTTGAAAGTGGCCCGGCTGATGCACGTCATTGTGTTCGTCATGGGCATGAGCGGCCTGGCTTGTTACCTGGCCCTCAATCACGGACCCACGGTGTCCTGGTTGAGAGAGTCGGGATACCTTGATATCGTCCTCCGCGGGAGTGGAATGTTCATGTGGCTGGTGTGGGCGATACTGCTCCGCTATGTCGGCGGTGCGCATCCGCCGGTGGAGGATCTCGATGCCCCTCTCAGCACCGGCCGGAAGACTCTGGGATTCGTGACCCTGCTGGTTTTCGTGGTTACCTTTACACCGGTGTTGATGAGCCCGGTGACGACATGAAAGTCCAGTGCCCCCAGTGTGGTGAGATGGTCGAGATGGTGGACTTCTCCACCTCCGCCGAGGGGTTGCGCTTTACCTGCCCGAACTGCAAGCAGGAAAGCCTGCTGGCCAGCCCCAAAGAAGAACCGGCGGCGGCGGCGGCGCCGGAGCCGACGGCGGAGACTGGAGAGGTGATCTGCCCCAAGTGCGGGCACAGCCAGAAGGACCCCTACGCCTGCCACCGCTGCGGGCTGGTGTTCGACAAATTCGACGAAAGCAGCCTGCCCCCCGAGCCCGAAAAGGCGGCCGGGTTGTGGAAAGAGGTATTGCGACTGCCCAGCGACGAGGATCGTCACGAGGCCTTCATCAACGCCTGCCAGCAGGCCGACCGGCCGGACTACGCCAGCCGCCAGTACCGTCTGATGCTGCGGGAGCCGGACAAGAAAGAGCTGGCCGAGAAGATGCTGGAGAAGCTCTTTACCAAGGCCCAGGCCCAGCTGGCACCGGTCACCATGTCCGGCGAGGGCCGGCGGAAAGATCGCAAGAAAACGGGCAGAATCATCTTCTGGATCCTGCTGGCCATATGCGCCGGCCTGCTGATCTACTACCTGATCACCATGACCGAAATGCTCAACCGGATTTCTCGGTAGACCGCTACAAGCGCCCCACGTTCATCGACTTGAGGTGCTGGTAGGTCTTCATAACCCGGGGCACGTAACCGTTCAGCGGGCTCTGGCCCTTCATCAAGGCCATGTCCACCGGGCCGGGGCCGCGGTTGTAAGCGGTCAGGGCCATCTTGCGGTCCTTGTACATCTCCAGGTAGAAGCCCAGAATCTGCAGGCCGTACTTGATCGAGGCCTCCGGATCCTTCAGATCCTCGGTGATTCCCAGCACCCGCTTCCATTGGGGCATGACCTGCATGAGCCCGAGGGCTCCCTTATTGGACACCGCCCGGGGATTGAAGTGCGACTCGACCGCGATGATCGAAAGCACCAGATCGGGGTCATGACCATAGAGGGCGCAGTAGCGGCTGACGTTTTTGGCAATATCCCTGGCCAAATCCGGGTTCACGTCCGGCTTGGTGACCATGATCTTGAGGAAAATGATGTCCTCGTTGGACTTGGATGCCATGTACTGCCGCAGCTGCTGGATCTCGCGCTTCAGCCCGATGGTCTCGCCGGTCAGCATCTGGGCCTTCTGGTCCAGGCTGTCGATCCGGGCGCCGGCCTGGGTGAAGATCCAGACAATTCCAGCGATTACAACCATTTGCAGCGCCAGCGTGGGCCAGACCCACCACTGCGACCGGCGGTTCTTCGGCTTTGGACGCGGTTTTTCCTCTGATTTCGACTCCTTGAGCGTCTCGGCCGTCACCAGTGAAGGCGTTGCGTCTTCCCTACGTCCCATGTTGCACCTCCTCTCCTGACAGAGAGAGCGATTCTGGTCGAGATCAGAGCATAGCCCCTGTCAAGGGTCAATCCCCGAAAACACGTATTGTCATATATGGCCACTGGTAATTGTTTGTTCTATAATCGCTTTTCAACCGACAATTCCAAAACGGCAACCACGATTCGAACGACCATCATCCAGACTTCGGGCGCCAGGGTAGATCGACAGTCTTCAAGGATCGGGTTTCTTGAGATTTTCGGCGCTCTCCCCGGGAGGCGCCCTTGAGCGGTTCCAGATTATTGAAAAAAGGGCTCTTTTGCCCCGGGTGAACGGCTTACTCGTAAAAAAGGAACCAAATCGGTAGGATGGAACCCGGCCGGCAGAGAATGAAAAATCCGATTTTTACCGTTCTGGGGAAATTTTTTTTATTCAGTATCTACAGAGGGTTACTCAAGAAAATCTCGACTCCGTCTTGGAAAACCAGGCATGGGGCGCCTTCCTGGAGTCGAACGCTGCAATCGCAGGCTACCGAAAGGTCGGGGCCGGGGGGCAGCCCGTCGGGGACCGGAGCGGAGGCATCCAGCGAGGCTCCCAGGGGGTCCAGCTCGAATCCGGAAATGGTCTTTTCGACCGAATCTGGCGGTAGCAAAAGCAGCCGGTGGAAAAGGTGCCAGACACCGTCGATCTGGGCCTGGAATTCATTGATACGAGCGGGAGGAACGCACAGGGCCAGAAGGCGGAAATTGTCCCGTTCCCGCTGCTTGGTGGTGAATCCCGTCGGCAGGGCGTCGAAATACTCCGAGACGGTGGCCCGCAGTATAAGGCTGTCGTCGATGAAGCCGAATCCGCCGGGAAGGTCGTCGGGGATCAGGTCGCGGGGCTGGACCAGGTAGGCCAATGCCCCCACCATGGCGCAGCGCACCGCCGGATGGGTGGAGCGCTTTAAAACCGCCTCGCGCAGCGCCCCCACGATCACCGGGATCTCCCTGACCAGTCCCAAAAGGACTACGGACAGCCGATCAATCGCTTCCCCGCGCAGTTTCCCGACCAGGTCCGGACGGGCGGCTTGAAGCTCTTTTTTGAGCCGGGGAACCTCGACCGCCGGATCCAGGGCCTCTATACGCCCGACTACCCGATCGGTCAGATCGTAGAGCCGGATCATTCCCCCTCCGGCTCCAGCAGGGTGGCCTTGGACCGGCCCTCGAACCCCTCGGTAAGGCTCAGCACCCGGACTCTTTTTCCCACTTCCGGGCGCATGTAGCCGCAGGCAGTCAGGGTGAAGCGGATCTCGCGACCGTCGTCGAGGCGCACGACCCCCAGTCCGTCGGCTGCGTCGTAGGAGATGATCTCCCCCGTCATCATGGAATGATAGCCACCTCGATGTCGAAGGTGTCGCCGCCTCCCGAACCCGCCGAGTCCTGCACCACCACGACCATCGGCCCGTCGTACTGAGCGATGTAATCGGCCGTGACGGTTCCGCCGGCGCTCAGGGCAATGGCGGTGGCCTGGCGGCCCAGTTCGAACCTGGTGGTGCTGTCGTACCAGCTGGTGTCGTAGTGGTAACCGAACTCCAGGATCCAAACCTCGGGCTGCAGGTTGGAGCCGTTGGGTGTGACGGTCACGCGGGCGTTCTCCCCGCTGACGGCCTCGTAGGTGAAAAAGGCCAGGCCGGTGTCGGCGTCCAGCGACTGGGCGGCGGCGCTCACCGGGGTGCCGGTGACCGGGGCACCCAAATCGGCAAGATCCTGGAAATACACGGTGGTGTCGTAGGTCCCCGCGGTGATGTCGCTGCCGGGATCCGAAACCATGTGCAGGTAGTAGCCGTCCTCGGGAAGGTAGGCAAAAGAAGGATTCAGCACGGGCAGATCCACCGCCGTGGCGTCGAACGCCGGCCCCAGATACCCGCGGATCTCGGTGTAGATCTCTTCTTTGGGATCGGTCCAGCCGGCGCCGTAGGTGGTCAGGTCCATGCAGACCGCCATCTGTTCGCCGGTGCCCGAAAAGTGCTCGATGCCCGAGTCTTCGATGGTGTCGGCGGGCATGTCGATCACGCCCTGGCCGGTCGCGGCCACGCCTTCGGCCAGCTCCAGGGTTGCCTCGTGCACCGCCTCGAAGGTGTAGGACGGCACAGCGCCGCCGGTCCAGCCTTCCAGCCACAGGTAGATCCAGGTGTCCTGGGTCAAAAACAGGTCGTCCCAGCGGTTCCAGGTGGTGCCGGCCGAGGCCTCGGAGATCATGTCCATCTGGTTGTCGTAGAGGACCACCCGCAGGTTCTCGGTGGCGTCGGAGGGAACCGTGGCGTTGAAGAGGAAGAAGTCGCCGGCCAGCAGGTCCCACATCAGCACCCGGTGCTCACCCTCGGCCAGCGCGCCGCCGGCGCATCCGCCCGCGGTGCAGTCCTCGACGTTCTCGTTCACCCCGCTGATTGCGAAGTCGTCCAGCGGGCCGATCAGCAGCAGGTGGTCCTGGACCACCAGATAGTCGCCGTCCGCCGGGACCGCATAAAGAATCCCGGCGTCGGCGCCGGGATTGGTGGCGTAATGCTCCAGAATCGTCCCGTCGGGGGCGATCAGCATGATCAGGGGGAAGGTGTCGCTGGCCGTGTCCGGCAGCGGCTCGCCCGGCGACCTCAGGGACAGCACGTCGGCCAGTAGCAGGTTCTTGAGGTTGTAGAAGTAGAGCTGCCCGGCGCCGATCTGCCCCTGGTCGGAGAGCGGCATGCTATCGATGTCGGTGATGACCGGCGCGCCCAGGTTCTCCACGGTGACGAAGTAGCTGAAATCGTCGCCGCCCACCGGGATAAACCCCACCCCGAAGAGGGCGCTGACCATGTTGTTGTAGTCGGAAACCATGATGGTGTAGGTGTCCGCCCGGGGCAGGTAGACCTCCCGCTCACATTCCAGCCCGGTGGTATTGAGAGCATAACGGGCGTAGAGGACGTAACCCTCGTCGTCGGTTTCCTGGGAAAGCACCATGAACGCCGGCAGGGCGGCGCCCTCGGAAGTGGAGTGTATGCGCAGGTAGGTTCCCGCCGGAACCGTCACGGTGAAGTAATCCCAGTCCGGGTCGGCGTAGCCGTCGTCGTTGAGATCCTCGGGGGTGTCCACCACGCCGCCCAGGGAGATGCTCTCCCCTTCGGTGGGCAGGTCGAAGGACACTTCGCCCTCCGGATCGACGGACTCCATCACGTCGGGGTCGGGCAACGACTCGGGCACGCACTGGCCGTTTATAAAGACCGTCCCCGGCCCGCAGGCCTCGGAATCCGGTTCGCATTTGCCGGTCTGGGCATTGAAAGTGGTTCCGGTGTCGCATTCCGGGACGACTTCACAGGCAGTCCCGTCCCAGTACTGGCCCGCCGGGCAGGGTTCGCACTCGCCGGTGGTGGGGTTGAAGGTGGTCCCCGCCGCGCACTCGGGAGTGTCCACGCACTGGGTGCCGTCCCAGTACTGGCTGTTGCCGCAGATGGGCACGCACTGATCGCCCTGCAACACGGTGCCGTCGCCGCACTCGATGATGTCGGGGACGCAGACCCCGTCCTGGGCGGTGGTTCCGGGGCCGCACTCGGTCCCCTCACCGCCGCCGCAGGCGAATAGAGAAAAGGAAAATCCGGCAATCAGGAATATGGCTGTGAGCTTTTTCATGACCGCCTCCTCAGGGCCCCACCAGGATGTCCAGGGTGAAGTCCCCGCCCTGGCCGCAGGCGTCCACGCCGATGTAGTACGTCCCGCCGGCCCCGGCGGGCACCTCGTAGTCGATCACCTCGGGGCTGGCCTGGTTGGAGAACGCCACCGTGCTGCCGACCACGTCGGCGCAGTCGGTGAACAGGTACAGCGCCTCGTTGAAGTCCAGGCCGTCCAGGGTTATCTCGACGGCGTCGCCGGCGTCGAGGGCCAGGCTGTAGAACACCTCGGGGCCCGAGTCGAATATGTAGCCGTCGCAGACCCCCTCGGTCACCGAGTCGGTGGCGCTGCGGCTGTCGCCGGAAATGCTGGCGCTGCCGCCCGACAGGGTAACCGCCTCGGCATCGGCGCAGGCGTCGTTGGCCGGCGCGGCCGGCACGCTAACTTCGATGTCGAAGAGATCCAGAATCCCCGGAGAGCCGGTTGCGTCCTGGATCAGCACCAGGCTCATACCGTCGTAAGGCGAGTTGTAGCCGACGGTGATGTCCTCGCCCGGGGCGGCGGCGGTCTCGATGGTAATTACCCCCAGCCGCTCCGCTTCGGCACCCGGCACCCACAGGTAATAAATCCAGTCCCAGATCACCGTTCCGAAGTTGAACACCCACACCTCCGCCTGGATGTCCGACATCGCCCGCTGGTACACGGATATCTCGGTCCACTGGTTCTTTCCGGCGGTGAAGGAGTAGAAATCCCAGCCGGATAGCGACTCGTAGTCGAGCCGCACCGACTGGCTCACGGTGGGGGCGCCCAGGTCGGTGATGTCCACCGCCCGCACGCCCACGTCGTAGGTGTTGCCGGCGGTTGCGCCGTACGTGTCGTCTACGTAGTGCAGGTAGTGGTCGTTGCTCCGGGCGTAGAAGAACACCGGGGTGATGAACGAGTCCGGGAACATGATGGAGCTGACGTCCACCGCCGGCCCGACGGGATCGGGCGCGCCGTCTTCGTCCCAGTCCGGGGAAGCGTCCAGGGCCGGGGTGAAGATCTGCTCCCGGGGGTTGTTCCAGGTGCCGTTGGGGGTGAAGGCGTTCATTACGATCAGCTTGCCCGCCTGGCCGATGATGTGATCGACGCCCGCGGGGTAGTAGGTCCACTGCGGGAACTCCTGGACGGTCAGGCTGGTGTAGTCGCTGCCCGCCACCAGCTCCGGTGTGTCGTAGAGCATCTCTTCGACGGTGTATTCGGGCACCGCGCGGCCGTAGACCTCGCGCAACCACACGTACACCTTCTGATCGCTCCCGGCGTAGGTGCGGAAATAGCCGTTGTACCAGTCGTCCATGTACTGGTCTGCGGCCAGGGAATTTCCGTCCTCGTCGAAAAAGGAGCCCCTGAACACCAGGATGTCTCCGGTGGGAATCGGCAGGTAGATGCCCAGGGTCAACAGCTCGCCGGCGTTGAGATCCCAGCTGAGCAGCTCGCTTGTGCCGGCGGGAACGTCGCCGGTTGAGCAGTCGCCGGTGGTGCAGTTGTCCGCCTGCAGGGCCTTGGCGGAAAACAGGTAGTCGCGGTTGGTGCCCACCAGCATCAGGTAGTCCAGTACCACCAGGACTTCGCCGCTCGACTGCGCCGGGTAGAGGACGTCGGCGGTCTCGTCGGTGCGGTAGACCTCCTGGTTGACCACCAGGTTGCCGGCGGCGTCGAAAACCAGGAGGGCCTTGTAGACGTCGCTGGCCACGTCGGGAACCGGCACGCCGGCGTTGGCCACCGTAACGATGTCACCGCTGACCAGGCCGGAAAGGCTGTAGAAGCGCAGCGCCCCGTCGGAGAGATCCCCGGAGTCGGTCTGCGGCAAAGTGGCGATGTCCATGGGGACCGGGGTGCCCAGGTTCTCGACGGTGTAGTAGTAGGTGAAGTCGTCACCGCCCACCGGGATGGGCGAATCGCCGAATACGAAGGCCACCAGGTGGCTGTAATCGGTAACCCACACCCGGTAGGTGTCGTCGTAGGGCAGGTAGAACTCGCGCACCACGTCCTGCCCGTTGGGATTCAGCGCGTAGCGTACGAATTCCTCGTTGTCGCCGGTGGAGACCAGGTAGAAGGCCGGCAGCGCCGCGCCGTAGGAGGTGCCGGTGAAGCGCAGCCAGGTGCCCGCCGGGGCGGTGAACTCGAAACCGTCCCAGTTGGGGTCTTCGTAGCCGTCGCCGTTGATGTCCTCGGGCGTGTCGACCACCCCGCCCAGGGAAACCGACTCGCCGACCGCCGGCACGTCGAACTCGGCCATCCGGTCGGGCTCGCCGGTCTCGTAAACGTCGGCCACCGGGTTGCCGCCGGGAACGCACACGCCGTTCTCAAGCCTCGTGCCCGGGGCGCAGACGGTTTCGTTGATCTCGCACTTGCCGGTCTGGGGATTGAAAGTCGTGCCGGTGTCGCACTCGGGCACGTCGGCGCAGGCGCTCCCGTCCCAGTACTGGTCGGTCCCGCAGGCCGGAACGCACTCATCGCCCTGCAGCACCGTACCCGGGGCGCACTCGGCGGCCGGAACGCACTGGTTGCCGTCCCAGACCTCGCCCGAATCGCACATGGGCACGCATTCGAACCCCTCCTGCCGGGTCCCCGGGGCGCAGTCCAGGATCAGGGGCACGCACTCCCCGCCCACCTCGACGGTCCCCTCCCCGCAATCCTTGCCCTCCTCCCCGCCGCAACCCGGCAGGACCAGCAGGCCGGCTATCAGAATCAGAACCAGTCTCTTCATCGCAAGCCTCCTTCGAAATCAGCTAAAAACGGTGGCCGATACTACACTTTCCTACATGGCTTGTACAGGGATTCTGTCCCGCAGGGTCTTTTTCCTTGCGAGTCTCCGGCTAGGTCCGTAAACTTGTGCTGGTTTTCCTTTCTGGGGGCATTTGGTGCGAACCTGCACACATCTGCTGCTGACCGTGTTGCTGGCCGCGCCAACTTTCCTTTCGACTTCAAAGGCTTACGCGGACGAGGACGAAAAGCAGGAGAAACCGGACGGCACCTACACCATCCGGCTGGTCTCCGCCGACGAGGAGGGGGAGATCATCGACGAGTTCGCCCTGCTGCAGGAAGAGGCCATGGTCGAATCGGCCTCGCGGCACCGTCAGGAAATCGGCATGAGCCCCGCGGCCATCACCGTCATCACTCGCGACGACATCGAGGCCTCGGGGGCCGAGACCATCACCGATATCATCCGCCTGGTGCCCGGCGTGGACGTGGTCATCTCCAGCCAGTTCCAGACTTCGATCTCCACCCGGCTGGACTGGAACGACGAGAACTTCTACTTCCTGGTGCTGATCGACGGTCGCGAGGCCAACCTGGAGCTTCTGGGCCAGACCCCCATGGAAGCCCAGCCGATCTCGCTGGAGGACATCGAGCGCATCGAGGTCATCCGGGGGCCGGCCTCGTCCCTTTACGGCGCCAACGCCCTGGCCGGGGTGATCAGCATCACCACCCGGGCGATCTCCAAGGAGACCTCCGGCTGGGCGCGGCTCGCCGGCGGAGAATTGGGCCGGGTGTTCGCCGGGGCCCGGGCCTCGACCCGCCTGGGCGACTGGGGTGTGTCGCTCAGCGGCGGTGCCGACGTAGTGGGAGAATTCGACAACCATCGCGAGCTTGGCCGGGAGGTATACAAGCTCCGGGCGGTGGCGGAGTATCGCTGGTCGGAGAAGCGCAAGCTGCTGATCGACGCGGGGTACTCCCGGGGCGAGGGCATGATGTCCGCCAGCGTGGGCATGATGCATGCGGTGACGCAGATACGGGTGCTGCGGCTGGCCTACCGCTCCGAGGACATCCGCGCGCACCTCTACTGGAACCAGTTGCCGGCCACGGTGACCATGGACGCTCCGCTGGACTTCGCTGGAATCCGCCTGGCGAAATTCATCCCAATGGAGATAGACGCCCATACCATCGATCTCGAGGCCCAGTGGACCCTGCCGGAGTTCTACGAGCCCTTGATGATCATCGTCGGCGGGACCGGCCGGGTCTCCTACCTGAGCTCCGACCAGTTGCTGGACGCGGAGACGTACTCCGACATTACCAGCCCCGACTACCACAAGCCGGGTATCAGACACTGGCAGGGCCGGGTGGCCGCCTTTCTCCACGCTGAGTATGCCCCTGTGGACTGGGCCACGGTGACCGGCGACCTGCGCTTCGACTACAACACGGTCAGCGGGGACTTCATCAGCCCGCGGCTGGCGGCAATCTTGACCCCGGCGTCCGGCCACTTCCTGCGCGCGGGAGTCACCCGGGCCTTCCGCAAGCCCAGCTTCATGGAGAGCCACGCGCACCTGAACGTGGAGTTCCCCGCCGACAGCCCCATAACCGGCGCCTCCCGGGACGGCTTCCGCGAGTTCATGACCCGGGGGCTCGGCAATCCAGATCTGGAAAACGAGGAACTGCTTTCCCTCGAAGCCGGCTACCTGGGCGAGTTTCTGGACAAGCGGCTCAGGGTGAGCCTGGACATCTACTACAACTTTTTTTCCAACGTAATCGGCATCGATGAAAGGATCACCACAACCGCCGAGGGACTTCCTGACATCGACAACAGCACTTTCCTGTTCAATAACGAGGGAGAGAACGACAAGAAGATCCTCGGAGCCGAGTTGGCGGTTCGCTACAGCCCCTCCGGCAACCTGTCCCTGCTGGCTTCCTGGACCCACCGGGAGGTGCTCGTCGAAGGACGCCAGGCGGATGCGAGCCGCAGCCCCAAGAACCTGATCACCCTGGGAGCGCGGTTCAAGACCGATTCCGGCCTGGTGGGCAGCCTGTACGCGTTCTCCCGCTCGGAATTCACCGCCGGAGGAGTGCCCAACCCGGCGGGCATGCTGGAAAAAAGCAAGCAAGCCGATATGAACAACGTCTTGCTGGTCCTCGGCAAGATCGGCTGGAGGGTGAGCCCGCAACCCGGCCTGACGATTGAGACCGGCCTGAAGCTGTTTTTGCCGGTCTCGCCCTTCGAGTCCCCCTGGTTCCGCTACAACGAGGTGGGTGGGTTCACGACCCCGATGGGTGTGCTCTACGGCGGCGACCTGCTGCGCCGGATGGTGACCGCTTACCTGCAGGGATCTTTCTAGCTACTGATAAGTCGCACAGAAGAGGACCTTGGCGCCGCCGTGGCGGAAGATTAAATTGCTGTCCTCGTCCTCGGCGTAGGTGAACTCGCCCTGCAGGGCCACGCCCAGGGCCCAGTTGTCCGACACCCACCACTCCTTGCCCACCATGACCGCCAGGCCCACCCCGGTGGTGATGTCGCGGGCCAGGTCTTCGTTGCTGTTGGTCTGGGTGCCCTCGTGCAGGACCAGGAAGCTGTTGGCCAGGCCGATCGATCCGGTCACGAACATGTTGGCCGGCATCCAGTAATAGGTGACGCCCAGCCCCACCACCGCGGTGCCGAATTCCTGGTAGAGCCGGCTGTGCTTCTTCTCGGTGGACACGATCGAGAACCAGATGTCCCCGTGCAGAATCAGGTTCTCTCCGACGGAGCCGCCCAGCGAGAACGAGCCGCCCACCTGGCTGCCCTCGTTGGAGGGATCGCCGATGATCTGGCCGTCGGTGGTGACGACGTCACCGGTGCCGTTGTACAGGCCGAATCCCGGGCCGCCGGTGAAGCGCAAGAACAGCCCGTCGTGGGCGTGGACGCCCGGGTCGGGCTGGTCTTCCTCCACGGCCACGCCGGCGTCGGCCTGGTAAGCCGCCAACGACAGCCGGGCCTTCTCCGCCGCGATCTTGGCCAGCTCGGCCTCGGCCTTGGCCTTTTCCGCCTCGGCCTTGGCCTTCTCCGCCTCGGCCCGGGCCTTTTCAATCTCGGCCTTGGCCCTCTCGGCGCGGATCTGCTGCTCCAGAGTCCTCACGTCGGGAGCGGCTTCTTTCTTCTCCTGGGCCACAACGGAAATTGAAAACGACAAGGCGAGAACAGTCAGCAGGAAAATCCGCACGTTCACTGCGCCCTCCTTTTTCTCTTATTCTTACGGGCAGATCGCTTTTTTGGCAACACATCTCGCAAGAGGCTATATAACCTCTGTCCCTGTTTTCTCCTCCAACGCCCAACCAAGGTGCCATAGAAACCGTGGGAGAAACCGTGGGAAACCGTGGTGGAGGACTGTGCTTGCGCAGGGCGGTGTTCAGGGCGCGCATGAAAACGCGCAGGACGCCGCCAAACAGCTTTGGATTGCGTTGCAGGAAGTAACGGACGCGCTTGGGGACGGTCAGGACCCATTGGCGCATGGGAACCCGGGGGATTACGTGGTCCACCAGGTGGGCTGCGGTCTCTACCATTCGACGGGTGTTGCAGGCCGGGCAGAGGCCGCGGGTCTTACCGGGATCGATGATCGGCAACCTTAATAAAAACGACCGCCTGTGCTAACATGCCAGTTTGTAATTCAGAGATCGTTAGCGTATCCGGAGAAAGGGTGTTTGAAC
>Ga0272442_10005564_pt1 | contig 16788 bp, 13 predicted proteins | sample SSMForm2O_FD_200262 | JGI IMG/M metagenome (GOLD analysis project Ga0272442, IMG submission 200262) | Marine sediment archaeal communities from Little Sippewissett salt marsh, Falmouth, MA, United States - SSM-Form-2O | ecosystem: Environmental > Aquatic > Marine > Wetlands > Sediment ... | reverse complement strand
GCTGAACTCTGTCGTCGGAGATGGTCCCGATAATGGGCGGGTCCGCCTCCCTGAGGATACTCAGTACCTGTGCCGGCGGGGAGGCGGTGCGGATGACGACGGAAAGAGAGGGAAAACTCTCGTCCGGGGAGGATCCTCCTCCGGTGGTAAAGGTCGATTCGGCAACGAAGGCCTTCTGCCGGTCCACTCCCTGCAGGATCTTTCTCCCCCTGGTCTTCAGCTCCTTCATGCTTACCGTAAGGGCCCTGGCAACTGCCGTGCAGTCTCCGTTCAGGCGCCTGACGAGAGTCGCTTCGAGCAGGGAGTAGATCGTTTTGCCGGGGCGGAATACCCGCATGAGGGGATGCCGCTCCAGCACTGCGATCAGGTTCCGGCTTCCGACGATAATACCGGCCTGGGGGCCGCCCAGGACCTTGTCCGCGGAGAAGCTGACCAGATCGGCCCCGTCCTTCAGATGGGTGCGGACGGAAGTCTCTCCCGGCAGCGATTCTTCCAGTACGCCGGAACCCTGGTCGACGCAGAGCAGAACCCCTTCCGGCTTGATCTTCGCCAGTTCACGGATGGAGGGAGAGGCGGTGAATCCCCGGAGGGCAAAGTTCGACCGGTGCACGGAGAGAATCATCGCGGTCTCTCCGGAAAATGCACCGCGGTAGTCGTCGAGGGTGCTGATGTTGGTGGTGCCGATCTCCACGAGTTTGGCTCCGGACAGGTCGAGGATCTCCGGAATCCGGAAGCCACCGCCGATCTGTACCTGTTCGCCCCGGCTGACGATGACCTCTTTTCCCCCGGCAAAGGCGCTCAGCATGAGAAATACCGCCGCGGCGTTATTGTTCACGATCAGGGCGTCTTCGGTCCCGATCAGTGCCGAGAGGAGGGCCGGGATCAGCCCTTTCCGTTTGCCACGCTTGCCCTTCTCTATGTCGAGCTCGAGATTCGAATAGCCGCAGTTGATCTCCTCCGCCTCATCCCAGACTTCACGGATGATGGGGGCCCGCCCCATGTTGGTGTGGATGATGATCCCAGTTGCATTGACGACCTTCTGCAGTCTGTCCCGGACGGTGGAACGGCAGGCGGTCAGGAGCTGTTCGACGATTGCAGCCGGCTGAGGCACCGCCGCATCCTCCTTCAGCACCGAACGCCGGATACTCTCAATTGTCGACCGGGCGATCCCGGCGACCACCGGCCGGCTGAGGCGCTCGATAAAGATGGCCACCTGAGGATCCTGGAGAAGGGTTTCGATTTGAGGAAGCGCCGACAGTTGATTTTTTTCCATGATGCCTGCTTTAAATGTACGGAAGAGGGAGGAATCGAACCTCCCGACGCTTCTACACGCCCAACGGTTTTGAAGACCGCGGGGACCACCAGATCCCATCAGCTTCCGAAGTAAGTGTAGTTAGTGGTGTGAGGGCTGTCAAGCGCGGGTAAGCAGCCGGCGGCAGCGTGAAGGGGATCCGCGGCCGTGCGGAGAATCCGATCTTGGCTGTAAAGCGCAGGGCGGGGAGTATGTATGCGCGGCGGAATCAAAATCGTGAGCAGGAGACTTTTACCCCTTGATTTCCGGGGCGCATCCATTACACTGATAGTATGCCGGTCCAGGCCGGCGGAATGCCAATCGGAAGGAGGTGCCCATGCCTGAGGAATTCAAACCGGGTTGTCAGCGGCCGAAGAGCGGACCCGTGGGCGGAGAACCTGTGACAGCGGACTCCGATCAGAAGACCGTACAGAAGGAGGAGAAGAAGCCTATGATCAAGGTAGGACAGCAGGCACCCGATTTTTCTGCCCCTGCATACCACAAGGGCAAATTCATCGAGGTGAAATTATCCGAATATCTGGGGAAATGGGTGGTTCTGTGTTTCTACCCGGGTGATTTCACCTTTGTCTGAGCGACCGAAATTTCGGCGGTCGCCGAAAAACACAGCGAATTTCAAAAACTTGGAGTAACAGTTCTTTCAGCAAGCGTTGACAGTATTTTTGTACACAAAATGTGGAACGATCACGAGATTTCAAAAATGGTAGACGGCGGCGTGCCATTCCCCATGCTCTCGGACGGGGGCGGAGCGATCGGCACAGCCTACGGGATTTATGACGCCGACTCAGGCGTGAATACCAGAGGAAGGTTCCTTATAGACCCCGACGGTATCATCCAGGGCTTCGAGGTTCTCTCGCCTCCAGTTGGACGGAACGTATCGGAGACTCTGCGTCAGATACAGGCCTTCCAGCTCGTACGGGAGAAAAAGGGAGCCGAAGCGACACCGTCAGGCTGGAAGCCGGGCAAGAAGACTCTGAAGCCTTCACCCGATCTGGTCGGCAACGTCTGGAAAGAGTGGAAGACCAGTATGGCCTTCGACGATTAAAGGGCGGGATGCAGCGGACCATATAAATCCGCACAATGAAAGAACGACGGCCCCTCCTGCAGGAGGGGCCTTTCTTTTAGGGCTATCGATTCGGACTTCTATTTGACCCAATAATTGACCGGGGCGGATTTTTCGCTACACTTTTTATCAGGAGACATGAATATGGAAAACCATGATTTTCAGGGATTCGAGACAGGTGCGTTCACCTTCCTCGAAGAGCTGGCGGCGAACAACAACCGCGATTGGTTCCTGGAGAACAGGGAGCGCTACGAGCGGGAGGTCCTCGAGCCGGCGGGAAGCTTCGTGGAGGCCCTCGGTTCCATGCTCAGGAAGAGACTTCCCTCCGTCAATTACGACACCCGGAGGAACGGCTCGGGTTCCATCATGCGGATCTACCGGGACATCCGATTTTCAAAGGACAAGCGGCCGTACAAGGAGAACCTCGGTCTGGTGTTCTGGATGGGGTCTGGGAAAAAAGTGGAGCGTCCGGGATTCTATTTCCACATGGATACACGGGATATCTTCTTCTACGGCGGGCAGCACGTCTTCCCGAAGGATACTCTGGAAAGGTACCGTGCGGCAGCGGCGGACGACCGGCGCGGAGGAGAGCTGCAGCGGATAATCACGGAGTGCGGACGGGCGGGACTCCCCGTAATGGAGGAACCGTCCTACAAGCGCGTCCCCCGGGGATATGCTCAGGACCATCCCCGGGCGGAGCTGCTGAAGTACGCCGGTCTGGGTGTCGCCGTCACACTGTCGAGGAACGATGTTCGGGAGCCGGCCCTGGTGGATACCTGTCTCGCTGCCGCCGGCCGGATGGCCCCCCTCCTGGAGTGGCTGAGGGATCTCTCCGCGTAGAGGTATGCCTGTGTAGGCCGATAAGGTCCCTCCGGCAGAGCCTGTGCAGGCCGACATGATCCTCCCGGAAATACTATCATAGTGTATACTATTCCGGAGGAGGCGGGGAATGAAAAAACACGACGCCGATATGCACTTTCACGAGACATGGGACGTGCTGGTGATCGGGAGCGGATTCGCCGGTCTTGCGGCGGCGATCGAAGCGAGCAAAGCAGGGGCTTCCGTTCTGGTGATCGAGAAGATGAAGTCCACGGGAGGAAACTCACGGATCAGCGACGGGGGGATCGCGGCTCCCAATACCGATATGCAGAGGAGATACGGATATGAGGATTCCCCGGACCTTTTTTTCCAGGACATGATGCGGTCCGGGCTCTTCCTGAATCATCCCGATCTGGTCCGGGTCGTGGCGGAGAAGGCCCGGGAAGCCTTCGAGTGGAGCCGGGACGACCTGGGTGTGCCGTATCTGGACCGTATCGACATCTTCGGCGGACACTCCGTGCCCCGCTGTTACGCGGCGGAGAATATCACGGGCGGCACCATCATCAACAGGCAGCTCGAATGGTTGAAACGGAACGGCGTTGAAGTGCGGAAGGAGACCTGTTTTCAGGAATACATTCTGGACGATGCCGGCGCTGTCACAGGGGCGGCGGTGAGACCGGGATCTGATGTAAAAAATCAGGACCAGGGCGCCGGGATGCTGCTGCGGGTCAGGCGGGGTATCGTACTGGCGGCAGGGGGATTCGGAGCGGATGTCGCCTTTCGCGTGCAGCACGATCCGCGACTCGGGCCCTCCATCGACACGACGAACAGGGCTTCGGCCACGGCGGAGGCCCTCAAGGAGACCCTTAGACTGGGCGCAATGCCGGTGCACCTCGCCTTCATTCAGCTCGGGCCCTGGGCTTCACCGGATGAGAGGGGCTTCGGCCACGGTCCGATGTTTTCCGAGTATATCGTGTTCCAGTACGGAATGATCGTCGATCCGGCAACAGGACGGCGCTTCTTCAATGAACTCGCCGACCGGAAACGGCTGTCGGATGCCATACTGGCCAAGGGTCATCCCTGCATCGGGATCGCCGACTCTGCAGCCGTGGCCGGTTCAGGCTGGGACATCGGCAGGGCGCTGAAAAACGGGGTCGTCCGGATCTTCGATACACTCGATGAACTGTGCGGTTTTTATAATATACCGGGCGATAAAATGCGCGGGACCGTTGATGCCTTCAACCGGGCGGTGGAGGCCGGTGTCGACACTGACTTCGGTAAACCGATACTCGAGAATGCGCCCGGCTGTAAGGAGCCGCCGTTCTACGGGATCCGTCTCTGGCCGAAGGTCCACCACGTGAGCGGCGGGGCCGCCATCGACATGGAGGCCAGGGTAATCGATCTGGACGGGAAGCCGATTCCGGGGCTCTTCGCGGCGGGAGAGATAACGGGCGGGGTGCACGGTGCCTGCCGGCTGGGCAGCTGCGCGATCACCGAATGTCTCGTCTTCGGCCGGATCGCCGGAAGGAATGCGGCGGCGTCAGCCACATAATCCCGATATACTGCAGCGAGAGGTTCTATGACGATTCATTCCGGGCATGCCCGTCAAAAGATAGCCGTTCTCTTTATTCTCATAGTCTACACGGTGTGGGGTACCCAGCCGCTCTACTGGCAGCTCTTCGGTCCGATACCGCTGTCGCACATTCTGGCCCACCGGATCATATGGTCGGCTTTCCTGCTGCTGCCTTTCGTTCTCATAACGAAGCGCCGGACCCAGCTGAAGCAGATTCCCGGGTCCTTCCGGCGGATTGCCATACTGATGCTCTGTGCCCTTGCGATAGGCGGGAACTGGCTTCTCAATATCTACGCCGCCGCGACGAAGCAGGTCGTCGAAGCGAGTCTCGGTCATTACATCACACCGATTATGATCATCCTGCTCGGTGTTTTTGTACTGAAGGAACCCTTCCGTCTCTATAAAATGGTCGGACTGGCGCTTGCCGCTCTGGGAGCAGTCATCCTCACCGTGCACATCGGAAGACTCCCGATGATCGCCCTGCTTCTGGTGGTCACCTTCACTACCTATACTTTTCTGAAAAAGACGACGCCCCTCGGGCCGCTGGTAGGGGTCACCGCCGAAACGCTTCTCCTGATGCCCTTCGCCGTCCTCTTCCTCGTGTATCAAAACAGCCGGGGTGTGCCCTTCTTTTTCACCAACTCGCCAAAGGACATCGTAATGCTGATATCAACAGGCGCCTTCACTGCGATTCCCCTGCTGCTGTTTTCCATCGGGGTGCGGTGGATCGATTTTTCGAACCTCGGCTTTCTCCAGTACTACGCTCCGTCCCTGAGCCTGCTGATCGGGATCTTCATCTTCCGGGAACGGTTTACCCCGGTCTATTTCCTGAGCTTCAGCTGTATCTGGACGGCGGTCCTGATCGTGGTGTTCACGCCGATTTTCATGGGCAGAAAAAAATACGGGGGAAAGGATGGGAAAAGCGGCGGGCCCGCATATGACCGCAATTCCGGCGCCGCTTCCGCACCAGACCGGATCAAAACGGCCCGAAGCCGATCTGCACCGCGATGAAGATGAAGAGGACGCTGAAGAGCAGCATCAGCCCCTGGACCGGGAGGGTCCAGCGCAGCCATTTCGGATAGCTGACTACGGTAAAGCCGAGGGCTATCAGAAGCAGGGCGTTGCTCGGGTAGAGCATGTTGGAGAAGCCGTCCCCGAAGTCGAAGGCCAGCACCGCGGTCTGACGGGTGAGCCCCACCAGGTCCGAGAGAGGGGCCAGGATGGGCATCATGAGGAAGGCCTTGGCGGAGGCGGAGGCCACGAAGAAGTTGAGGATCATGGTCAGCAGGTAGATCAGGAGGCCCGCCGCGAAGGGGCCCGTGCCGCTGATGACCTCAGAGGCGTGAAACAGGATCGTGTCCATTATTCCGCCGAGGGTGATGATGTGTTTGACGCTCATCGCCATCAGGATCAGAAGGATGGCCGGGAGAATGCTGATGGTCCCCTGCAGGAAGACGGAAGCGATCCGCCGGAACCTCATACCAGTGAAGAAGCCACCGCCGATGCCGGCGATGAAGAAGAAGAGGCCCATGACGGGGAAGGCGAGAAAAGATACCGCGTCGATCTGCGAGGATACCAGGACGAAGACGATGGCGCCTCCGATCCAGGCGACCACCCACGCGATGGAACGCTTCAACTGGCGGGGCAGGACATCGGACTTGAAGGTGTCGGACAGGTTCTCCACGGCGTATTCCGCCCGGAGGCTGTGTTCTTCCTCGAATAAGGGCGATCGTGAGGGGTCTCTCTCCACCTTACGGGCGTGGTTCCTGACGAAGAGGAATACCACGGCGTAGACAAGCAGAAAAAAAATGACCCGCAGCCAGGCCCCTGAAAAGAGAGGCAGGCCGGCGATCTTCTGGGCCACTCCGATGGTGAAGGGATTGGTTACCGCGGCGGAGAATCCGAAGGCCATGGCCAGAAGACTCATCCCCAGACCGGTCAGGGAGTCCCAGCCCAGGGCGAATGCCAGGGGGACCACGAGGACCACCATCGGCACCATCCCTTCGTAGATTCCCAGCACCGAGGCGGTGAACATGAAGAAGAAGATCACCATCGCCATCAGGAGATATTTTTTCCCCTGAAAACGCTGCACCAGCATCGAGAGCACGGACTTCAGGATCCCGCCCGACTCGAGGATGTGGAAGGCCCCGCTGATCAGAACAAGCAGCAGAATGATGGTATTGATTGTCAGGCTGTCGCTGCCCCAGAGCACCTCGATCGGGGCGGTGAACCAGCGCCAGAGGGCGGGGGGCTCCACATCCACTTCCCGGTAGGAGTCGGCGATGACCAGTTCACGGCCCTGTTCGATACTACGCTCATAGGCACCGGAGGGGACGACCCGGGTGAGTACCCCTGCTGTGATCATCAAAAAAAGGAGGATGAAGACGGCCGACAGGAAGGCCTTCTTGCCGATCTGCAGGCTGCTGCGGGATTTTGAAGATGTCGTTTCCATGTATGTTCTCCTTATTTTACGGGGCTTGCGAGCAGCGCCGTCTCTGGCAGAAGCGTGTGTTTGCGGCTGGTAGTACGGCCCGCCGGTTAAAGCCTCTCCAGCATGGTCCGGTAGACCCGGACGGCCTGGTGTATATTCTCGATCGGGATCCGCTCGTTAGCCGAGTGGATCGAGTTCATCCGCGCCCTGTCCAGCACTATCGGGATAAATCGGTAGATGTTGTCGCTTATTTCCGCGAAGTGTCGCGAATCGGTGGTGACGGTGACGACGGTGGGAACTACCGCGATATCCGGAAAGACGGATAAGATCGCCTTCTCCAGGGCGCGGTAGGTCACGGTGTCGGTGCTCGATATCGGCAGGGGATTGCTGCCAAGTTCAGGTGCCAGCCTGCCGACCCGGACTCCAAGGCCGGTGGTAGCCTTGCCGATGTGAGCGATGACGTCCTCGATGGTCTCTCCCGGAAGGATCCTGCAGTTGATCACCGCCGACGCGCGGGCGGGCAGGACGTTCTCCTTGTCGCTCCCCTGAAGCATGGTGACCGCCTGTGTCGTACGGACAAGCGCGTTGGAAGTGGGTGAGCGCTGCATGAATTTTTTCAGAACGGGATCGAAGAGCCGCGGACGGCTGAGGACGAAACGGATGAAGCCCGGATTGAGGGGGGCGATATTCTTCAGAAATGCGACAACCGGCGGAGTGAGCCGGGCGGGAAAGGGATTCCGTTCGATCGCGGCCACAGCCCGTGCGACAGCGCCGGCGGCGGTAGATGCAGGCGGCATGGAGGCGTGCCCGCCCTGTCCGGCGGCGGTGATCTCGATATCCACCTGCCCCTTCTCGCTGGTGCCGATGAAGGCGACGTTCCGGTCCACCATGGGAAAAAGTTCGGGCGTGACGATGGTCATTCCCTCGTCGTACACTGTGTCCAGATGCACGCCCCGGGATCGGAGAAATGCGACGATGCTTCTGGCGCCGTGGCCCCCGCCGATTTCCTCATCATGGCCGGAGCCGAAATAGACCGTTCTGGCGGGGCTCCAGCCGGCCATGAGGGCCTCTTCGGCGGCCTGCAGGATTGTAATCAGGGGGCCTTTGTTGTCCAGGGTCCCCCGGCCCCAGAGGTTCTCTTCAGCTGCGGTCCCGCTGAAGGGCGGGTACTTCCATCCATCTTCGTCGCCTCCCGGCACCACGTCGTAGTGAGCCAGGAGGAGGACCGGCTTCAAAGAAGTGTTTGAGCCGGGAAGCCGGAGGAGCAGACTGTAGTCGGCGATCCGTTGTACCTCCGCCGTATTGAAGAGGACCGGGAAGGCCTGCGGGAGAAACGCCAGGAAATCCTCGTAATGCGAGTAATCTATCCGTGACCGGTCGAGATGCGAAACTGTCGGTATGGCTACCGCCCTGCCGAGTTTTTCTACTATGTCCATCCGTATCTTCTCTTTTTTTTTGCATCATGCTATGTGATATGCCGGGGGTGGTCAAGAGAAAAAAATGTGCAGGCTGGATTCAGGCGGGTAGATGGCATACAGTATTAATCAAGAAGCGGGCATGAATGGAAGGATGCTCGGAATACTGGGACTGTTTAGCATATTCGGCGCGGCTGCTCCGCTACGGGGCAGAATGTGAACGGAGGGCAGAATATGATTGACGGGACGGCTGCATCCGCTGAGGCGGCTGAAGTCCCTGCGGCTGCAGCATCGGATACACCGGATGGAACTGATATTGAAGCCCGGCTGCGCGGAATCGGGGAATTCGGAGAATTCTGGAGGGCCAGGCACGAACTGCGAATCACGGACGTGCGGCTCAGCGGGAAGACCCTGGAGATTCAGCTCTCACAGCCTGCTAAGGACCTGCACCCGTGGACAGGACTTGCTCTTCCGGGAGCGGAACGGTATGAAGAGGTGCGTGTGCTTGATGCGGCAGGCCTGGAGCTCAAATACGAAGAGCGGATGGAAGGCGGGAAGCTTTTTATGCACATTTACTGATGAGTGCTGTATTCTTTGCATCTCATTTGTGAGGCTCCCGTTTAATCCACGCCCATCCCTTGTCTATCAGGCCTTCTTTGTGTAAATTCACTATATATGACACAGATATGTTTAATTCGACACGGCGAGACCGACTGGAACCGGAACGGTCTCGTGCAGGGTTGTACGGATATACCCCTCAATGCCCGGGGACGAGCCCAGGCGCGGATCGTTGGACAGCACCTGGCCGGGCAGCAGTGGGACCTGGTTTACGCGAGCCCGCTCTCACGGGCCTATGATACAGCTTCGATTATCGCCGAGCGCGTCGGGATCAGGGAGATCCACACCGACCCGCGCCTGCAGGAGCGTAATTTCGGCGAGGCGGAGGGGATGAAGATCGAACTGCGGAAGGAGAACTACCGCAATCAGCCTATTCCTGGAGCCGAGAGCTGGGAAGAGGTCCATGCCCGGGCGGTGGAGGTGATGGAGCACATCGCGCTGCTTCACCGGGACAAGCGCATCCTGGCGGTGGCCCACGGGGGCTTCATTTCCGGTCTTCTCCATGTGCTCAGCAGGGGAGAGTACATCCCGGGGAACCCGCCGCTGAAAAACACCTGCATGAACATGCTCGTCTACGATGGGAACTGGCGCATCGAGTGGTTCAACCGGGTGACTCCTGAGCTCGAGCTGCTCACGGCCGGCGTGTAGAGCCTCACGGCCGGCGTGTAGCGGTTCTTTCCCGGCGGTAACTGCGCTTCAGAGCGCCTCCAGTACTCCCTTACCCCCCCCCTCAACAGGTAAGATGAAACGCCCCGGCGGTCCTCTTCTTCGACTGGAGGCGGTTGAAGTATTTGACCGCACGGCCGGTGGGTGCTGCTACCAGTTCTATGCCGTGGTCCTTCAGTTCCTGCCGGACTTTTTCCCCGACCTCCATTTTTCCGTATGCTCCTGTTCCCAGAACGAGGACTTCGGGCTTACTGTCCAGAACCTCCTTCAGGTCTTTGCGCTTGAGATGATGGCTCTTCTCCCGCTGCCAGGAAGGCTGGATTCCATCCGGAAGGATGATCAGGTCTCTGGTGTATTTCTTCCCATCCACGCTTATGGTACCGAAGGAGTATTCTTCGATCGAATGATTTTTCATGACATTCACCACTTTTCATAATAGGACTCCCGGGATAATAAATCCAGCCGCTGCGGATGGAAGAAAACGGGGGAATAATATGGTTTTCTTTGGAAAAAATTTGCACCGCTTATGTTTGATTTTTATATTAATAAGATCAGCAGTCACTTACTAAAAAAGTAATCTAAATCAATCTCAGATGAGGGGCAAACGATGGGGAAAAAGCCGCGCTTCGTAGTGGGGATCGGAGCTTCAGCGGGAGGCCTGGATGCTATTCGAGCACTGATTCGAAATATACCGCCGGACACGGGAATGGCCTTCGTCATAGTCCAGCATCTCTCGCCGGACTTTAAAAGTCTCATGGACGAGCTGCTGAGCAAAGAGACCAGTATACCGGTGGTCATTCCCGAGAATGGTACGAAAATTCAGGCCGACCACATCTACCTGAACCGGCGTGACAAGACCCTCGTGTGCAGGGAAGATTCGCTTTTTTTCGAGGAAAAAAAGGAGCGTTATACCCTGCCGATCGATATCTTTATCCACGGTCTTGCCGAAGCCTACCAGGAGCAGGCGGTGGCGATTATTCTGTCCGGCACCGGCACCGATGGTTCCCGGGGTATAAAAAATATCCGCGAGACCGGCGGACTGATCCTTGTCCAGTCTCCCGGCTCAGCTCAGTTCGACGGAATGCCCAATATGGCGATCAAAACCGGGCTGCCGGATTATGTCGGCAAGCCGGAAGAGCTGGCTTCCTTTCTCATCCGTCTGGTGGAGCGTGAAGCGGAGGCGCCCGTTGATGAAGCGGTGCCGGAGGATTATTCCGACATCATCCAGCTGACCGCCCAGCATTCAGGGATCAACTTCAACTCGTACAAAGATTCCACCCTCATCCGGCGCATCCGCAAGCGAATGGACCTCCTGCATTACATCGATGTTCCCTCCTATTTCGAGTTCTGCAGCCGCAGCGAGGAGGAGCGGAATAAACTGACCAACGAGTTTCTGATCGGCGTGACCAGTTTTTTCCGGGACACGGACGCCTACGAAATTCTCGAAAACAAGGTGATTCCCGCTCTCTTCAGGGAGAAGGGGACCGATCCGATCCGTGTGTGGGTCTGCGGCTGTAATACCGGTGAAGAGGCCTACAGTTTAGCGATTCTTCTCGAGGAGTACCGTCAGAAGAACCAGCTCTACAGGGACTACAAGATATTCGCAACGGACGTTGACACCGAAGCACTGAGTATCGCCAGCCAGGGTGAGTACTCGGTGAACATTACCGCGGACATTCCTCCGCACAGGCTGGACTATTTCATCAAGGTGGGTGAAACCCTGCGTATCACCCGTAAGATCAGGGACAAAATTGTTTTCTCCTATCACAATCTCCTGAAGGACCCTCCCTTCATCCGCCTCAATCTGGTTTCTTGCCGCAATCTTCTGATCTATCTGCAGCAGGAGGCCCAGGACTATGCTCTGGAGCTTTTCCAGTTCGCCCTGCAGCAGACCGGTTTTCTCTTCCTCGGTCACAGTGAGAACATCACCCGCTATGAGGAGTTCTTCGACACAGTCAATTCCAAGTGGCGAATTTTCCGGAGCAACTCTGAGAAAAAAATCATTGAATCTCCGCGGCCCTCCGGCGGGACTTCGGTCAGACATCCGGTGGGATTCGGGGGGAGGAAAAAGGTAGGCAGTCCCAGGAAAAAGGAGGATGACAACGCCTTCTACTACCGCACCCTGCTGGATATGTACGCGCCTCCCTGTCTTTTCATCAATTCCCGCTTCGAAATACTTTTCTTCCGGGGGGCCATCGAGCAGTACGTGCGGCTCCGCGAGGGGACCTTCAGCAACAATCTGATGGAACTCCTCGACCCCAAGCTCGTTTCCTTCGTCCGCAACGGTGTACGGCGGCTCGAGGAGCGGAACCACCCGGTGAAATATGACAACCTCATTATCGAGCGGGACGGCAGAGAGGCGGCAGTAAGTATCAGCTTCCGCAGCATGGTGTCCACCATCGGCGAGACGATCTATCTGATCGAATTCCTTGATACTCCCGAGGGAATCAATACCCAGCAGGAGGAGCGGCTGGAGATCAGCACCTACGCCGAAGAGAATATCAGGGACCTCGAACACGAACTCGATGTTGCCAGGGCTGAACGGCAGGAGATCATCGAGGAGCTGGAGACGAGCAACGAAGAGCTGCAGTCTTCGAATGAAGAGCTCCTGGCATCCAATGAAGAGCTGCAGAGCACCAACGAGGAGCTGCAGTCGGTTAACGAGGAGCTGTACACAGTCAATACCGAGCTTCAAGCCAAGAACGAAGAGCTCGAAATGCTGAATGCAGATATGGACAACCTTCTTGCAAGTACCCGGATTGGAACCCTCTTCCTCGACACGGACCTTCGCATCCGGAAGTTCACTCCAGAACTCAAGACGGTCTTCAGGCTTGAGGAGAAGGATATCGGCCGGCAGATCCACGACTTCGCCACCAATTTTTCCGATATTACTGCGGATCAGATTATCAAAAACGCCAGGCTTGTCATGGATACCCTCGAACCGGTGGAGCGCCGTATTGAAAGTAAGGAGGGGAACCAGTACATCAAGCGGATCCATCCCTTCGTTCGTTCCAACAATACCATCGGAGGGGTCGTCCTGACCTTCATTGATATCAGCGAACAGACCAGGGTTGAACGGAACCTGCAGCTCCTGAACGCCACCCTCAACCATGCATTCGAGACCGGCAGGATGGCCTGGTGGGACTGGGACTATCGCACAGGTCGAGTCGCTTTCGACCCGCGCAAGGCTGAGATGCTCGGGTACAGCCCCTCGGAGATTGGACCTGGATACGAAGGATGGACCAGTCTTCTGCATCCGGATGATTATACAGACGCGATGGATGCGATGAAGAGGGTCCTCGAAGGAAAGGAACAGATCTACTCGGCCGAGTACCGGCTGAAGGCGAAAGACGGCAGTTATCGATGGTTCCGCGACCGCGGAGAGGCGGCAGAATGGCGGGAGGACGGAAAGCCATCGAGAATCCTGGGAGTCGTATTCGATATCGATGACTGGCGTCATCTCCGTAAGGCATATGAAGAGGGGGAGGTCAGGTACCAGACCCTCTTCAGTCACATGTCCCACGGGGTCGTGTATCACCACGGCGACGGCAAGATTATCACCGCCAATCCGGCAGCAGCCAGGATGCTCGGGCTCGACACTCAGGACATGACGGACAAGGACTCTTCCGACCCGAGGTGGCAGGCGATCAGGGAAGATGGCACGCCCTTTCCCAGTAATGAACACCCGATAATGATCGCTCTACGGACGGGGAAAGAGGTACAGAACGTAGTGATGGGGATAGTCCACAGGAAGGACAAGAGCCGCAGGTGGATCAAGATCAACGCCGTTCCCCTTTTCGATAGTCAGAATCAGAGACCGGCTTACGGCTTCGCTACATTCGACGATATCACGGAGCTCAAGGCGACCGAAAACCAGTTGAACAAAATCATCAAAGAGAAGGATATTCTGCTGCGTGAGCTGCATCACCGGGTCAAGAACAACCTTCAGAAGATCGTTTCCATAATCTACCTCCAGGTCAGCAAGGAAAGCAATGAGCATGTTATTGATATACTGAAAAGCATCCAGTCCAGGATCTACTCCATGTCTCTCGTACATGAGAGACTCTACCGTTCAAGCGAGCTGGCACATCTGCCGATCAGGGACTACCTGACGTCACTGGCCGAGGAGGTAATACAGACTTTTCAACGGGAAGCAAAGGTCCGTCTCGAGGCCAGGCTGGACGACCTTTCCCTGGGGATAGACGACTCACTCGCTCTAGGCCTGATCATAAACGAACTGGTATCGAACTCGATGAAGTATGCCTTCGACGGACACAGGAACGGCAATATCCGGCTTGAACTGAACCGCGAAGATAATGGATGTGCCAGGCTGGTTTTGGCCGACAACGGCGCGGGACTGCCGGAAGGCTTCGATCCCTTCACTACGGAGTCTCTCGGTATGAAGATCGTTATCCTTCTGGTGAACCAGCTGGGGGGAGAACTTCTGTACCGCAACGATGGTGGTGCCGAATTCGAGATTGTACTGCCGCCAGGCAACGATTAAAGTCCAACTGTTAAAGTCCAACTGTAAAAGCGTGGTTCACCAAAAAAAACCGGGTCGAAAGACCCGGTTTTATATTGACATATTACTTTATTCGCGGGGCAGAGTTATGGAAGGATCACTGTGTCAACGACATGAATTACACCGTTGGATGCTTCTATGTCGGTTATGATGACCTGGGCGTCGTTGATGTAAACTTTTCCCATATCGACCTTCACCATCACGTCCTTACCGTTAAGAGTCGGAGCGGAATCGAGTTTGACTACGTCGGAAGCCATGACTTTGCCAGAAACGACGTGATACAGCAGAATACTCTTCAGGGTAGGAATATCGTTCAGAAGAGATTCCACCGTTCCTTCAGGCAGTTTGGCGAATGCATCATCGGTGGGTGCAAACACGGTGAATGAACCATCATTGGACAAAGTTTCTACAAGATCGGCTGCATCGAGGGCGGCCACTAGGGTAGTAAACCGGCCGTCGTCGACAGCTATTTCAGCTATTGACGGTTTTTCTTCTGCCATCGGAGCTTTCATTCCTTCTTCTTTACTATCCGGTGTACCTACACAGGATGCCAGGATAAAAACGCTCAGAACCAGAATACCTATAACAATCTTTTTCATTGAACACTCCTTGTATTTGAAAGTTGATCTTTAAGATTGTCTAAATATACTAATCCTGACTAAAAAGGCAAGAAATAACTTTGTAATTTTTCGATAAAAAAAAGCATATGAAAGTGAAACAGGGCAGCCAGCACTTTTTACAGTCTTTGGCTGCTCTGTTTTAGTCTGCATGAGGGTTTTGCCGAACCGTGTCAGCCGACGGGCGGCCCTTCCGGCTGGCCATCCCTCCACGGCTGCAATGGTCAACCGGCTGTACGGATCCGCCGATCAGCCGAGCGGTGTAAGATCGAAGGGTACCTTCGTCTCCTGTCCTTTGGCTTTGAGCTTCTCCACCACCTCAACCGGCAACGGCACACCGGAGCGCCGGTGTTCTTCGGCCTTTTCGAACTCTTTTTCCCCATGGATGAAAATCCGGTCCTGACCCTCGACTTTCGGAGAGTCGACCAGCATCCCGATCAGAGCATCCATGTCGCTGGTAAAGTCGATCAGGGGACGGAAACCTTCGATATTGATTGCCATGAAGAAGTGCCCCACGCTAACCGGAGTGGGTACCGGGCTGATCCGGCGGCCGATATTCGTACCGAAACGGGCACCTGCCAGGACACCGCTCAGTATGTCCACCAGGAGGGAGAGACCGTATCCCTTATAGCCGGATAGGATGTCGGTGCCGCCGAGGGGCAGGAGGCCTCCTTCATTGATGATAGTGGAAGGATCGGTTGTGATTTCGCCCTGTGCGTTCACGCCGTATCCGGCGGGGACCTGCTCGCCTTTTATCTCGGCGATTCTTATTTTTCCCATGGAAACGATGCTCGTCGCCATGTCCAGAACAAAAGGACGTTTACCGTCAGTCGGTACCGCCACGGAAATCGGGTTGGTGCCCAGAATGCATTCCCGTCCGTACGTCGGCGTCATCAGCGGCTGTGAATTGGTGAGGGAGACCCCGATCATGTTTTTCTCCAGGGCCATCATGGAATAGTAGCCGGCGAAGCCGAAGTGATTGCTGTTGCGTACGGTGGCGACCCCGATCGTGTGCTCCGCAGCCTTCTGCAGGCAGGCCTTCATGGCATGAACCCCGGCCGGCTGACCGAGCCCGTTGCCGGCATCGAAGCAGATTGTGTTGTCCGTCTCCTGTACGACGGCGTATTTTGTGACCGGTTCGATCAATCCGGTCCGCAGCCGGTCGCCATAGTAGACATGCAGCTGGGTAATACCGTGGGTGTGAATACCCCGCAGGTCTGCCATAGTGAGAATTTCAGCTGTGGTCCGCGCCTGGTCTGCGGGGACCTTGCAGGAAGTCAGGAAACGGACGATGTACTGTTCGAGGTCTTCAGGGCGGAAGTAGAGAATATTCGGCATTTGGTACTCCTTGGATAAGATTGTCTATCCGAACAGCAGATTCGGCAGAAAGGTGACGATCTGCGGGAAAATTATCATCATGATGAGCACGATGACGTCACAGCCCGCAAATGGCCATATACCGGCGAAGATGTCCTCGAGCCTGACATTCTTACCGGTCACCCCTTTCACGGCGTAGACGTTCAGTCCCACCGGCGGTGTAATCGCACCAATCTCGGTCAGCTTGAGACTGATTATCCCGAACCAGATCGGGTCGTATCCGAGATTGACGATAATCGGAAATACGATGGGCAGGGTGAGGGCGAAGATGCCGATGGGGACCATGATCATGCCGAGGAAGAACATCACCAGCATGATAAGTATCAGTATTACGAGAGAGCTGACTTCGAGACCCATGGCTGCGGTAGTCAGATCGCT
>Ga0272442_10005562_pt1 | contig 16792 bp, 22 predicted proteins | sample SSMForm2O_FD_200262 | JGI IMG/M metagenome (GOLD analysis project Ga0272442, IMG submission 200262) | Marine sediment archaeal communities from Little Sippewissett salt marsh, Falmouth, MA, United States - SSM-Form-2O | ecosystem: Environmental > Aquatic > Marine > Wetlands > Sediment ... | reverse complement strand
ATAAAATATAAATTAAAAGAGGTAAGAAAATGAAATTACCAATAAAAAAGAAATACTTTGATATGATTAAAGCAGGTGATAAAAACTGGGAATTTAGAGATAGCCATATTACTTTTATTTGTGAAGAAACTGGCGAAATGCTTTGTAAAGATGTTAATAGAGTTTTACTTGTTAGACGTAATAGTATTTCTCCAGAGTTGAATGATAATAGTTGTTTTGATGACGACATATTAATTGCTTTCCAGTTAGTTGATAGTGAAGAACCTCTTGAAAGAGATATTTCTAAATTAAAAAGGTGAATGAAAATGATAATGGAAATTTGTTTAATTGTTGGATGGATAGTTATACTTTTTACAATTATAAAAGTTGAATTAGATTATTATTTATTATAAATTAATACAACTACCAAAACAAAAGAACATGAAAGATTAATAAGAAATAAAATGGAGAAATAAAAATGTCTGAAAAAAAAGTAAAATATAAAGAAGCTATAGTATGCCCTAAATGTGAATCAAGAATAATAGTTGAAATTGGCGATGAGATCATCACTCCTTCAACACCGGCAGAAAAAGAAAAATACATCCAGGTAGAAATAGATACACAGTCTACATTGGATGAGGATAAAGAGGGGGAAGACTAATCTATCCCCTTCTTTATATTTTTCTAGGATTCATTGCAGCAGGCGTACTTGCTATTTTTCATAAGCTTACCATCAGTCATAAGGAACTGGAAAAGATCAACGAAAATTTGGAGTTTATGAAATGGAAGACTTAGACGACATTAAAAAATACATTCCAAATTTTGAAGACCTATCAAATGAGGAAAAAAAGATCGCATTAGAAAAACTATACAGAAAACAAAGTATAGGCTTCGGCCACGGGGGATAAGAGGATGCCACTACCTAGCTATCGGCCTGTAGTAAAAGGTGAAAGTAACCTATTAGGAATTGCAGAAAAATCTCTCACCGGACTTAATCTGTATCCTATTAGGTATATTAAAGATTCTTTTGGAAAAAAAGCCGTACTCTACAGGCCATTTATTTTAGTTGCTAAGGAGTATATCATTGATAAAAACATTATTTCAGTTGAAGAAAATCTGGTACTGGGTGCATACAGAACAAAAAAAGGAATATTGGTATACATCGGAGATCAGAAAAAATATTATCTTTTTACTTCAGATGCAATTATCAAAGGTAGTTTTAAAACTAAAAGGGGAAAGGATACAATGTTGGAATTTCCAATAGATATAGGAGAAGTTTATTATGAAGAAAATTAACCAGAAGACATTATCTTATATAGTAATGTGGATCATTGCAGCAATTGTCAACATGTATGTATTAAATATGGCAAATAACGACATGCCAAACAACCCATTGATAAATACAACATGGGCAACGGGTCTTTGGCTAGGACTTTTAACTATATTATTATTTAGTTTGCTAGATGAGAAAGATAAAATTAAAGTCAGAGAAATACCGGACAACGTCAAAAAAGATTTTGATTCACTAGATAAAAATGCAAAAATCATATTTATAAACGGATTAAAATTAACACTAGCTAGAATTGAGGATGCTAGGGTAGGATTACTTTCAGCAATAGAGTATTTGGAGAGAAAAAATGAAAAATAAAAACCTTTACACTAAACTATTTGTATTAGTTTATGGTACACTAGCAACTACATATTTCGCATTTATCACTTTCCATACATTTCTTACAGCTTATTTTGGAGAAACCAAAAGCGTAATAATATACGTTAACAGATACGGAGAAGCAAATATAGAATTTGTTATGATGTTGATCTTAATTCCATTGGTCTGTTATTGCACTATCAAACAATTAATTCTTTTAAGGAGAGAATTTAATGTTGCAAAAAAAGAAAAAATCAATTAGACAGATAATAGGTATCTTAATGTTATTTAGCTTCCTGGCACTAGCTAACTTTATAGGATTTTTTATCAACATTTGTATTGCAGGAGAATTTGATGCAATGTTCACACTATTTGCTTTTTATTATCTTTGGTTCGCATGGATACCTTCAGGTATTGCAGTATTGCTTGCATATCATTTATTAACAAAAGTTTATACTGATAAAATAATTTTAATTAAAAAATAAAGAAAGCTTTAAAGATCATAAATGTACTAAAAGCTAAAAATATTGTAGGGATCAATGGGAACTCAAATCGCATTATCCCTTTTTTTATTTCAGGATTTTTTACAACATAATATATAATTGCAGCAATTGTATAAAAAACAAACAAGATCATAAAAGGCAGCACATCATTAAATCCATTAAAAAATAAACTAATAGCTATGAATACTAACATATCCCCCGCACCCATTCCATAAAGAAATGCACCGCCAAAAAGCATAACCATTACCAACACCGCAATAAAGACTTGAAATAAATCTGATCCATTAGTAAACAAATAGATAAAACCAAAAAGAAATAATAAAATAATTACCTGAAGCTGCACCATTCTTTTCTGCATATCATAAAGACTTGCATAGGCCAAAAGACCCATTGCCCCAATAGCTGCTATCATAGGAAGCATGTTTTTCACCCATTACTCCTGGATTAACATCTAAAAAACACCCTTCTAAGTATCTATATCCATATCAATTCTGTATTTTACATGTCTTGCATGGATGTATTTACTTACTGATCTGTCGGTTCTTGATCCTTTAAATCTTTTTAACTCATCTTTTGTAGCCCCTGATTCTGCCAATAATGTCATTCGGCTATGTCTGAAGTTATATTGACAAAGTGTTTTACCCAGTATGTCTTCACTTACATTGTAAATAATATTTAATCCAGTTCGCCTGGAAAAATTAAATACTCTCATGTCCGGCCTTTTGAATTTCTTAAGGTAACTATCTAGCACCCTGATATATCTATGATCCTTTTTGATGTTTAAAACAAGCGTTCTATATTCGATGATAAATTCATTCCTTTTAAAACCAAGCTTTTTAGTCTTCAGTCTGAAGGTAGTATTGTCTTCTTCAATATTTATGTCCTTCTTTTTTGTAAGTAGTAATTCTGTCGGCCTAGCACCAGTAAGCCAAAGGCAAAGTAGCCAGACACGATCCCTTTTTTTATTTGCACCGTTAAACATTGCATTGAAATCTGCCTTATCAACTATGAATTTTATATCACTCTTGCTGTAGTTTGGCATATTACTTTTAATAAGTCTACCACGTATAAACTTTTTCCCATTCTTGCGGAATGTTGGGAAACTAGGCTTAAGGAGAACTACAGGAGAGTTAAAGTAATTATTTTTGATACATTTTTAACCCCATACTATATATTTATATATAATATAGGCATTGCATATCACACAAAAAAGAAATTGGCACATGTATTTTATAAATAGGAGAGAAAATTATGGGAGAAAATGAATCTAATTTTGTTAATGCTGTTAGTGGATCGCCAAGTACCCAGGAAAAACAATATACACTAAGGCTAAGTTATGAGTGTACGGATCATAGAGCAAATAGTTATGAGAACGATAAAGAGAAATTTGCTTTCACCTGTAAGGTAGAAGACTTAGTACATAGACTGTTAAGATTTACTCCTAGCGAAATACGTAAAGAGTTAGAAAAAGAATACAAAGCACTAGAAGAAGAAATAATAAAGATAGAAGAAAGTAAACTTGATCCTAATAAAAAGAAAAAAGAAATACTAGATAAACAATATGATCTGGCAGTCAAGATACATAGACATAATCTTAAACTAATTCCAAATACTTCAATAATAGATAAAGATGTAGAAGGAGAATTAGACATTTCAGATGAAGAAATAATGGAAATAATAAGAGGGGGCAAAAGAACAGATGATACCGGCTTACGACTTCACAGATAAAGTCTATTTTCCAGAAGCCGATCCTAAACTTTTGTCTGCATTATACTTTCGGCATATTTACAAAAGAGTACATGATTATAAATTCAATTTTCTTGGATTCTTAACAGGCAAACATAGAGTAGGCAAAAGCTTAAACGCATTGAGTTTTGGAACTGCATTAGACCCAACATTCATAGATAATATAGAAGACAGAGTTGTCTATTATGCAAAAGATTTTACCAGAGCATTAAAACAGATTAGAGATGATAATATAATAGGGGGCGTTGTAATATGGGATGAAGCAGGAGTAGGAGTACCCGCTAGGGAATGGTATAACACAAGCAATAAAGCTATTGGTATGACCCTTCAAGTATTTGGCAGATACCGGCCAATTGTATTTTTTGTTACCCAGGACATGAGTTATATAGACAGTCAGGCCAGAAAATTATTTCATGGATTCTATGAAGTAAGTAGAGTTAAAAATGATTTTTCAATTGTAAAACCTTTCAATGTAGCTTATGATAAAAAAAGCAATAAAGTCTTCTTCATGTACAGTAGGATGTTTATGCCAAATGCCGATGCAATGGGAAGCAAATTAACATTGAAAAAAATAAAGATCACTAGGCCAATAAAACAAGTAGAAGACACTTACGAAGTACACAGTAAAAACTTCAAAGATATAATAATGGAACAGATGCAAGAGAGGACAGAACTATTTAAACATGGCAAAATAGATTCTAAAAAAATGACTGTTGAAGAAATAATCAAGGATTTAGAAACCCATAAAGAAGAACCATCTTACCTGTCTAAAAGAAGCACACCAGATAATATTATATTTGACAAAGATGCAATTAGACACTTTTACACTATACCAGATGCACAAGCCAGATTCATTAAGAAGCAAGCAGAGATCAATGCAAACAAAGACGAATGGGAAGAAACCGAAATTTAAAAATTCTTAGGTTTTAAATACGATACTTTACATTACTAATTTTATATATTTGATAAACTATCGGAGAGATGATTAGTTATGAAAAACTGGAAAAAAATATTTATATTAACTGGCATTGTGTTTTTATTATTCGTTTCAATGTCGGCAGAAGCTTATAACACAACCGATGAATATGTAGAAGACTTTGAAGACGACTCATCCGGGCAACATCCAACAGAAAATTGGTTTACATATGCTGCAATGGATTTAGAAAATGCAAATGTTACTAATTCAACGTATCATGGCGGAAGCAATAGTCTTTATCTAAATGATACAGGAGTAGGCGATGATAAAGTATACTTTAATTTAACAAGCAGGGCGTATACATCTGTAGAGTTTTGGTTTAAGATCAACGAATCAGGACACAAGGATTTTAGATTCTATATAAATGACGGTACACAAGCACCTACTAGATTTGATGTAATAACCGGAACTACAAACTATATAGTCTTCAGGAACTACAGTACAATTGCCTGGAATGAAACGATCCTTACCGGAACATGGTACAGGGCAAGAATGACTTTTAATTATACTGACAATGAAGTAAGAGGGCAATTATGGGATGCTTCAGGAAACCACAACACGTCAGATAATGATACATGGTTAGCGGCTTACCAAACAGGATATGATATTACAGCAATGCAGCAGTTATACATAGGCGGTGGCGGTGCTTCAGATGCAATGGATATTTACATAGATGATATTGTCTTAACACATACTTATCTATATGAACCACAAGCCGGCAGTCCAAATTATCTTTTGGTACTTGCCTGTATTGTATTGGCACTTGTTATTATACTAGCAGCTTTCAAAATGGGAACTTTAGATAGTACATTCATTGTACTTATTCTCATTGCGATAATACTTGTTATAATAGCAGTACAAACTGTATTACAAATTGGGGCAGCAGGTTAAACCCCAACTTTTTCTTTTTTTTCTTAGGTTTTAAATACTATATATTCTATTTCTAAATTGTAAAACTAATAAAAATTTATAATTTATAGGAGAGATATTTAATTATGAATAAAAACAGGCAAACAATTCCTTCTTCTTACTGGCGTTATACTTGGAGAAAATTAAATGGAAAGATCAGATATGTAAAAGTCAAAAAAGTTAATGGAAAGGTAAAAATAAGAATAGCTAAAAGGAGAAAATAAAGTTATGGGATATGAAGAAACTTATACTACTATTTCAGAACAGGAACAGGAGTTAGCAGAATCAAAAGAAAAAGTATCAACAGCAAAAAAAGACATTGCAGATTACGAACAACAATTAGCAGAATCAAAAGAAAATATCCAAAAAAGTTTTTCTAATATTGATCTAAGCAAAAAAGAACTAAGAAAAAAACGATTTTCTCTTAGCCCCAAAGAACAATTGTATTTATCAAGACAGGTCAAGGAATTAAAACAAACTAAAAAAGAATATGAACAAAAATTACCAAAAATCAAATCAGAAAAAGAAAAAGTAGAAAAAACAAAAGTAGAAATAAAAGAAGCAGAAGAAGAAATAGCACAAGCCGAAACATCACTTAAAGACTACAAAACAAAAATAAAAGAATATGAAACTGAAGGTTACGATCTTAGTATTGCAGAATCAGGAGAACTACAATTTTCTAAGCAAGTACCAGTTACCACAATGCAAAAAGTAAAAGTAGAAGAAAAAGTACCCGTGATCCCTGAAGTATCACAAAGAGTTACTTGGATTACTTCTTCAGGAGAAACCAAATCATTCTTAACAAAGAATGTTAACATAGAATCAAACGTAAGACAGATACAGGAAAGGGGCGGGAGAGTTTTAAAGATAGAGAGTCTTGCAGCACCTTCTAGTAGACATTACAAATATACTTATAGATATGAATACAAGCCGGTTACTACATATGAAACTAAAAGTAAGACAGTATCAGCACCTTCTGTTTTACAATTAAAATTATCACAGTTATTACCAAAAGAAGTATTAGAACCAGAGTATCAAGTTTTTAGAGAAAAATATATTGAGTCAATGCCTACATTATGGAAGCCACAGGAAACTAAAATACTTGAATCTTATAAGGCCGGCCAGGAAGGATTAAAAAAAGCAGACTCTATAATGGATATAGAATCAGTATTAAAGTACCAGGAAGCAGTCGCAACCATTGAATCAGGCAAACTAAGTAAGATAGAACCAACTGCATTTTATGATGTAGGGGGAAAGCTTGTACCAGGCAGCAAGGTAATTGAAGAAAAAACATTAGAGATAGATAAAGCATTAGATCAGATAAAAGAATCACAGGAAGGATTAAAAGAATTTAGACAACAATACAGGGAAGCAAAAGAAGTAGAACCCGCATTATTTATTAATGTCAGTAAGGGCAAGGTATCAACAGAATTAGATATTCAAAGATGGAGAGAACAAAGATATAATAAAAAAACAAAGGTAGATGATTTTCCAAGCCTAGTAAAATCAATTGTAGCCCCGCCTTCAGTTATGAAAAAAACAGGGGAATTTTGGTACGGATTCGCAAACTTAGAATTAATACAGTTTGAATGGGGATCAGAATCGCCATATTCCAGTAGGGAAGAAATTATAGCAACAAAAGAATATCAGACTTATAAACTTCTTAGTGGAAAGCAAGAAGTATTTGGAATTAAAAATAAGCCATTAAGTATAGCTGCCGGATTTGTGCAAGTGCCAGTAATAAGTAATGTTGTATTGCCTTATTTAGGTGGTAAAGTTTTAAAACCCGCTTTTTCTTTTTATGGTGCAAAAGGAACAGAATTAGCTGCAACATCCGGAACAGGTTTAAAAGCAATGGCAACTAGAACCATAGGCAGATCAGTATACTATTCCCCTTATGTTTTTGGCGGAGTTACTTCAGGAATGATTGCAGGGGATGTAATAATAACTGCAAAAGCAGAACAAACAGGAGAACTGCCTAGAGGATCAACACAGTTAAAGATCGGAACTATAGGAACTCAATTAGTAGCTTTTAGTGCCGGTTATGCTTCAGGTTTTGAATACACCGGTAAGACAGCTAGAACCATCAAGACAAAACTAGGATCAATAAAAACTTCTAACACATTTAAAAATTATACTTCTGGAATCAAAAGAATACCGTATGTTGAAAAATTTACAGGAGAGATAAGTCATTTTAAAAAGATAGGAGAATTTAAAAGTTATATTTCAAAGGGAGATGTCAGTACACAATTTGCAGTAAGACGGTACACTCCTGAATTTGTAAAAACTTATTTTTCAAAGAGTAGCCCTAAAAGTGTACAGTCAATGATAAGTAGTAAACAGTTTACAAAATCAAGATTACAGTTTACAAAAGATATTAAATATTACGGGCAAGAATTATATCCTACCGCAGTAAGGAGTGGCCTAGCAAAAGATGTAGGATTATTTTCAGCAACGGAAAATTTGTCTTACAAAAATTACAATATAGCAGATTGGAAACTACCAGAAGACACAACATTTATGCCTTCAAAAAAAGATGTAGAAACTACTACATTTTTGACTGAAAAAGGAATAAAGTTTATTACAAAAGCAAAAGATCAAAGTAGCATTACAATAGGAACTATGAAACCATTAACAACAGGTACACAAAGCGTACAGATAGGAGTAGGTAAAGAAGGCGGAAAGATATTTGATGCAAAAACTTCTTTAACAGGAGAAATGAGATATTATGTATCAGGAGAAACCACATTTAAATATTATGAAGGTAAATCATTAGTACCATCTATCGGAAAGGAAAGATTTTACGGAATAATACAAACCAAAGAGATACCACTAAGCAGAAATTTAAGTAGTGATATAACAGCTACTTATTCAAGAGGATCGTTTTTTTCTTCAACTAAACCAATGCAAAAGGGATTAGTAGAATATACTGGAAAGCCCTTTAGTTTTGGCGGTAGACTATTTAATGAAACCTACTCTATTGAAAGCATATCTTATTCTAAAACAATTGATTCTTCAATTGGCACACCAACAAAGACAGGATTTAAACAAACTGAAATACCAGAACTTACTTATTCAAAGTCATATGGAAAGGTAAATAATATTAATTTAATAGAAGAAACTGGAATTACAATTAAAATTTCTAGTAAAATACAAGATATAGATTTGTTTGCCGGTGAAATAGGACAAGCAAAAACACCAGAACGCCCATTTCTACCAGGATCATCTTTTCCTGGCCGATCTATAGGAAAAATACAATACCCTAGCATTAGCAGCGTATTAAAATACCCAGGAATGGGGCAAGGAGTATTTAATATTAGAAATGTACAAGCACAAGCATTAATGTATGAAGAAGCCCCAGTATCAGAATATTGGAAAGACGTAGCCCCTAGATCAGATAAGATAACTACTAATATTCAATTATCAAATGTAGCACAAAAAGAAATTAATGTTATAAAATCTGATTTAGGAATTAAAAGCATTACAAAATTAGGAGTATTACAAGAAGGTAAGACACTACAAAAACAGGATTTAAAGCTAGATACAAAACTAGCACAAAGAAGTACAACCCGCACCACAACAATACAGGAAACCGGAGTCATGCAAAAGAATGTACTAATGCAGAAATTAGGAGTAAAACAGGCATTAAAACAAAAACAAATAACAATACAGAAACTAGCATTAGCAGATATTTTTAGATCAAGTCCAGAGTTAGTATTAAAACAAGAGATAAAAATAAAAGTACCAGAGAGTAAAATTGAACCGCCATCAGTACCGCCAGTTTTACCTGAAAAAAGCAAAGGGAAATTAGTCATTAAACCGAAAAAAACAAAAAAGAAAATAAGATATAAAAAGCCAAAGAAAAAAGTAACAATAGTTAAAGATGTACTTGCAGAACCATTTAGAGTACAGAGATCACAGATTAAATTCGGCAAGGCCACACATTTAAAAGCAACTCCTGAATTATTAAAACTTGCAAAAGAAACCGGATGGAAAGTACCGACATTAGAATTAATAGAAGAAAAAAAGAAAGGAAAGAAATCAAAGAAAAAAAAGAAAGAATTTAAATTAGGAAAAAAAATAGACTTTAACTGGAAGTTGGGAAAATGAGAGAGAAAATAATGTATTTATTAAGGAAGCTAAAAGCCAAGTTATTAGATGGGCATTACGAACTCAAAGCACAATTTACAATGTATGCAATGCTAATGACTGTTATTTCAATTATCCTTTATGTAGTTGCGGTTTATCCTATACTAGATGAGATATTGACAGAATCGGGAATAGGGGGAATTGAAGGCGACATACTAGGCTACTGTCCTTTGTTTATATTGATCTTTATTCTATGGTCTGGCCTTCATTATGTAAACCCACACAGAAGGGAAAAGTAGTACCATGAAAAAAATAATAATAATTTCAACAATAATATTTTTTTTCTTTATAGGTAGCGTAAGCGGTCTTTATGAATTTCAGCATTATGATTTAACTAATACCCAAATTAGAGATATAGCAGGAATAGATAACAGAGTATATGATGCTAACCATGTACAGATAGGGAAATGGTTATTTAGTGAAGCAAGCCAAACCATACAATACAACGGTTATATTTCAAATACTTCATTTGATATTTATTGCAATGAATCTATTGTTTTTTCGGCTAATTATGGAAATGGTATTTCCGCATTTCAAGCAACAGGAAACGATTTAACTTTTTTAGACTCTGACGATCAAGGGGGCTTTTATTATGCAGTATCGGGTGATGGATACTATATTTTTGCAGGGAATTTAATAACATATGGTTTAATGCTTTATACATGGGATTCTACAAGCAACAGTCTAGTCTATAGAGATAATTGCGGCACTTATGCAATAAAACATTTATGGGTTAATGACACTTTTGTATTCGGGGCAACCGCCTTGAATACATTAACAGCTTTTACAGCTAACGAAAACAATACAGATGAGTTATGGTTTAAAGGAGAAACCGATATAACTGCAACGATGACTTCTATATATGATTTTTACGGTTTTGACGACACTTTATTAGTAACGGGTTCTAACGGACTTTTCGCTTATACTTTTGACGGAACAGACTTTAATTTATTAGGTAGTAATACTTCTAAAGCCTACTATGGAGTTTATTATACAAATGGATATGTTTATGCCGGTTACGAAGGCGGAATAGATATTTTTACTTTTGATGGTTCTAATTTTTTATTAGTACACAATGAAGCAAACAGTTATGATAATTGGGAGATGTACGGCTACAATGGAAATTTATATGTAACCCTAGCTATTGATGGCCGTATAGTTTATGAAGCTTATGGGAATACATCTGTAGATATAGATCAAGCCACAAACATACAGAGTACAACAGCTTCATTAAATGGAGAAGTATTAGAAGGATGCAGTTTACCTAATAAATGTGGTTTTTGGATTAATGACGAATCAACAGTTGATAAAGATAATTATCTGCAAAACATAACAGCAGACGGAAATTATTATGCTTTTGACACCTTCAGTTATTCAGTATCAGGCTTGAACCCAGGAACTAAGTATTATGTAAGATCATGGATCAACAATACCAATGAATTTAATTTCTCTAGCAGTACAACAAACTTTTTATCAAGGCCAGAAGCACCCACAAATTTTACAATTGACTCAATTACTATTAATACAGTAAATATGACTTGGGATAAAGGAACAGGTGCAAACAATACTATAATAGTAAAAAAAGAAAATTCATTCCCTTCAACATTAACAGATGGAACTGTAGTTTATAATGATACAGGAGAGTGGTACAACGATTCAGTATCTTTTGTAGGGCAAACAATATTTTATAGGGCATGGAGTTTTACAAATTGGACTGAAGACGGAACAACTTTAAATAAATATAGTACAGGATATGATGATGCTTCTAGTGATTTTAGCGGTATAATACTTAATGTATTTAATGAAAGCAGCACAAATGAAATAACCGGATGGTCTGTATTTATCAGCAACAAAAACGGAAGCAAAGTTTACAATGAAACTAACTGTAATAACCCGCATGCAATATTAAATTCTAGTGTACCATATGGCGATAACACAATGATAGAAATATCTAAGGCAGGATACAATTCAAGGATTTACTATGTAGACTTAGAACCAGGGGGAATAATTTTCTTCAATGCTTATTTAATATCTAGTACAACTTCAGAATTATATCTTTTACAGGTAAAAAATAATATAGATCAAGTAGTACCAGATGCAACCCTTAGATTCAGACACTATATAAACGAAAGTACCGGATTTGCAAACGTATCTAGTATAGTAACAGATGGAGAAGGCCAGGCAAACATTTATCTTATTCCAGGAGAACTTTACAAAATAATAATCGAAGCTACAGGATATGATACAGGAATAAGTGATTACTATCCTAGCGATTCGATATTTACACATACTCTAAGGATTTATTTTTCTAACAGTACAGGAGAACCAAAGAAATATTTATTTGATAACATAGTCTGGAATATTGACCCATTAGACCCTTACCATAACGGATCAATTGATTTGTTCTACAATATATCTAGTAGTGATTCAAAACTTGAATGGTTTAATGCAACTGTACATATGTGGAATAGTACAAATGAAACTTGGGTATTACTGTATGCAGAAAATATAACAGATCAACCCACAGGCGGAACTATTGATTACACGATAACTAATATAGAAGGAAAATATAGTTTTACTTGCAGATTCAAAAAAGAAGACTTTAACACATATACTTTTGGAACAGATGAAAGCTGTAGAATTTATTATGTCTTCAGGGAAGGACTAGGAAGCGGTTTAGGCGATATTGCATATGTTATCTATATGTTGTTAACGATAGTGCTTATGATCGCTGCAACCGGCCTTCTAGCATACGTTGGTGCGGGGGATGCTTCAGGTATAGGGGCAATAGGAGTAATGGCGGTAATGTTTGCCTACAGGCCGGATTTACTCATTGCAGGAGTAAGCTGTTGGTTTGTATTGCTAGCAACTGTAATAGTATACGGTGCTTATTTATGGCTTGTCAATGGGAGATAATAAAATGAAAAAAGCAAAAGGATCAGTAACAGTATTTGCTTTAATTGTATTAGGCTTAACTATAGGAATGTATTTTGTAGGATATACTTCAATACTGGTAAACCATTTCATGTCTGAAGAAGAATATTACGACAACACAGATGCAGGGGGATTTATCAATAAAATTTTCAATACAATTATTGAAGGAGTAACTAGCAAGGTAGGATTAATAACTTTATCAATGATAGTAGGATTCGGATTATTGGCCGGAGTTGCAGGGAGTGGTTATGTTAGCGGATCAATACTGGCATTTTTAATTCCATGTGTTATATTATTTGGAGTGGCAAATGTCTTTTTCTTTCCGGTAACAACCCACATAGAAGGCCATATGGTTTATGAACCGGTAAATATCTTACTTCAAGTAATACTTAATGTATTTTTGATGTTGACGGTAATAGAATTTATATCAGGGAGAGATTAAATGAATTACATATTTCTAGCTTCATTAAACACACTTGCCGAACAGGTAGGAGAGAATCTAGGAGAAATAATAGGAAGTCCGCTATTAGTAGGATTAATACTTGTACTATTTTTTACAATGTTTGCAATGTTTTTGTTGATCCCTTTTTCAGCATTGATATGTATAGAAATCCCCTTATGCTTTTTAGTATTTGAATGGATACCCACACTAAGGCCAGTTGTGGGTATAATGATAGGAATTTTGATAGGTCTTGCACTTGTTAAATGGATAAGGCGATAGTATGAACTCCAATGGAGTAAGTGTATACGATAAAGTATTAGGTAAATTAAAAGAGATGGAAACCCCAAAAATTTATTCTAATCAATTTTACAGTCTGATAACAAACATGAAAGTAAACAAAACAGAATTAATATGTATCATTGAAGAAAGTTTAAAGGAAGCCGGCTTGCCAGTAACACAGATAGAACGGATATGTGATGGTATCAGTTGGAAACTTAGATTTACAAAGCCGGATGCAAAAGCAATAGAAAAACATCTGATCGCAAAAGGAGAAATTAAAAGAGTCGGATGCCAGATCATACTATTAAATGGAAAGTGATTTAAAAATTCTTAGGGTTTAAATACAAAACAAGATATACATTATTTTATGTTTAATCTACATGTAGGAACGGGAACTTTGGCCTTTTACCCGTTTGTAAATAACAAAGAAAGAGTAAATAATAGGGGGTCATACTAGAAATGTTTGCATATAATAAAGGATTCAAAGGTGCAACTAATCCAGTTGACTTTGTCATTGGTTTAGTTGTTGTCATCATTGTAATAGCCGCAGTAGCTATACCAACAATTCAAGAGATACTTAACGAATCAGGTGTTTCCGGCATTGCCGCAACGGTTTTGTCTGTTATACCAACATTCTTAGGTCTTCTTGCATTGATTCTTGTAGCTAGAGGGTTCTAGTTAGCCCAAAGGTTAAAGCAAAGATGCGAAGCCTTCAAGAAAGCGGGTATTTTATACCCGCACCCTTCTCTTTTATTAAAAAATTGTTAGGTTTTAAATAGTAGAAATCAAATTACTTTTTGTTAAATATGTATATTAACATCTTACTTATTTGGATCATAGTATGGGTAGTTTTTCTAATAATGAGCTGCATAGAAAAAAGAGGGTATCTTTTTGGAGTGCTTGCCGGTATCTGGATCATGTTTTTAGGAGTCTACATAATTGTAGATGGCCTTCATATTCAAGATGGAATATCAATAGTAATCAATGATGCAGGAGAACAAATAGTAACTTATACATATGAGAATCTTATTACCCCATTTAGTAGTTATAGTACAATGTGGGGTTTACCCTTTGTGTTGCTAGGTATATATATCATGTACATGGCAACCAGGAATAAGGGAAGTGAATAAAAATAGGAGAGATAGAAATGGAAAAAGGAAAAATTAATAGAATGAAGCTAGGAACGATACTAGGAATTGTGCTTGTCAGTTTTTTAGTAGTAGGGTTAAGTACATTTCAGACATTGAATAAACCCGAAGCAAGTCAAAAACCAGGATTAGGACATTTAAACTTTCCAGTTGTAGGAGAAGACGATCCAGGATCAGGCAATACAGGATGGCTAGAAATTTATATTTATCCGCATGATGGCGATCCAGGAACTACATACGCAGAAAATACAAGTGCAACTTTAGAAGCTGCAAGTTTAGCATATGCAGATAGCGATGGATGGAGTGAAAGTTTAGTATCAGAAACCAGTTTTGATATTGTAGTCAGGGTAAGATGGAATAAAACACATGTTTGGCAGACGGATAAATTTATTGATTCAAGGGCAAGAACAAATATTACTGTAACCTGTGATGATTGGGCGGTAGGATCAAACATTGACGATGCAACGGGAACTTTGGTAGTATCAAGAAATGATACTTCAGACGATTTTATCTGGTGCAATATTTACTGGAACAATGGCGGTAGTGGTTATCAGATAGCCGATGATGCAACTTTGACAGTAAGCGAAATAAGTATAGAAGCAAAATTCTAGGCTTTAAGTGCTAGCATGGTAAAAAAAAAACTACTCTATTACATATTTGCGATCTGTGATATAGTAGTACCAATTTTACTTATTACCATGTTAGCTTTTCCAATTTTTAAAAAAGAGTCAGTAGAAGAAATACCAAAAAGCAATGAAGAAATAATATCAGTTAGTGATACCCCTTCGCCAATTCCTGATCCAGTTTTAGAAGGCTATATTTTAGATGGATACGAAATTGAAGGGATCAACGTATCAGTAAATAATTCTCATTTCCACTTTGAAAATAATTATATAAATGAAACCCTACAGCATATTGATTTTTTTGTACCTGAAGCCCTACAAGACGATTTTGGCTATGTAACTCCATGTAGCCCTAGTATTATGGTCTGTCAAAAAGGAAACGCACCTGATCCTATTTACGGGCAATGGGATTTATTTCACATTCTAAATGATTGGACTAACGAATACGGAAACCAATTTTATTTAGAAACCGATTACATTTTTACCTATTCAATGTATGATCCAGACGGGGATATTCCAGAAGGCTTTAATTGGGTGCGAATCAATGAAGAAATAAGAGTCAACTATTCAGATAACAATACAGGCTTAGGGGATTTATTAAACTCAATTGTTGAAATTGACGACAACCATGCTATAAGAATTAATGTTACTTCAGATTACAATAACTTAATTCTCAATTACACCTATTTTTACAATGATGCAATAGTAGGGCAATTTGAGGACAGTTATATATCTTACATTCCGCCAATAAGAGAAACTGTTAATTTTAGGGGAATAGATAATTATACTTTAAACGCAACTGTATGTAGAGATAATTCTACAATACTATTTTCTTCTGTAAGGGATAGAAGTATGACGATAAAGTATAATAGTTCTTTTCCAAATAGTGTAAAAATAAATGATTCTACTTTTATCCAGTATTATAATGACTTCATTATAGAATACTATCCTATTAATACTTCATATAACGGTGCGTTAGAATATCTTATAACTTTTAATAATACACTTCAAAATAATATTATATCTTTTGACCTTTCACTATCTAATAATTTGGATTTAGTAGAAGATACAGAAAACAATACATATACAATAATGGAAGTTGAAGAAAAGAATCACAACTATATTGCATCCACTACAGAATTTCCACTAAATTTATTTAAAATAAACAGACCTATGATAATAGACAGTAACAATTTGTGGACTTGGGGAAACTTATCTGTTAATAATAATTCAATGACAGTAGAAATTCCACAAGATTTTTTAGATTCGGCCACATATCCTATTTTTCTAGACCCTGAATTTACACTTTTAGACACTTTAGATAATAATTATTACTATCGTGGGGTTTTTTATGATGAAGGACATGATAGGATATTTTCTATCAGTAGTTCTTATTTACGGGCATATCACTTCAATGGTACTTCTCTTTCTCTTAATGGCACTAAATTTAGAGTTG
>Ga0272442_10005561_pt1 | contig 16792 bp, 16 predicted proteins | sample SSMForm2O_FD_200262 | JGI IMG/M metagenome (GOLD analysis project Ga0272442, IMG submission 200262) | Marine sediment archaeal communities from Little Sippewissett salt marsh, Falmouth, MA, United States - SSM-Form-2O | ecosystem: Environmental > Aquatic > Marine > Wetlands > Sediment ... | reverse complement strand
TGTAGTAATATTACTGTGTTGTAGTCTTTTGATACGGCTTTTAATGCGTCGTCTAGTACTGGTAGAGTGGGTACTTTGTCTCCGGATAGTTCTTTTTTTCTTTTTACTAAAAGAAGTTTTTTATTATATTCGTCTGAGTTTTCTACTAGAGACATTATTGTTTCGTCATCAGTTGATACAACTATTTTATCTATGTATTTTGATTTTATGGCTTCGTCTATTGAGTAGGATATTAGTGTTTTTCCAAGAAGTGGTCTTATGTTTTTTTTAGGTAGTCTTTTTGATCCTTTTCTTGCGGTGATAATTGCTACAGTTTTTGTTGTCATCGTTAACAAATCTTTTTATGCATATTGCACTTGTTTGGTTTTTTCTTTTTCATATATTGGGTTTTTTAGTTTCCAGACTCCGTCAATTTTTTCAAAGATTTCTTTATTCCAGAATTTTTCAAGTATGTTCCAGAACTGTTCGTTTGTGTAACCTGTGAAATGTAAAAAATCGTCTAGTGCTTTTTGGTCTAATATGTGGTCATTGTTTTTTACTAGTTCAATTCCTTTTTCTCTTGTAATATATCCGTTTCTAATCCAGTAGCTTGCTACATCTGTTGCACGAGCATGACCAAATTTTGGGTATTTTAGCCAGGGGTGAACAAGATATCCTATGCTGTCTACTTGGTCGTATTGTTCTATGAATCCTTCTCTCATCCATTCGTGTTTTAGGTTTCTAAAACCAAATTGTGTTGCAATTTCGTAGTTTTTTCTTCCATCCCATGGGTAAAAATAGCTTATGTATATTGGTTCTAGTTTGTCTACTATTTCTTCTGAGGGGTATTTGATCATTTCTACTTCTTCGTTGGTTATTCCGTTTTTGTACCAGAATTCCCAGTCTATTGGTTTTACTACGTCATTTTTTATTTGGTCTTTAGCGCTATAGGTTTCTTCTGCGTTGGGTCCTCCGTACTCGTAGGCGATGTTTTCCCCATATACTATTAGTGGAATGTCTAGTTTGTGGGCTAGTTTTAATGGTACTGAGTATATTGGTAGGTCTACTGGCCAGTTTGGTCCTGCCCATTCTTCAAATGCGATTTTTGTCATTTTTCTCATTGTGTTATGATTTAAGTTGTAAGTTATTAGGTCACAGCCAAATGTTTCTGACATGTTGTAAAGGTTGTGTTGTCCTGTCTTTGTATGACTGTATGAGTCGCTTACGCAGATGATGAGTGGGTTCATTCCTAGTATATTTTTCATTATGTGTGCTTGGTAGGTGCTGTCTTTTCCTCCGCTTGCAGGGATGACACAGTCGTAGTGCCCATCATTTCTTTTGTATTTTTTTACTAGTTCCTTGAGTTCTTTTTGTCTTTTTTTCCAGTCTATGTCTTTTCGTTTTTCTGCAGATAAACAAGGATAGCATACACCGTTTTCATCAAATTTTATTCCAGGTCTTGTATCTGGCATTACACATTTTGTACAGTATCTCATAATATTTTAGCCTCCAACATATAAGTTTAACGTAATTTCTTGAGGGCAGGTATACCTTTTTTATCTTATAAATGTGTTTGTTAAAAGTATTATTTTTATAAAAAAAATGTTAATTTAGAATATTTTTGAGTTTGGTTGTATTTCTCCAGAGGTTAGTGATCCAGGTCCAACGTATACGTTGTTTCCAATTATTGATCCATTGTTTAACATTGCATTTATACCTATTTGTGTGTTGTCTCCGATTATTGCTCCGAGTTTTTTTCTTTTTGTGTCAATTTTGTTTCCGTTTATTGTAGCTTTTATGTTTTTTTTGTCAAATCTTAGGTTTGCTATTTTTGCTCCTGCTCCAAGGTTTGTGTTTTCTCCTATGATTGAGTCTCCTACGTAGTTTTGGTGTGGTATGTTGGTGTTGTTCATGATTATTGAGTTTTTGATTTCACATGCGTTTCCTATGTGACAGTTACTTCCTATTGTTGTATTTGGTCGTATGTAGCAGTTTGGCCCGATTTTACAGTTCTCTCCTATTATTACTGGTCCTTGTATGTAAGTTCCTGATAGGATTTGGGTGTTTTTTCCAATTTTAACATTTCCTTTTATTGTGGTATTTTTTTCTATTGTGGCGTTTGTTTGATGTTTTTTTATGTTTTGTAGTATTTCTTCGTTTGCGTCTAGTAGGTGCCATGGGTATACTACGTCTCTCCATTGTTTTAGGTTTATTGCTTGTATTTTGGTTTTTTCTGCAAGCATGTTTATTGAGTCTGTGATTTCGTATTCTCCTCGTGGTGATTTTTGTGTTTTTTTGATATTGTTGAAGATTTGTTTGTTGAAATGATATATTCCTGCATTGATTATGTCTGTAAAAGGCTCTGGTGTTTTTTCATGTATCATTACTACTTTTTGGCTATTGGTTTGTACTATTCCGTATTCTTGTGGGTTTTCTACTTTTACTAGTCCTATGCTTGGTTGTTTTTGCATTATGTTTTTTATGTCTGAAGATCCAAATATTGTGTCTCCGCATAGTACTATGAAGTTGTCGACGAATTTTTCTGCAGTGCCTATTGCGTGTGCTGTTCCTTTTGGTTCTCCTTGGTTGAGGTATTGTATTTTTACGTTCCATTTTTTTCCATCTTCGAAGTGGTTTCTAACCATTTCTGATTTATAGTTTACAATAAAAATGAATTCTTTGAGTCCTGCGGATTTTGCGTTTATTAGGTTTCTTTCTAGTAGTGGTTTGTTGGCTATTGGAAGCATTACTTTTGGTCTTGTATATGTGAGCGGATGCATTCGTTTGCCTTCGCCTGCAGCCAAAATTACGCATTTCATTTTATTTTTGTTCTCCTTTTATTCTACGGTCACTGATTTTGCTAGGTTTCTTGGTTTGTCTATTGAGCATCCTCTGAGATCTGCTACGTGGTATGCTAGTAGTTGTAAGATTATTGTGATTAGTGAAAATGATAGTTCTTTTGGGTTTGTTGGGTATCTGAGTGTGTAGTCTGCGTATTTTTCTATTTCTGTGTCTTGATCGTCTGATATTGCTATGACTTTGGGCCCTCTTGCTTTGACTTCTCCTATGTTTGCTATGATTTTGTCGTATGTTGCGTCTCTTGTGATTGCTGCTATGACTGGTGTGTCTTTGGTGAGTAGTGCGAATGGTCCGTGTTTTAGCTCTCCTGCTGCAAATCCTTCTGCGTGTATGTAGGATATTTCTTTGAGTTTTAATGCTCCTTCTAGTGATATTGGGTAGTTTATTCCTCTTCCTATGAAAAAAACTGATTGTGCGTTTTTGAGTGTTTGTGCTATTTCAAAGATGTCTTGGTTTCTTGCTAGTACTTCTCTTATTTGCCTTGGTAGTTCTTTAAGGTGTAGTATGTATTTGTATATTTCATCTGATCCGATTTTGTCTTTTATAAGACCTGTTTTTAATGCAAGAAGTAGTAGTACTATTATTTGTGATGTAAATGTTTTTGTTGCGGCTACTCCTATTTCTGGTCCTGATTGTGTGAGAATGTAACTGTCTGCGATTCTTGTTGCTGTGCTTCCTATTACGTTTGTGATTACTAGTGTAGGGCTGCCTGAGTTTTTTGCTTCTTTGAGTGCTGCTAGTGTGTCTGCGGTTTCTCCTGATTGTGTCACTGCGATTACTAGTGATTGTTCGTTTCTTGTTCCGAAAAATCGGTATTCTGATGCCAGTTCTACGGTTACTGGGAGGCCTGATAGTTGTTCTATTAGGTATTTTCCGATGAGTCCTGCGTAGTATGATGTTCCGCAGGCTATGATGTTTATTGATTGTATTTGGTTTTGTAGGGTTTTTTCTACTGCTTCGTTGAAGGTTATTGTTCTGTTTATTTCTGATATTCGTCCTCTAAGTACTTGGTTTATGGTTTCTGGTTGGTCATGTATTTCTTTTAGCATGAAGTGTGGGAATCCGGATTTTTCTGCGTCCTTTATGTCCCAGTCTATTATTGTTGGCTGTTTTTTGATTTCTTTTTGGTTTTGGTTGTAAATTGTGGTTTGGTTTTTGTTGATGACGCATAGTTCTCCGTCGTCTAGGTATAGTACTCGATTTGTGTATTTGAGTAGTGCTGGGATATCTGATGCGAGGAAGTTTTCGTTGTCTCCGAGTCCAACAACTAGTGGGCTTTCTTTTCTTGCTCCTACGATTTTTTCGGGTTCGTCTTCTGACATTGCTAGTACTGCGTAGGATCCTTTGATTTTTTTAAGTGCTGTGGTTACTGCGTTTTCTAGGTTTCCTTGGTATTCGTCTTCTACTAGGTGTGCAAGGACCTCGCTGTCTGTGTCTGAGGTGAATTTGTATCCTTTTTCTTGTAGGTTTTCTTTGAGTGTTTGATAGTTTTCTATTATTCCGTTGTGTATGAGTGATATTTTTTTGTTTGTACTTGTGTGGGGGTGTGCGTTTTGTTTGTTTACTTCTCCGTGTGTTGCCCATCTTGTGTGGCCTATGCCTATGTTTCCTTTTATTTTTGGTAGGTTTTGTTCTAGGTTGGTTATTTCTCCGATTTCTTTGTATGTTTTTATGGTTTTATCTAGGACGCTTATTCCTGCTGAATCATATCCTCGGTATTCTAGTTTTTTTAATGCGTCTATGAGCACGTCAGGTGCTTTTCTATATCCTGTGTATCCTATTATTCCACACAATTTTACATCACTCTTGTGTCACTTTGTATGTTGTTTTGTATTCGGTTGAGTGGGTTTATTTTGCATTTTCTTCCTATTATTATGCCGGGTTCGATTACTGTGTTGCTTCCTATGGTGCAGTCTTCTCCTATCATTGATCCTATGTGGTCTAGTTTTTTGAGTTCGTTTTCTATTTGTATTTTGGTTTTTCCTGATACACTTGAAAAGTTGTTTCTAAGTATTGTTCCCCGGCCTATTATTGAGTGTGAAAGGTATGAGTTTGATCCTATGTGGTTGTCTTTCATGATTATTGAGTTTTTGATTTCTGTGAATGGTTGTATTACTGTGTTGTCTCCTATGGTGGTTGATGGGAAGATGCATGTGTTTGGTCCGATTTCGCATCCTTCTCCTATTATTGTTGGTCCTACTATGTAGCATCCTGAGTATATTTTGGTGTCTTTTCCTATGTGTACTGATCCTTTGATTGTTACTCCTTTTTCTATGGTGCCACTTGTTTGTGTTTTGGTTTGTTGTATCATGATTTCGTTTACGTGTATGAGGTCCCATGGGTAGACGATGTCCATCCATGTATCTGCTTTGATTGTTGTTATTTTTGTTCCTTGATCGATGAGTGTTTGTATTGTTGTTGTTAGTTTGTAGTCTCCTTGCTCTGTTGTTTGTTGTATTGTGTTAAAAATTGTTTTTGGCAGTTTGTAGATTCCTGTTGATATGTATTTTCCTAGTTTTTGTTCGGGTTTTTCTATGATTTCTTTGAGTTGGTTTTTTTCGATTATTGCTACTCCGTATTTTGATGGTTGCAGGTGTTCTTTGATCAGTATTGCATAGTCTGATTTTTCTTTGATTAGGTTGTTTATGCTTTTTTGGTCTATGATGTTGTCTCCAGCGAGTACTATGAATGGTTGTTTGATGTGTTTTTTTGCTTGTAGTAGGGCATGTGCTGTTCCTAGTTGTTTGTCTTGTTCTACGTAGGTTATTTTTAGGTTTTTGTAGTCTTTGAAGTATTCCATTATTACTTCTTTTTTGTATCCTACGACCAGTATTACTTCTTGTATAGGTGTTTGTTTGACTGCTTCTAGTATGTGGTGTAGTACTGGTTTGTTTGCCACGGGTAGCATTACCTTTGGCATTGTTTCTGTAAAGGGACGTAGTCTTTTGCCCTCTCCTGCCGCAAGAATTACGGCTTTCATGTAATTTTTTCCTCCTCCATATGTGTAAGTGAGCTTTAGGTATTTTATATTTTCTTTTAATATTTTGGTTTGTTTAAGAAAATGATTTTGGTTTTTTAGAATAGTGTTTTTAGGCAGTCTTGTATTGCTTTTCTTACTGCGTCATCTGAGGTGTATTTGGCTTTCCATCCGAGTTTGTTTATTTTGTTTACGTCGAATTGGAATTGTGGTACGTCTCCTTTCCAGCCTCTTTTGCCGCCTGTGTATTTGAATTCTACGTTTTCTAGGTTCATTTCTTCGACTACCATTTCACCTATTCTGGTGACTTCAGTTGCTGTTTCGCAGCCCAAATTGTATATGTTTATTTGGTCTGTTCCATGGTTGTATCCATGCAGTATTCCTTGTACACAATCTGTTACGTATAGGTATGGTTTTTTTTGTTTTCCGTCGCCTAGTATTTCTAGTTGTTTTGGGTTGGCTTTGAGTTTGTTTATGAAGTCTACTATTACTCCATGTGTTCCTCGTATTCCTACCACGTTTGCGAATCTAAAAAGCCAGGTTTGCATATCAAATGTGTGGGAAAATGAGCTGATTAATGCTTCTGATGCTAGTTTTGCTGCTCCATAAAGTGATATTGGTAGTAGTGGTCCGTAGTTTTCTTTTAGTGGTGTAGGTGGTGTTTCTCCGTAGACTGTACTGCTTGATGCAAAAGCAATTTTTTTGATTTGGTTTTTTCTCATTGCTTCTAATAGGTTGTAGGTTGCTATTGTGTCTTTTTTTGCTACCTGGGGTTGTTGTTCTCCGAGTCGTACGTCGGGGTTTGCAGCTAAGTGGAAGACTACGTCGTGGTCGGGTATGCTTTGTTCTAGTGTTTTTGCGTCTATGAGGTCTGCTTTGATGAATTGTATGTTGTCTTTGTGGTGCTGTATGAATTCTTTTTTTCCTGAGCTGAGGTCGTCGTAGACTGTTACTTGGACTTGTTGTTGCACTAGTGCGTCTACTAGGTTGCTTCCGATGAATCCTGCTCCTCCTGTTACAAATGCTTTTTTCATGGTTATCTTCTTTTGGTGTAATCTTGGTATGTTTTAAGTGTTTTATGATTTGTAATAGTTTATTGCTAACAAAAACTTATGAAAATATCTTTAAAAATTTAAGTGATTATTTTTATTAACTACATCTTGTTTTTCAGATTGTGAGGAGATGGATAAAATAAGGAGGACACACCAATTATCAATTGTGCTATTTGTGTTATTATTAATTTTTATTTTATGTATTCCTCCTGTTTGTTCTGAGTATTATGCTGATATAAATATCAGTGTTGATGGTTCAGGTTTTGTAAGTATTGAGGGTAGGACGAATCATCCCAATCTTTTAGTAGATAATTCAGAGTTGTATACTTATAAGTCACAAAGTTTTTGGCTTTTAAATATTACTAAAAATGAGGTTTTCTCCGATTATATCTATTCTTTGACTTTGCCTCAGGGCTCTACTATTAATTACATTAGATCATCTGGTTTTAGAGGAATTGAGGAGAAATCTGGTAGTTTAGTTATTACTGGTTCTGGTGGAAACGAATCTTTATCAATCGTTGTTCAGTATCAGTTAAATGAAAGATCACTTGATTTTAATGTATTGATTGTGCTTGGAGTCTTGATTTTTGTTTTGATTGTTTTTTTGGTTTTTTTTGTTATTCAAAGTAAAAAGAAGAAATTGGTTGGTCCTGTTAAAAAATCTGATTATGTTATTAGTTTTAGAGGCCTTACAGAGCGGCAAAAGCAGATTATGAATTTGTTAATTGAAGTAAAGCGGCCTTTAACTCAGATTGAGATTGAAAAGGAACTAGGCATTCCAAAGTCTGCTGTTTCTAGAAATGTTCATTCTTTGGAGCTAAAAGGCCTTGTTGAAATTGAGAAAGTTGGTATGTCTAATTTTATTCGTTTGAAAAAACCATAGTTTGTTGTTTGTTTTTGTGGTTGTTCCGGTTTGTTCCGGTTAAAGTATATATGTTCTTCCATCCAATATGAAATTATAATCGGAGCTGAAATGGTTTCCGAGGTGAATGTGATATGAGAAAAATATTGGGCATGTGTATGGTGCTTGTGCTAATGGTTTCATTTTGTTCATTAGCATTTGCAAATCTAGGCGTTGAAAATAAAGTAGAGGTTTATGAGTTAAAAATGAAATATAATGGTCTTACAGCTGTTGGTAATGATACTGACAATGATACTGATGATCCTGATGGTAACGAATCTGAAATTGATCTTACAGCAGAGTCAGAAATAGAGATAATGAATAATACACTTGGAGCTGAAATTAGATTATTGCAACTTGAAAAAGCTATCCTAAAAAATCTTCTCAAAGGCGAACGAGTTATTGCAGTATTGCAAGCAATGGGATATAACACAACTGAACTTGAAGGAATACTTGATGAAATGAGACTGCTTTTAGAAGAAGTGCAAACAGCAAATGCTTCAGACAATGATTCAGTTCAACAATTTATTGATCTGAAAAGTGATGCAAAAAAACTAACCACGGAGTTTAGAGATGCTATAAGAGATCTACTTGGTGATATCAAAATAAAAGAACTAAAAGAACAATTAAAAGAAATGGTTGGAGATGAATTGCAAAATTATACTAAGAGAATTCAAAATAAAATTAAACAATTCAACAGAAACCAGATTCATAAATTATATGGATTAATTGGTGTAACCAATGAATCACTTGCTGAAGCATATAAAAACGGTACAGTTTCAACAGAAGAAGTAAAAGCACAAATAAATAAAATGGTAAATATGATGATAAAAGAAAAGAGAAACCAGCTTTTTTCAGAGCTTAAAAAAGAAAATATCAATAATCAGGCTTTTGCCGATGAAGAAGGAGAAAACGCGATGTTAAACTTTAATGAACGTCAACAAAACAGAGAGAACAATAGATCAGAAAAAGCGAATAACCAAGGCGGTAACGGCAAAGGTAAAGGCCATCAAAATGGTCAATAATGTAAGGAGGTGAAAATTAAATGGATAAAAAAATATTATCACTTTCTCTTCTCCTAATTATTGTTATAGCTGTGACTGTAGCATACGTTACAACTAATCAGTTAGTTGATGATCAGCAGAGCTATATCCCTGAAAATGGGGATGTAACTGAAGAAGAAATATTTAATGAAATTGACGGTTTTTTTGTTTCTGAAGATGATGAAGTAGAAATTGGTGAAATGATTTAGGCTCTCCTCTCTTCTTTTTTTTATATAACTAAATTTAGAATGGCACCTACAAACACTATTATTTCAAAGATTATTACCGCATAAAAGTGTTTTTTTGATTTTTGTGAGATTATAATCTGAATGCCACAGATATTTTCCATCCTAGGCAAGACCACTGGGATATTTACCTGGTGAGTCATGTGCTTCAATTGCTGTTTCAGTTGCCATATCAATTTTGAATATTTTGTCATCACCATAGTCTGCATTCCAGAGATAGTTACCATCCCATGCAAAATCCATAGGGTTGCTAGGTGAGGCAAATGAAGATATTTCTTCTCCATTTGTAGGGTTTAACTTGTAGATTTCGTCATTAGTAATTGAGGTTACTAATAGAATATCTTGATAATATTCGATTCCCATTGGATATGTCTCTGGCTAGTTATAAGTCATTGTTACTTTTATTTCAGCTGTTACGTTATAAGGAATAACCAAGCTAAACAATAATAAAATTAATATTAGTGCTCTCCTCATAGTATTTTATAATTAATTGTTTGAATTTAAAATTATGGAGCGATATCTAGGAAAGTTGCAAGGTTCAATTGAAGTCAACTATATAGATTCCTAAAATAGTGGCCAATCCCATGTGTCCTATAAAATTACAGTTAAATTCACCAGTCGGATTTGCATTTTTCCATATTACTCCATTATAGATACAACCAGTTTCTTTTGTATTATCCAGATCAATATAAAAGGTTAAAGAATATCCTCCTCGAGGCATGGGAAATTGAAGTGCAGGTTTGAAGTATCGTCCATGAGGCGTTTCAAATCCAAGTTTTCCTATTCCAAATACAAGCCATCTTCTTATTTGTCTGCTTTTGGAAAGCATTTCTTTTGAGTTGATTTGCTCTGATGATTCTATTGGTTTTCCTATAACTTGAATTGTTGCAGTACTAACTAAACAAATGACAAATAATATACTTACGATATATTTTGTACTTTTTTTCATCTATTTCCCCCCTATTTTTTATACTCTCCATCTTATATCTAGAAAGAGCATATAAATGTATTTATATGAATTTTCTGATCATTTATCTGACATATTGATGTTTTTTCCCCATTTTTCTTTGATAAAATATAATATTAGTAGTGCAGGTCCTATGACTAGTGCTGCGTAGAGGAAAAACCGGTGGTACCCTAAAAATACCACTAGTGTTCCTGATATTGTTGCAATTGTGATGTCCCCGAAGTTTGATATGCTTGTAAAAATTGAGAATTGTGTTGCTCCGATTTTTGGGTTAGTATTATCCATGTATAGTGCCATTAGTGCTGCAAAACTGGTGCTTCCTTGTAGAAAACCGATGAGTGGGTATAGGATGGCTAGGATTTCCCAGGTGCTTGCGGTGATGAGTAAAGCTGATGTTATTATTGCACATGATAAAAATAAAAAAAGTGTTTTTTTTCTGCCCCAGTAGTCTGCTAGTGTTCCGCCTGTTGCCGCTCCAATTACTGTTGCTATGGGAAAGAGTGTGGTGAGCAGGCCAGTTTGCACTACGTTTAGTTTTAATGCTGTCATCATGTACTCGGGTATAATCATGAGTAGCATTCCAAAGTTCATTGCTGCAAAAAATCCAAATAATGCGACTTTTTGTGTGTTTTTCTTTTTGAATTCTGTGATAATTAGAGATAGTATTGGTTGTCGTTTTTTTATGAGTTTTTTTTCTTTGACGGATAAGGGAAAAATTATGGTTGCTAAAATTACTATTCCCGCTACAATAAATACCGTTGGAAATGTATATATGCTGGCTATGTAGGCAAGTACCGCGGTTCCAAAGGCCATGCCTGAAAACATTCCTGCAGTCATTGATGCGTTGACTTTTCCTCGTTCATAGTTTTTTGCAACTTGTATAGCCCATGCATCTGCTGATATATCTAAAAAGACGACGAAAGTGTGACTCAGAAATAGTAAAATTGTAAAGGGTATAAGTGAGGTTTTAGGATCAATGATAGAAAGGGGAAATATTAATCCTGCTCCTAGTGTTCCTCCGATTATTATGAAGAATTTTCGTCCGTATTTGATAAAGTAATCTGTAAGTGTTCCTAGTATGAATTTGAATATCCATGGTAAGTAGGCGATTCCTATGACTAGGGTGGTGGTGGCAATGGAGATGTCTTTTTCTGTGAAGTATATAACAATTAGGACAGTGGAAAGTGATAGGTGCAATCCTTCGGCAAAATATAGACTTCCAAATAGTAAGTATTTTAGTTGGGATATTTTTGAGATTTCAAGCATTTTCGTTATTTTATAACAGCTATTTAGTTATATAATTTATTATATATGTGTTTTTATTAAACAAATATTTCGGTTTACATTTTAAAAAGTTTAAGAATTATTAACCTAATTTATTATCTTTTAAAAAGACAAAGTTTTAGTAATAAATCATTATATGCGGAAAACTCTGTGAATCATATGACTGAAAAAACCTTAAAAAAATCTGAAATGACAACTAAATTACCAATGCATGTTGCTGATCCTGCACCTTTAGGTTTAATAGGGCTTGCTGTTGCAGCTCTTGTTCTCGCATCAGCTGATCTAGGCATCGTATCCTCAACAGCAAAATCTCTTATCATCCCTTGGGTTTTTTTCTTTGGCGCGACAGCACAACTAATTGCAGGCACCATAGAATTTAAACGTAACAATATTTTTGGTGCAACAGTTTTTACCACATATTCTATGACAATGTATGCAATAGCACTTACATTAATTATCACAATATTTTTAGATTTTGAGTTTGACATTGCACATTACGGTTTTGGTTTAATTGCCATACTTGCATTCAGCTTAATTGCCACGATTGCTTCTTTAATGACAAATAAAATGTTGTTTATTATATTGATATTTGTAGACTTAGCAGTAATTGCATTGATTCCACATTATTTCTATGGCTTTACCACATTTCCTGCAGGCGTATTTTTGCTTTGTACATCTGTTTCATCATTTTATACTTCAATGGCCATCCTTTTGAATTCCATGGCAGATAAAACAATATTGCCACTTGGTAAATCAATTTGGAAACAATAGCACTAATACTCCTAAAATAATATTTTATTGAAGAAAATGAAATCAGATTTTTATCAATTTTTAAACTTAAAATAACCACAAGACAGGTATATACCTCCATGACAACTTCGATTTTTAAAAACCATATGGCGCATATGAGAAAATCACAACAAATTGTTTGCTTGGGTTGAAGAAAACAGGAAAAATTCTGGTCCAACTCTTGAAGCATACTTAAATGATTCAAATGGGGTTGGAATTGAAGAAGCTCTAACTGAAATCTACGCGCCAATTTAAAAATTATAAGTAGTAATCTCTTTTTTTATAACTTTTGTTACAATATTAATTACGTAAAATTTAAATTAAATTATATTATTACACAGCGAATAATAAATAACTATTGTGGGAGGTGATAATAGAAGGAAAACGGCATTTAGATCAAGGATAACAATTGTTTATTATGTCAATAAAATTTTAGATTGATATTAAGTGTTAATAATATTATAATAATTAAAAATTAGAAAATAATTTTGGATAAAAAGGAGGAAAAAAATGAAATATAAACTAATAATTCTAATACTATGTGTAGTAGCTTTAGGGGTAACTGCTACTGCAAGCGAAGAATATGAACCTGAAAAATATGGGCCTATGGGCCTTCATGAAAAATATGATTTTGATATAGATACAACTGAATGGGCATATGAAGAACCTGATACACCAACTGGATCATCCTTTAAAATATGGGAGAATTTTAGAGGATTTTGGGCTGACGCTGAAAAAGCTCCAGGTAGCGACGGAAAAGGAAATCCAGCTCCTGATAATCCGGGTGATGAAGATGACCTAGCATGTTGGGCTGCAACTTGTTCAAATATGCTTGAATATACAGGTTGGGGTTTTGTTGGTGGAATGGAATATGGAAACACTGATGATTTCTTTCAATACTATATAGATCATACCACAGACTATGGAAGTCTTACTGAGTATGGTGTTCAATGGTGGTTTAATGGAAATTTACCAACACATACAGGTGACTGGTCTGTGGAGGATGTCGAAGGAGCAGATTTTTGGTCATCATCCTATACTTGGAGTGATTATACAAATATCTGCTGGACAAACACAGATGTTATGAGTGATCTAGAAACCTGGTTGACTAGTGGTTATCCATGTGGTCTTGGGATATACCCTGTTAATCCGCCTGGAGGTCATGCAATAACCTGCTGGGGATATAATTATGACTCAGGTGAAACAGGGAATGATCGCTATCTTGGTGTTTGGGTATCAGATTCAGATAGTCATAAAGGTATGACTGATCCGCCAGATGTATTGAGATATTTTGAAGTTGATTACTTTGATAATGGGACAGGTACAACAGATGATGATTACTGGTGGATGCCGAACTATGGATCCGGATGGAAAATTGCAAGTGTTGTTGCAGTTGAGCCGTTCCCTGGTGAAACAAGACCCACAGCAAACGCTGGTCCAACATATCAAGTATATGAATGTGAAACAATTAATTTTGATGCATCAGCGTCAACAGATGATGATGTGTTAAAGCATCGCTGGGATTTCAACGGTGATGGCGCTTGGAATACAGGTTGGTTAAACGCAGGTGCAATAAGTCCTATGAGCTGGGATGATGATTATACTGGAGAAGCCTATCTTGAAGTCTTTGATATGCGCCTAAGAGACATTGATATTGTAAATGTTATTGTGTTAAACTACTGGCCAGATGTTGATGCGGGGGTCGATCAAACTGTAAATGAAGGCGATACTGTCTTGTTCTCTGGTAGTTTTTATGATCAAGGAACAAATGATTCTCACAGCTATGAATGGGATTTTGATGATGGCGACACAGATACATCTTCTTTGACTCCTACACATGTGTATTGTGATAATGGTATGTATACGGTATCACTTACAGTTGAAGATGATGATGGTGGTGTTGGCACTGATGATCTTATAATTATGGTAAATAATGTAGCACCTGTAGCAGATGCAGGACCTGATCTTAGTGGTAATGAAGGAGCAACAATATCATTTACAGGGAGTGTAACTGATATGGGTGGCTGTGATACGTTCACCTATCTCTGGGAATTTGGTGATGGAGCTACATCAACTGATCAAAACCCAACACATGTTTATGGTGACAATGGAGTATTTACTGCTACATTCACAGTTACAGACGATGATGGAGCATTTGATTCAGATACAGTATTAGTTACTGTTTACAATGTTGCACCAACAGCAAGTGATCTAGGATATTACTGGTGTGACGAGAACACAATACGAACATTAATTGTCCAAAACATAGATGACCCTGGCTCAGACGATATTACAATCACCTGGGATTTTGGAGATTTAACACCTACACAAACAACAATCTACTACAACGATGGAATGAGTGCTGATCCTTTCCCAAGCCCAGACATCAACCCAGTAGTAGATCTCCAAGAAACAACAAGTCACATATATGGTGACAACGGTGAATACATGGTAACTGCAACAATAACTGATGATGACGGTGGAGTCATAGTTGTAACTGGTATGGTCAGAGTTGATAATGTTGAACCAACACTATCAGACATTACATTCGTACACCCCTACCCAGACAACCTTGATTTTATACTACCAAGAGTACACAACCTTCAGTTCTTTGCAACAGCTTCAGATCAAGGCTCAGATGATCTAACATTTTTCTGGAACTGGGACGACGGAAACAGCAATACAGTCATCTACTACAACGATGGAATAACAGATGATCCATATCCAAGTCCAGAGATAAACCCGATAACAGTAACTGATACACAATACTATATATACGACCAGCCGGGAACATATGATATAACTCTTACTGTTACAGATGATGATGGTGGAGTAAACACAACTACATATCAAGTTATTGTCATGGATGCAGAAGACGCAAAACATGATATAAACGATTACATACAAGGTTTGGACGATAGTGTTTTCAAAGGTAAAGCAGACAAAAGAAAAAATGCATTTGACAACAAGTTCAATGCATTAGATCACATGCTTGACAATGAAAATTACTGGGGAATGATACAAGCATTAAACAACAACATAAGATCCAAATGCGACGGTGAAGTCGACGGTAAAAAAGGAGATGACTGGATAAAAGACCCAGATGCGCAGTTACATATCTGTGCAAAAATCGATGACCTAACAGCATATCTATACACACTATTGTAGAAAACAAACAACGTTAAACATTAGGGAGCGTCGTACTCCCAAATTTTTATTTTTTATAAATAATAATTTAAGTTTTTGTTCATACAGTTATATTATCTTAATTTAATTATTATTTCGTACAACTTTTCACTCCATATTTTTAAATATCATAAATTACTAATAAATAAGTTGGAGTAAAGGGGGCATACTATGGAAAATACAAAATTAAGAACAATAAAGTCAAGTTTTATTGTAACACTTTTTTTTGGGATGATGATATGCTCAGTTCAAGCAGCATCCCCAGATATTGACAATCTAAAAATGAAAACAACACAAACCAAAGCATGGACTCAATTATATTATCTTGATTGTGACTATGACTCAAACAACTTTGATCCATTAGAACAAATCTTTATTGACGAAATAGCATCATCAGAAAATGTAGACAACGTTGTAATTCTGGACAGAGAAGAAGAACCAGCTTTTTTATACTATATTGATGAAGACAACAATAAAATATTACTAGATGAACTCGGCGAAGTAAACATGGGTGATCCGCAGACACTTGCAGATTTTATAAACTATGGAAAACAAAACTACCCTGCAGAACGCTATCTACTGTGGGTTTATGATCATGGGGGTGGTTGGAAAGGAGCCTGTATGGATGTAACAAACAACGACCCACTGCTTTCAATGGAAGAATTCCAACAAGCACTAACAGACGCAGGAGGTGTTGACATCATAAGTTTCTATGCCTGTCTTATGTCATCAATTGAATCAGTCTATGAACTAAGAGACGTAGTTGACGTATACGTAGGAAGCGAAGATTTAGCCTATGGAACCTGGTTCGATCACATTTGTGGCGATACAAATCAACTTTTAGCAGCAAATCCAATGCTTTCATCAGATGCAGTTGGAATAGAAATTGTAAACTTCTACGAAGACCATGATTACATGTATAAAAACAAACTCACCATGAGTGCAATAAAAGCACAAAAAATAGTGCCTTTAGTTGAAGCGCTTGATGATCTTAGTAAATCTTTTATCACACATTGGCTGCGATCTTATCGACATGTTCGTGAGGCCCATAATAACACGTTTCTTTTGGCAAATCTTGGGGAATGGGCTGAAGCTTTTGAAGTATATGATCTCAAAGGATTCTTAGAAAACCTTCCGGATTCGCCAGAGAAAACTGTAGCGTTAGAGGCATTTGACGAAGCATTACTTGTTGAAGTACATGGTACAAGTATGGAAGAAACAAACGGACTTTCAATATTCTTCCCAGCACACAAATCACCATATGAACTTGCACAAGAATACAAAGACGCAGGACTAATGCTTGATTTTCCAAAGGACACCTGGTGGAATGAGTTTTTATTTTTCTTTATTTTAACAAACACAATACTCCGGCGGTAATCAAATAAATTAAACCTAATCATCTTTTTTTTTATGATAACATTTATTAATTTATTTTATTATTAATATGTTAAAATGATGAAATATTATAAAGGAATGCTTGTGGGGCTTTGGATTTTAGCAATATCGCAGA
>Ga0272442_10005560_pt1 | contig 16793 bp, 12 predicted proteins | sample SSMForm2O_FD_200262 | JGI IMG/M metagenome (GOLD analysis project Ga0272442, IMG submission 200262) | Marine sediment archaeal communities from Little Sippewissett salt marsh, Falmouth, MA, United States - SSM-Form-2O | ecosystem: Environmental > Aquatic > Marine > Wetlands > Sediment ... | reverse complement strand
GGGGACGGGGGGACTGGGGCGGCGGCGGTTGAGGCCGATGCAGCGCCCGACAGCCCCGCGGTCCGTTCGATGCAACGGCGCATCGCTCACCAGCAGCGAACGATCCGGTCGCTGGTGGTGGTGGTGCTGGTGGTGGCGGTTGCCGCGGCGGTGGTGATCATGGTGATGGTGCCGGCGGTACGGCGTCAGGCGGAGGGACAGGCGGCCCCGGCGGCGACCGAGGTTAAGCCGGAAGCTGTCGGGGATGAGACGGCCGATGAAGCGGCCGGCGCGGGTGATCTGTCACAGCCCGCGCAGGCGCCGGACGTAGAAGAGGATGAGGTCGCTCCCGAGGAGGCGCCGACGGCGGCGGAGCGTTCGGCGATGGAGGCGTTTGCGGCGGAGTATGAGCGCGCGTTGGCGCTGGCCGAGAGCGCCGCGGACACGGGTCGTCCGACGGAGGAGCGGGTAGGGGATTACGAGCAGGCGTTGGTGATTCTGCGGGGCATTGCCGCCGAAGTGCCCGAGGCTCAGCACCCGGAGGGGCTTGCCCGGCGGATCAACGCGATCGAGGATGCCGTGGAGCGGCTTCGCCTGGAGGAGTATTTCCGCTGACGGGAAGGGGGTTCATTGCCCGTGTGAGGTCGACGGCTCGGGCGGGGCGGCGAGACGGTAGAGGGTGACGCCCTCGCGGAAGCGATGGATGGGGGTGGCGTAGCGTTCGGCTGCGCTGACGATTCGCCTGGCCGTGATCAGCGGATCATTCCACCCGCCCTTCGGGGGGGATGAGTGCTCCCAGCGTTCGAGCATGTCCGGATCGACGAGCAGATGGGTGAAGCCGTCGCGGCGCAGCGCGGCGAGCCACGCGGCGGGATCGTCGGGAGCCTCCCGCATCACGCGCGACATCGGGCCGCGATCCCACGTCGTCTGGTACACGCTGCGGCCGGGCTCGTGATAGAACGGCGTGGCGACGCCGAGGCACAGCACGCGGGCGTCCTCGCCGAGCAGGTGGTTGATCCAGAGGGTCGGCGGGGTGGAGTCGAGGAGTTCTTCGCGCTCCACGGCGGTCAGGCCCGGCCGGTCGAGCGCGGCCGTATGAGCGTCGCCGGTGAATACCCCGGTTGCGGCGATGGCGGCAAGCGGCCGGCCCTCCCGTTCACGCAGAAACACCATTGCCGGCAGGCAGCACTGAGCCAGCAGCAGGATGGCGAGCAGGGTAAGACCGGCATTGCGGGCGGCGGGTGCGCGGAGAACATCGGCCGCCGTGGCGACGATCAGGGCGGCGAGGATCGCGCCGGGGACGATAGCAGGGAGGATGAAGCGTGACTTCAGGTGGGTGCAGGACAGCCAGAAGGCGGTCTGGAGGGCGAGGATGAGCAACAGTCGCCATGTCCATGGCCGCTGTTTGACCCTTATCAAGCCAAGCACGCCGCCGGCGAGGGCGAGCCACGGGAGGATGGCCCACTGGGGCTGCCACGGCTCGGCGGGGTGGGGGTTCGGTCCGATCCCGTAGCGGATGACCTGGTTCCAGAGCTGGGCGAGACGGCCCGTGAGGTCGAGGTCGCTGAGGTGCGCGGCGCGGAAGGTCATCGCCTGCTCGGCAGACCAGTGCCCGAGGCCGAGGAGGCCCGTGAGGAACGGGAAGAAGGGATTGCCGGTTTCGGCGAGGTTGGTGATAAGCCAGGGCAGGGCGGTGATGAAAGCGGTGACGACGGCAGCGACGGCGGCGAGGCCGGCGCGCCGGAACGAGCCGCCGGTGGCGAGAAGCAGCAGGCCGAGGGGTACGGCGACGAAGCCGACGGCGGTGAGCTTGGAACCGCAGGCCGCGCCGGCGAGCAGGCCGATGGCGATACCCCGACCGACGGGCGGTGAGCGGGTCGCATGGTCAAAGAGGATCAGGAGTCCGCCGGCGAGGAAAAGCGTGACGGCCATTTCGTTGTAGGCCAGGGACCCGGTGACGATCGTCCATGGCGTGCCGAGAAGCAGCAGCGTGGCGGCGGCGGCGGTGGAAGGCCCGGCAAGGAGGCGACCGAGGCGATAGACGATCGCCGCCGTGATGAGCGCCATGCCCGCGTGCAGGAGTTGGCAGGCGATGGCGGCGTGAACGGCATCGCCGATGAGCAGGTCAAGGTGGTAGTAGACAGCCTCGACGAATGAGGGGAGGAAGCTGTAGACGTTGTGCTCGAGGCCTTGGATTCGGCCGAGTGCGAGCCACTCTTTCGGCAACTGGAGGTGGTAGCTCAAGGCGTCGTATCCGCCGAACTCGCTGGCCCACAGCCACCCTGGGGCGGAGCACGCGGCCAGCAGGAGGACGGCGACCGGCGGGAGGGCGAGCCATAGAAGATGGTTGGGCGGTCCGACGGGTCCGGGGAGGTGGTTCTTCAGCCGTCGTCGGTATTGCTCGGCGAGCAGGAGCAGCCCGAGGACGATGAGGATCCAGGCAACGATGGAGGAACCGAGGCCGAGCACGCCGAGCCGGCCGAGCAGCGCATCGAGCAGCAGCATGGCGGCGGTTCCGAGGGCGGTCTGCCCGGCCGGTCCTTCCGCCGCGGCGGGCAGGAGCCAGCGTCGAAGCGGCCAGCCGAGGCCGCAGGCCGCCGCGAGCCAGAGCAGCGCCCACATGCCGGACGTGAACAGGATCGAGACTGCAAGCTGACTGGCGATGAACCACACGGCCAGGAGCGTCGCCGCGGCGCCGATGGCCAGGCATGAGGCGGCGTTGAACCGGGGGGGCGTGGAGGTCGCTTCGGTCACGAGGGCGATTGTACGGCGATCGTCGTCGCGCGGCGGTCGTCGGTGGGCGATGTGGGCGGTGGCGGGCTGCCGATGCGCGTGCGGTTCGTGCGGTGGTCCGCGCTTTGCACGAATCTTGTTGTCCATCGCCTCAGGGACAGGAGGTCCGCGATGAAACTCGGTAACGCGCATGGATCGGCACTCCTCGGCGGCCTTGTTCTTGCGCTGTGCGCAGATGTTGCGTCAGGGACCGCGGTGCAGGATCTGGTGCGGGTGAAGGGGCACGAGAAGAACGTGCTGATCGGCATGGGCATCGTGGTCGGACTCAACGGGACCGGCGACACGTCCAAGGACGCGCTCATCGCCGCCAGGCCCTACGCGACCCTGCTGACGAACCTCGGGAATCCGGTGAACAATCTGGAGGAGCTGGCGGATGCCGACGCCTACGCGATCGTCTCGGTGACGATGGAGATCCCGGCGACGGGGGTTCGGGAAGGCGATCGGTTGGATGTGTCGGTGGAGAAGCTGTTCAACGCGAAGAGCCTGGCGGGGGGGCGGCTCTTCCCGTCGCTGTTGAGGCCCCCGGGTCCGGACGCGCCGGACGTGCTTCCGCTGGCCATCGCGGAAGGACCGTTGATGATCGAGGGTGAGAATCCGGGCAGCGCGATGGTGCGTGGGGGGGGGCAGATGCTTGGCGACATCCGGACGCAGGTGGTGACGAGATCCGGGACGATGACGCTGGTGTTGAAGCACCAGTATGCGGGGTATCCGGTGGCGACGACGATCGCCACCGCGATCAACGACGAGTTCGCGATTGACGGGTTCAGCAACATTGCGCTGGTCGAGGATGCGAAGAACATCCGCATTCAGGTTCCGCTGGCGGACCGCCCGCGCCCGGCGCAGTTCATCGCGACGTTGATGACGATCCCGATCGACCCGTCGCTGATTCGGACGGAAGCGCGGATCGTGATCAACGAGGAGGCGGGGATCATCGCGGTGCGGGGGAACGTGGAGATCGGCCCGGTGGGGATCACGCACAAGGGCATGCAGTTGACGAACATCACGCCGGGTCCGGGCCCGGGGGGCGGGTCGAGCCGGTGGACGCCGCTGGATACGACCGACGGCACGAGCCGCAGTTCGACGCAGTTGATCGAGTTGTTGCGCGCGTTCGATCGACTCAACCTGAGCGTCGAGGATCAGATCGCGATCGTCTACGAGCTGAAGAAGACCGGCGCGCTGCATGCGGAGATCGTGACGGAATGACGGGCGCGTCGATCCAATCCGTGCTCGGCGTGTCGGCGGGGCCGCGGGGATCGCTCGCGCCGCGGCGCGGAGAGCCGTCGTTCGAGGCGCGGCTCAACGAGGCGGGGAAGGGGGCAGCGGTCGATCAGGCGCGGCGTACGGTGCAGCAGTTCGTCGGCGTGGCGTTCGTCCAGCCGATGCTGGCGCACCTGCGCACGACAACGCGCGCGGCGGGCCCGTTTGCGCCGGGCGACGCCGAGCGGCGTTTCGGGCCGCTGCTGGATCAACATCTGGCGGATCGGATCACCGCCAGCCCCAACTTCCCGCTGGTGAACCGGCTGGAGGAGCACATACTCGGCGTGATGGCCAAGCGTCTGGAGTCGGGCGAATATGCCCCGGTGGAGGATCAGGTGAATGTCGTCGTCTGACCGATCAGCGCAGCAACTGGACGAGCCCGCAGAGCGGCTGATCCGCATCCTGGCGGTGCAGATTGACCGCCATCGCGAACTGCTGTCGTGCATCGGTCGCAAGCGGCAGGCGATCCGGGTCGCGGCGATCGACGCCATGACGGCAACGTGTCAGGAGGAGCACGTCATCGTGCAGCAGATCGGCGATTTGGAGAAGCGGCGTCTGGAGGTGATCGGGCGGGTGACGGAGCTGGTCGCGCCGGACGCGGAGAAGCCGCTGACGCTGGCCGAGATTGCGCGAGCCGCCGGGCAGCCGCATCAGCGCGAGCTCGAAGCATTGGCCGAACGGCTGCGTGAGGCGATCGGGACGGTGCGGCGGGAGAGTTCGGTGGTCCGCGCGGCGGCGGAGGCGTTGAGCCGTCACATGTCGGGCATCAAGCAGACCGTGAACAGCGCGTTGAGCCGGGTGGGGCTTTACGAAAGCAGGGGCCGCATTGCCGTGGGCGCCCAGACTGCGCTGTGTGTGGATATGACGAGCTAGCAGCGATCGGCATGGGCCGTGAGCCGCGGGGGGTTAGAACGGGCGGCGGGCGTTCAAGCGGAGACGAAAAAGCGGGAACTGATCGCGAATGACCGGAACCCGGCAGTCAACAACGAAGAGCTGACAGCCAACAGACCACCATGAGCCTCAACGGCGCCTTACAAGTCGGTCGCAGCGCACTGGTCGCCAGTCAGGCGGCGATCCAGGTCGCGGGCAACAACATGGCGAACGCCGCCACGGAAGGATTTCATCGGCGGACGGTTCATCTGACCCCGATTCGAGGCGAGCTGATCGGTCGCGGGCAGTTCATCGGCCAGGGGGTGCAGATCGTATCGGTGCGCCGCGAGATCGATACCGCGCTGCAGGCGCGGTACCGGGATTCACTGAGCGAGGAGCATGCCGCGCTGATCGATCAACGCTTCCTGACGGCGATCGAGACGCTTCAGAACGAGTTGACGGACAACGACATCTCCAGTCTTCTCAGCGAGTTCTTCAACAGTTTCTCGGAGTTGGCGAACAACCCGTCGGACAACGCGGTGCGCGCGGTGGTGATTCAGCAGGGCCAGAGCCTGGCCAGCCGGATCGCGGACATGCGCAGTGATTACAGCGTGGTTCTGGATGAAGTTGACCGCCAACTCGGGACGACGATCGAGGAGGTCAACACGATCCTCGATCAGATCACGCTGATCAACAGGCAGATCGCACAGGGCGAGCCGGGGGCGGGCGAGGCGACGGCGCTGCGTGATCAGCGCGATGCGCTCATTGACGAGCTCGCCCGGTACATGGATGTGACGGTCATCGAGCACGACAACGGGCTGGCGGACATTCTGGTGAACTCGACGCCGATCCTGCTCGCGGGGGAGTCGCGCGGGGTGGAGCTGCGCAAGGAGAGCGTGGGCGGGCAGTTGCAGGTGACCGTTCGGGTGGCTGAAGACGGGACGCATCTGCTCGTGGATTCGGGGACGATCGGCGGGCTGATGCGGCAGCGTGAGGAGACGATCGAGCCGGCGATCGACGCGTTGAATGGATTCGCCGAGCAGCTCATCTTCCAGGTGAACCGTTTGCATTCTCAGGGGCAGGCCGAGCGGGGGTTCTCCTCAGTCACGGGGACCTACCTGCTGAACGATATCACGGCGAACCTGAACGCAAGCGAGGCGGGGCTGCCGTTCCGGATTGAAAACGGCAGCTTCTTCATTCATGTGACGCACGAGGAGACCGGTGAGCGGACGGCGTACCAGATCAACGTGGACGGCGACGCGATGTCGCTGCAGGATCTGATGGACGAGATCAACACGGTGCTGGGCGTGCCGAACGTCACCGCGAGCGTGACCGCCGAGCGGGCGCTTCAACTGACGGCGGACGCGGGTTATGCGATCAGCTTCTCGGAGGACACGAGCGGTGCGCTGGCGGCGTTGGGGATCAACACGTTTTTTGCCGGTGAGAGCGCGAGCACCATCGAGGTAAATCAGGTGCTGCTGGACGATCCGACGATGCTCGCCGCGGCTTTGGGCCACATCGACGGGGACAACGGGACGGCGTTGGCGATCGCCGGATTGCAGGATGCGCCGGTTGACGCGTTGGAGGGGGTGACGCTTCGGGAGTATTGGCAGAACGCCGTGAACGGGCTGGCGGTGCGAGCGAGCGCCGCGAACGCCGCGGCGCAGTCCTCGGGGCTGGTGCGCGACAACATGTACGCGCAGTTGCAGGCGGTGTCGGGCGTGTCCCTGGATGAGGAATCGATCAATCTGCTGACGTATCAGCGGCAGTTTCAGGCCGCCGCGCGGTTCATCACGATCATCGACGAGACACTGCAGATTCTGATGAGTATTGTGTAGCGGTCCTGAATCCTGAGCCGACTGCGCGCAGCCGAGATCCGAGAGCCGAGAGCGATGACGACGATCCCGACGAACCTGGCCCGCGTGCCGAACTTGCTCACGTCGCAGGTGATGTACGGCTCGATTTCTCGCGCCAGCGTCGACCTGCTGAACCTCCAAACGAAGATGGCCTCGGGGAAGGACATCAACCGGCCGTCGGACGACGCGATCGGGACGAGCGCGGTGACGGTGCTGGATGACATCATCGAGCGGCGCGACCAGCGGCTGCGGAATCTCTCGCACGCGGAGGCGGTGCTGAACAACGTTGATGCGGCATTGGGCGATCTGTCCGGCATGCTGCTGGAGGCCAAGGGCATCGCGGCTAGTCAGATCGGCGTCGGGAGCGACGAGGAGACGCGCGCCAACCAGGCGAAGATCATCGACGCGATGATCAGCGAACTGATATCGCTGGCGAATCGCCAGTACCAGGAGATCTACTTCTTCGGGGGCGAGGCGACGAGCCGGATCCCCATCGTCGGGCTGCTTAACGGATTGCAGTATCAGGGCGAGGGCGATGGGCTGGTGACCGACCTGGGCCTGTCGCGGGATCTGCCCATCACGGTCTCGGGCGAGGATGCCTTCGGCGCCCTGAGCTCGCGGGTGCAGGGGTTTGCGGACCTCGATCCGATCATGACGGCGGACACGCGGCTGGCCGATATCGCCGGGACGCGAGGATTGGGCGTCAGTCTGGGGGCGATCAACGTTGACGTGAACGGGACGGATCTCACGGTGGACCTGACCGATGCGCACACCGTGCAGGATGTGATCGACACGCTGGAGGCGGCGATCCGGACGGTGGACGCGGGGGCGACGGTGCGGATTGATCCGGCGAGCGGGAACCGGTTCGAGATCATTCCCACCCTGGGGCCGGTGACGATCAGTGATCAGGCCAGCGACGCGACGGCGGCAGACCTCGGGTTGAACACCACGTTTCCCGTGGGCGGTGGAACGGGTGCGGACGTCGATCCGAAGCTCACGGAGCACACGCTGCTGAGCAGCATCCCCGGGGTGACGTTCGGCACGATCCGTCTGTCCAACGCCGGGCACACGCGCGATCTGGACTTGTCGGGCCTGACGACCGTGCGCGACGTGATGAATGCCGTGGCGGGACTGGACATGGGGATTCGCGTCGAGATCGCCGAGACGGAGGATCGGCTGAACTTCATCAACGAACTGTCCGGGGGATCGATGAGCATCGGGGAGGTTGCTGGCGGCACCACGGCGACCGAGCTCGGGGTGCGATCGCTGGCCGCGCAAACGAAGCTGGACGATTTCAACGACGGCCAGGGGGTTCGGATCCGCTCGGGGAGCGTTGACCCGTTGACGGGGCTGCCCGATCCCGCGCTGGATCTGGATATCGAGATCACCACGCGTGACGGGACCGTGTTCTCGGTGGATTTCGCCGGCGCTGAAACGGTGCAGGACGTGCTGGATGCGATCAACGCCGCGTCGGGCGGGGCGGTGACGGCCTCGCTGGCAAGCGACGGGAACGGGATCGAGTTGACGGACAACACGGCCGGCGCGGGGGAGTTCACGGTCGCGCGGCTGAACGGCTCGTACGCCGGCGAGGATCTGGGCATCCTCGGCTCGACGACCGGCGCAACATTGGTGGGAGAAGACCGCGCAACTGTTGCCGTGGACAGCGTGTTCGCGCACCTGATCGCCCTCCGCGACGCCCTGATCGCCAATGACGAACGTGGCATCACCCTTGCTGGTGAGAAGCTCGAATCGGACATATCCCGCGTGGCGGAGACCCGGGCGGAAGTGGGTGTCCGCACGCGTCGGGTAACGGACGCAGCCATCAGGGAAGAAGATCTTCAGATTCAGGACCAGGGATTGAAGAGCGAGATACAGGATCTTGATTTCGTCGACGCCTCGATGCGTTTCGCCCTGCTCCAACAGCAATTGCAGGCGGCGTTGACGACGGCAACGGCGATGACTTCGATCAGCCTGCTGGATTTTCTCGATTAGCGGCAGGCTGCCGCGGGACGCCGGCCGCCCGGCCTGGCCGGCGCTCCTGGACAGGAGGTCCGGGCGTTCTTGGAGTCGAGAGCGTCAATGACCATGGAATGGTTGGCCGCAGGATTGGAGCGTTCGTGATGAACGTGCAGACGACGCGATTCGGCGCGGTGGAGGTTGACGACGATCGGATCATCAGCTTTCCCGCGGGCCTGCTTGGTTTTTCCAGCCACAAGCGGTTTGCGCTGCTTCAGCCGGATGAGGAGGGGGTGTTCTTCTGGCTCCAGGCGACGGATGCCCCGGAGCTCGCGTTCGTCGTCACGGACCCGAGTTTGTGGGTGAAGGACTACGAGGCGACGATCCGGCGCGAGCAGATGGAGGAGCTGGACCTCGAACGGCTTGATGAAGCGCAGATTTTTGTGATCGTCAACAAGTACGATCGGTCGCTGACCGCGAATCTCCAGGGGCCGCTGGTGGTCAACGTGCAGAACCGGCAGGCGATGCAGTTGGTGCTGGCGGACAAGCGGTGGACGACGCGACATCAGATTGTGGAGCTCGGCGAGGCGGTGCAGGCGGCATCGGCGTGACGCCGGGCGCGAGAGGTGAAACCACGCGCTCCGTGTGCCCCGGCGCGACGCGCGGCGGCGCGAGCGAGAGCCGACCGCTCGAGGCACGGACGCCTCGAGAGGGCCCCGCGGCCCGGCCGCAGGGACCCGCATGCAGGAAGGAGCCGACCGATGCTGGTGCTCTCTCGTCAGCGTGACGAAACGATCATGATCGGCGATGAGATCGAGCTCACCGTCGTTGATATTCGAGGCGACAAGGTTCGGCTGGGGATCAATGCCCCGTCACGCATCGCCGTGCACCGAAAAGAGGTGTATGACGCGATCAAGCGGGAGAACGAGCAGGCCGCCTGCCTGAGCGGCGCCGAACTGAGATCGATTCGCCCGGAGGATAAGGCTTCTCGCGCCACACGGCCTTCGGTCTCCGGGACCGCCCGACTGGCGAACAGACCAATCGCACCGGAAAAGGAGAGTGCGTAACCACCGCTGCATGCTGTGGAGTCCCGCCGCCGGGCGCGAGCGTCGCGGCGGCCGCCCCGGATGACGGATCGTCGGGGCACCCTCCACCGGCCTCTAGCCTCAATCAGGGAGGATTGTCATGGCTAGGATCAACACCAACATCCCTTCAATGATCGCGCGGATGAATCTCGCCCGGTCAACCGACGACCTCGCCACGAGTCTGGAACGACTGTCCACGGGCCTGCGGATCAACCGAGGCGCCGACGATCCGGCGGGGCTGATTGTGTCGGAAAGGCTGCGCTCGGAATTGCAGGGCCTGGAACAGGCGATCGACAACTCCGAGCGGGCCAGTTCGGTGATCGCCACCACGGAAGCCAACCTGTCCGAGGTGGCGCAGTTGTTGACCTCGATCAAGGGGCTGGTCATCGAGGCGGCGAACACCGGCGGGATGAGCAAGGAGGAGATCGAAGCGAACCAGCTTCAGATCGACAGCGCGATCGAATCGATCACGCGGATCTCCAACACCGCCAGCTTTGCCGGGCTGCAACTGCTCAACGGGTCGCTCTCGTACCTGACCTCCGGTGTGGCGACGAGCGCCATCGCCGGGGTGGACATCTACAACGCCCAGTTCGGCACCGCCAGCAGTGTTCCCGTGCAGGTGGAGGTGATCAGTTCGGCGCAGACGGCGTCGCTGTTCCTCTCCGGCGCCACGGCGGGGGCGGTCGGGCAGTTGTTGAGCAGCGTGACGATCGAGATCGCCGGGAATCTCGGCGTGCAGACGCTGACGTTTGTTTCCGGACGGACGCTTTCGGAGGTCGTCACCGCGGTAAATACGATGAAGGAGACGACTGGCGTCAGCGCTTCCCTGGTCGACGCCCTGGATCAGACATCGGGGCTGACGTTCAATTCGGTGTCATACGGCAGTGATCAGTTCGTGTCGGTCCGAAAAACCGGCTCGGGCGGGGAGTTTTTCGCGGTCTTCGACGATAAGGACGGCAACGAGACGCAGCGCGATGTCGGGCGGGACGTGAGCGCCGTGGTCAACGGGGCGCTGGCGACCGGCGACGGGATGGACATCTCGCTCAACACGCCGGCCCTGAGCCTGGAGTTGAGTCTGACGGAGCAGTACGCCCAGACGACCGGCGTCTCCAAGCAGTTTTACATCACGGGCGGCGGGGCGACGTTCCAGCTCGGCCCGAGCATCAGCTCGACGCAGCAGGTGGGCTTCGGCATCGGGTCGGTCGCGGCGAGCCGACTGGGGGGCACGACGATCGACGGTGTCCGGTATTTCCTCGATTCGATCAAGTCGGGGGAGACGAATTCCCTGACGGCGGGCGAAGCGCAGAGCGCCTCGCGGGTTCTCGAATCGGCGATCAGTGACGTTTCGGTGCTCCGCGGGCGCCTGGGCGCGTTTGAGCGCAACACGCTTCAGACGAATATCCGTTCGCTTCAGATCGGGTTCGAGAACATCTCGGCGAGCGAGTCGGAGATCCGGGACACGGATTTCGCGGCGGAGACGGCGGAGCTGGCCCGCGCGCAGATTCTGACGCAAGCGGGGACGTCGGTGCTGGCGACGGCGAACCTGATCAGTCAGAACGTCCTGGCCCTGCTGGGGTGAGCGCGGGCCCGATAACACGCACAGTTCGATAAGATCGGCGACGGCAAGCCCCCGTGGAGGGAAGCGGGGGCTTTGTGCCGAGGTTGGGGGGGGCGGGCGCGGGGGAGACTGCCGGTCCGTTTGACCGGACCTTTGGGCGATCTTTTTTTCCGGATTCTGAGCACAAGTGAAGTGGCCCCAATGCGGGACCGATACAGCATTTGCGACTCTGATGCGCAGGAATGCCCCACGGATCAGAGTCGTATACCGACGTCGGAGATGGAGAGAGTAACTCAGTTTGGGGCGAGAAAGAGTCGTTTAGGAAGCCACGGGCGCATGAAACCGCCTTTGAAAAGACCGCGAGGTGCAGGCCGCTGTAGGTGGCTTGCTCGCACATGAGAAAGGGTCATTGTTCGCTTGGGTTCCTAACGGATTGATTTGCCACCTCATCGTGGCTGGAGCGTGTTCACGGAGGACACAATGAGTCGTATCAACACCAATGTCCCATCCCTGCTGGCTCAGCGCGTGCTGGGGACGCAGAACAAGGCGCTCGTGACCAGCCTCGAGCGGTTGAGCACGGGTCTTCGAATCAATCGCGGTGCTGACGACCCTGCCGGCCTGATTGCGAGCGAGAACCTGCGAGCCGAGAAGGCGGCCATTTCGGCGGCCATCGGCAATGCGGAACGGGCCGAGCAAGTTGTCAATGTTGCCGAAGGCGGTCTGCAAGAAATCAGCAAGATGCTGGTCGAGTTGCAGTCGATTGTCGGCCAGACCGCCAACGACGCCGGTGTGTCGGACGAGGAGAAGGAGGCGAATCAGCTTCAGGTTGATTCGATCCTCCAGACCATTGACCGTGTGGCCAACGCCACCAGCTTCAATGGCTCGAAGCTGCTGAACGGCAACTTCGACTACACCACGTCCGGCGTCGACGCCACGTTGATTGACGACGTGAGCGTCAACTCGGCCAGACTGAGCGACACGTCCGGATCGTACATGACCGTGACGATCGACGTGTTGATATCCGCTCAGACCGCGGCGGTGTATCTCTCGACCGGAACGAAGCTCGACAACGGCGGAGACGGGTCGATCACCATCGAGATCACGGGCATGGACGGGGTGCAGCAGTTCACGTTCGCTTCGGGCACAACCCAGGCGAACATCATGGCTGCGGTCAACACCTTCTCCGACGCCCTCGGCGTCTCGGCGACCCAGGGTGTCGACACCAGCAGGGTCGAGATCAACTCGCGCACCTACGGGTCGGACCAGTACGTCCGGGTGAAGGTGCTCGAAGGCACCACCAGCGACATCATCGCTCAGCACGAAACAGCGGCGGCCTCGACGACCGACTACAAGGACTACGGGAGAGACGCCTCGGTCCTGATAAACGGAAACTCGGCCACTACGGACGGCCTGCAAGCGAGAGTCTCAACGGACGGGTTCGACGTCAGCATCACCATCGACGGCACGAGCACCCTGAACCAGACGGCCGGCACGGAGGAGTTCTGGATCACCGGCGGCGGGGCCGATTTCAACCTCGCACCGAAGGTCGATCTGGCCGGCAAAGTCTCGCTCGGGATCGAGACCGTCACGACGGGCAACCTCGGCGACACGATCGATGGGTATCTTTCGGCGCTGAAGTCAGGCGGCACGGCGAACGTCTTGAACGGCAACCTGACCAAGGCCCAGAAGATCATCGACAATGCCATCAAGCAGACCTCCAGTCTGCGGGGTCGGCTGGGCGCGTTCAACAAGAACGTCGTGGCCTCGACGGTCAGCAACCTTGGCGTCACTCTCGAGAATACCGCGGCCGCCGAATCCGTCATCCGGGATACCGATTTCGCGGCGGAAACTGCGGCGCTGACCCGGCAGCAGATCATGGCCCAGGCGGCTACGCAATCCTTGGCTATTGCCAACGCTCAGCCTCAGGCCGTGCTTTCACTGCTCGGTTGAGCCGGGGAAACAACTTGAGTGAGCCGACGCGGCGGTCAATCGACCGCCGCTTTTTTTGTTCTGGCCGAGCCGGTATTGCGACGGTGCGGCCGATCATCGGGTCTGCCGGCGCCACAACGCCGGTCTCCGGGCGACCCCGCGGCGCCGTGGGGGCGTGTGCTGCGCCTGACGGCTCTCAGAGGCCGCAGGTGCCGTCCAGATTGCACGTCGGGCACGTTCCGCCGGAGGCCGGCGACGAGGAGCCGCCGGGGCCGACGTTGAACGTGCTGTGAACGCGCCTGAACTTCCGGCCCTTCTTTTGCGGGTCCTTGACGGCCTTATCGGCCTCCGCCATGGGCCGCATCAGGGTGATGGTCGTGCCGTCCTCTTCACATCGATACTCGTACAGAGGCATCACGCTGCTCCGTTCATCTGCATCATGATATCCGGCCATGATCTTTGAGGCTCGGCGGAGGTCGGACGTTTCATCCGGTCGGGGGAAAGCTGGTATGGTGGGGCGTTTCGCGGGGTCCGGGCCCGGGGCGCCTGTACGGCGACGGCCCGGTCCCGCAGGGGGCGGGCGGGGGCGAGGCCTGAGCAGCGGGAGCGATGGCGAGATGAGTTTGCGGTCCGATTATCGCGGGCTCCATCCGGACTCGTCGGCCGGGCGGGGCGGTCGGTGGGCGGCTCTGGTGGCCTGTGCCGCAACGCTGCTGGCTTGCCTGCCGACCATGCTGACGGGCCTGGCCGGCCGGGACAGCACGCACACCATGGAGAACGTGGCGCTGGTGACGAGCCAGGAGACGTGGCTGCGTTGCCACGAGGGCGAACCGGGGGCGTGGCTGATGACGACGAATGACGGCCAGCCGCGGGTGGAGAAGCCCCCGCTGCTGACGTGGCTGAACTTCGCCGCGTGGGCGGATCTGGATCCGTCCGGGGCCCAGCCGCCGCAACTGGTCTATCGCGCCCGACTCGTTTCGCTGATGATGGGGCTGGTGCTGCTGGGGGCGGTCTTCTGGACGGGGGCCGTGCTGGGCGGGCTGCGTCTGGCGGCGATCGCGGCGCTGGCGGGTGGCTCGATTCTCCTGTTCCAGCGTCAGGCGCGGGTGGCGTCCTACGACATTCATTACGTGGCGTGGCTGTCGCTGGCGGTGGCCTCGGCGGTGTGGGCGATGAAGCCGCTGGGCGAACCGCCCGGCCGCGGCCGGCAGGTTGCGGGATGGCTGGGCAGCGGGGTGGCGCTGTCGGCGTCGGTGATGAGCAAGAACCCGCTGCCGGTGGCGCTGTTCGTCCTGCTTGTCGGCGGCGCGATCGTCTTGTCGCCGGGGCGCCGCCGGCCGTCGGTCGTGGGGCTGCTGTGCGCGGTGCTGGTCGTGGTGGCGGTGGTGGGGCCGTGGTACGGGCACGCGCTGCTCGATTACGAAGACGCCTTCCGGACGCTGCGGAACGAGTTCCGGCAGCCGCGCCGGGCGAAGGACGCGCCGCAGGCGTACTACTACGTGTGCGTGTTCGGTCTGGTGGCGCCGTGGACGCTGTGGCTGATCAGCGGTTTGATTCATCCGTTCGCCGCGGCGTCGAGGCGTCATCGGCGCGGGGCGATGCTGCCCCTCTTGTGGTTCGCGGTGATCTTCGTCTTCTTCTCCATCCCGGCGGCGAAGCAGCAGCGGTACATTCTTCCGATCATTCCGGCGGCGGCCCTGCTCATCGCGCGGGTGTGGCGGGATCACGAGGCGATGGCGCAGCGCGGCGAGCGCGACCGGTCGGCGAAGGTCGTCATCTGGGCGCACTGGATCACGCTGCTGGTCGCCTCGCTCGGCTTTGCCCCGTTCCTGGCGATGCAGGAGCCGCTGATTGCGCGTTTCGTCGCCTGGCGAGAGCATCTGTACGCGAGCATGCTGGCGGAGGGGCGCACGAGCGGCTTCGTGTGGGAGTGGATTGCCGGGGATGATCTGCCGACCGAGGCGGTCGTGGGCTCGATCGGGTGGCCGTCGGCGGTGCTGATCACCCTGTTGCTCACGGGCCTGGGGATCTGGGGACTGCTGAGTCATCTCCGGTGGCGGCCGATGCGGGCGTTTGTGATCAGCGCGGCATGGGCGCTGGTGTTTCTCGCCGTGTACTGGCACTGCTATGCCGCCGCGCCGTCGGCGCGTCATCCCATTCGCGCACCGGCCGAAGCGCTGGCGGCGCGGGTCGGCGATGCGCCGCTGCGCTCGCTGCGCATTACCGAGCATGACCGGACCAAATACAAGCTGAACGAGGAGTTCCGCTTCTACTTCGGCCGGCGGATCCGGCACGTGACACCGGAGACGCTCGAGGCGTATGTCCACGAGGCCGGCCGGGTCGCGTATGTGCTGGCGAAGGACGGGCAGCGCTACACGGCGGCGATGCGCGACGCCGACTTCCGCGACATGGGCCTCGTACAGGTGGACAAGGACGAGCAGCAACGGCTGTGGGCGCGCGGGCCGTAAGCGGCGAATCGGAGTGCGCGCGCCGGCGCACCGGCGCCGCGGCGGGTCACACCACGTGCTCGGTCGGCGTGAGGGTGGACTCGACCTTGCCCTTCCATTGGCCGAAGCCCTCGCGTCCCATGAGCCCGAACGTCGCCTTCTTGCCGGTCTCAACGGCGGGCTGGTCGTAGGTGTTGATGCGAAGCATCAGCCCGGCGTAGGCGGTGGTGATCTCCCAGAGCTGGATGAACTGGCCGACCGCGTGCGCATCGAGCCTCGGGAAGCGGATCGTGAAGTTCGGCCGCTCGCTCTCCACCAGTGCGTACTCTGTCGCCGCCTTCTCCGCATTCAGCAATTGCCCCAGCGTCTTACCCTGCAGGTACCGCAGATTCTCCACATCGAGATCCGAGGGAATCTCGACATCGTCCCCAAACCTCTCCACCTCCAGGAACCCGATCACCTTGTCGTTGGGGCCTTCCCGATAGAGTTGGATCTGGCTGTGCTGGTCGGTGGCGCCGAGGGCCTTGACGGGGGTGGCGCCGGCGAAGACCTCGTTGTCGGCGAGATCGAACCGCTTGCCCAGCGACTCGGCCCATAGCTGGCGGAACCAATCGGCGAGGCTGAGCAGCGCGTTGCAGTAGGGCATGAGGACGTGGATCGGCTTGCCGCGCCGCGCGAGTTCGATGAGCAGCCAGGCGAGGATGGCGGCGGGGTTTTGCAGGAGGTTGGTGTTGCTGCACCGCCGATCCATGTCCGCTGCGCCGTCGAGCAGGGCGTCGACGTCGATGCCGCACATCGCGGCGCTGAACAGGCCGACGGGCGAGAGGACGCTGAAGCGCCCGCCGACGCCGTCGGGCACGGGCAGCGTGGCATAGCCCTCGGCGTCGCAGATGGCGCGCATGGTGCCCTTCGCGGCGTCGGTGATGGCGACGATGTGCCGGGCGGAGTCCTCCCCGAGCTTCCGCTTCAGGATCGAGCGGGCGATGATGAACTGCGCGGCGGTCTCTGCGGTCTCGCCGGACTTGCTGATGACGTTGACTACGGTGGAGCGGAAGTCCGGGTC
>Ga0272442_10005557_pt1 | contig 16799 bp, 14 predicted proteins | sample SSMForm2O_FD_200262 | JGI IMG/M metagenome (GOLD analysis project Ga0272442, IMG submission 200262) | Marine sediment archaeal communities from Little Sippewissett salt marsh, Falmouth, MA, United States - SSM-Form-2O | ecosystem: Environmental > Aquatic > Marine > Wetlands > Sediment ... | reverse complement strand
GTGTCTGATATATGAATTGCCGAGGCCATCGGCAGGACTTCTGATAAAGTTGTAAAATTCGTTGTTGTATATTTTTACATAACTCCCGTATGACTGTATCCCGTCCGGGTGGTCAGCTATATACACGCCCCTGTCGTGAATTTTGTTGTTGTAAAAACTTGTGTTATTGGTGGCAAGTTTGACTGCATCGGCATGGAAGTTGAAAATGTCGTTGTGGTGAATCTTCAGGGAGTCGTAGTTGGTATACGCCCCAACACTTCCCTCATAGACTATCCACAATTCGTCACCGTAATTCTGGTCGTGGACTTTACAATAGGCAAGTTCTCCCATTGCATCGTGACCGGTTACATGCCAAAACACGCCGGAACACGCCCCCTCAACTATATTATTTCCCGTTACTTCAAGATATTGTATAGTAACATGGTCTGAAGAACCGCCTATACTTACTCCACTGAAATACCAATCACGAACAACGATGTAACAGTCTGATGACGCCCCAACCTGTCCATTGATGGTTACATAATCCTTGCTGGACACTGAGAGTCCTTCATAACTACCACCCCCCGTACCATCAATATAAACCGTTCCCGTGTGTCCTGAACTTAATGTGGGATGTGCTCCACCGGGTTTGATCGAAATAGGCGAACCATCTGACCCGCTTGCGCCTATCGATAGCCGCTGATTATATTCACCGTCCGAAATCCAGATAGTATCTCCCGCAGAAATACTGCCCCACACTATATCGGTGAGCTTGCCCCATGCAGTTGCCCACGTTGTACCATTTTCCGTTCCTCCATCATTATCTATGTCAACATACCAGTCCGTCGCACAAACCGGTGATGCAAACAGCAAAAGAAGAAGGAATATAATTTTAATTGTTTTCATGACTTGTAAGCCTCCAGCCATAATTTGTAATCTGATCGATCGTTAAATTCAGAATATGTAACCAATAGTATTAAGAGCAAAATGTGTACCATGAATAGTGGTAATTGGTTATTATCTGCGAATGTAGACCCAAATTAAGAATTTGAACAGCTTGTACTACAAAATGCGGCAAAAAGAAATGAGCTTTTTCACACATCTTATGTGAATATTTTCAAGTTTTTATAATTTAACTATAATGCTAATAATTTTTGATATGTAGAATAGATTACGAATCAAACAAATATACGAATTATTCGAGACAAAAGAAACTGAGAACAAAGGTGATCCTGTCAGTGTGTTCAAAATAATTCAATTGCTCGAAGTTTGTGTGTAGTTTTGTAATCTCTATGAGTATATTCGGGCAACATTTTTGTTTTCTATATAAGCTTGGCTTTTTACTGACAGCTCTTGTAATGATTCAAACTAATCATTATGTTCCTTTCCTATTATCCTATTAATCTATGAGATTAAATTGCTGATCTTTAGTCGTTCTTGCGTCGTTCACAGTGATTAATCTGAGCATGACAGATGATGTCATCGCTATTTCAGTAATATCCTAATGGGGATATATGTGGCGTTGTTATTTTGATTTGTTAATATTATCTTTTAATAAGGCGCATAGTTCTCTTGTGCCTCGTCGAAAAGGAAAAATGTAATATAATGTAGTCGTGAAGAGAAATATAAATAAAAATATATAATGAACATTAAGGAAATGCAAATCTTCATCATAAGCTGGAAACAATATATACATAAGAAGCAGGATAAAAAGAAGTAGTATAAATGGAAGGTAAAGGCTAACGATTTTCTTCAACTGTTCGGCTTTGCTATACCCCATTTCCTGAAAGACAGACTTCCAAACAAGTGTTGCCAGCATAGCTCCTGCGATGCCGGTACTCAATGCGATGCCTTCAATATAGAATCCTAATTTTACTAATGTAATATTTCCTACGATATTGAAAATCAGGCTGATCAATACGTGTCGTATGAGTAAAAATTGTTTGTCGATTGAAATAAGATAATTGATTCCGGTTCGTATCAAGCATAAGAAAAACGATCCTAAAAGCAATATCTGCGCAGAAGCGAGACCAGGAAGATACCGGGGAAATATATAATGATATATTGAAGGCAGGAATATGAGAATAGTGCCTACCAACAAAGGGATAGTCAAACTTAACGCAAAAGCGGGATCAACAACAAGACGAGCCATATCTTTACCGGCCATCTGTCTTCCAACCCCTTCACTAACTTTGGGGTAAAGCACTCTGCTGACGGCCGAGGGGAGAAGTGTTATTATTGCGACAATTGCCACGCCCAACCCATAAAACCCAGTTGCAATTTTGCCAAGCAGGGATATGGATATCACTCGATCAGCAGATGATTGAATCATGAAAATCCACCATATTATGGTAATCGGCAACCCGATACGTATTAATCGCCCTATCAGTCGTAAGTTGAAATTCCAACTGATCATTCCGCAATGCCTGATATTGAGAACAGCGGATAAGGAACAAATTATTATTTCATTAAAAAGAAATCCTAAGACAGCACCCTTGAGACCATAAAACCATGCAAATCCAACGACCAGTATTGATGATAAAAAAGCCCTCAGTGTTTCCAGCAGGCTGACCATTTTAAAATTTTGATGTGCGGCGAACCGGTGATAGAAAAATGCAGAAAAAAAACTCATTGAAGAAGTAATGAACATTGCCAGGATCATTGATGAAAGAAGCTCTGTTGATTTAATTCTTAAGATACAATAAGCAATGGCTCCAATTAAAAAAAGCAAACCTGACGAAAGAATGATTGATCCCATCACACCATTTTCGATTTCTCTCGCCCTATCAAATTCTCCACGACCGACATGGTAGGGGTATTGTTTTAATAGCGTTTCGACAGTGCCGAAGCTGAGTATCGGAGCATAGGATGCAATCAATAATATCGTTATCCAGAGTCCAAAATCAGGGGGCTGTAGAATTTTTGCCGTGAAAAATGAAGTGAATGAGCCGATAAATTTGGAGATGACAATTGCGGTTAAAAAGTAGAAGATGTTTTTCAGTGTCTTGTTCATTTGCCGACGCGTTCCCACCGTTTTTTGTGGAAATTGAAGGTCTCGATCACTTTTGCAGGTGCGCCAACGGCGACAGAGTAATCGGGGATATTGCTGTTTACAACGGAGTTTGCTCCTATGACACAGTGCTTACCTATAGAAGCGCCTGGCAGTATGGCACTGTTTTCGCCCAGCCATGAATGGGCGCCGATTCGCACTCCCTGTATGTTCCCAATTCCCTGCTTTGCGATTGGTAGAGTGACGTCATGAAATTCGTGTTGGTGATCTGAAATGTAAACGTTGGGGGCGGTAAAAACATATTCTTCGATTATTATTTTCTTTGCTGCAGAAATAGTCGAATTGCAGCCGATCGATACATAATCATCCATTTTTATTGTCGGACCATATGTCTTCTCACTATAATTTAATACTTGAACCCAGCAATTATTATGGATACAGACATTATTTCCTAATTTAATCAGTCCGAGATTGGCAAATCTAAACGGCGATATTATAGTTGTATTCTTGCCAATATCGAAAAAATTGGGAGAGATGAGCTTTGTGTAAATCTTGTTTCGTATATCTTTCAAAATAATAAAGAGTTTATCGGTTCTAATCTTCGGCATGCTATCACCTATCAATTCGTTTACTATGTTTAATTTTCAATCTGCGCACCCTCAAAAAAGAAGTCGGTATCTGTTTCAACTCAGGTACCGCGGAAAATATCTACCTTGCTCTTCTGTTGTTTCATGATCGCACACCGTGCTAATTTGGGTAGCGTGTCGCTTTGGTGATATACAAATTCCATATCTATCCTGCTTTTTTGCTTGCTACTACCATGACTTGGGATCCCAAGAATTCTTTGAAAAAGCCAAAAGTAACCTTATTCGCCAAATTCTTTTTTTTCCCACTAATCCACATATCATTGTATTCAATATGAAACTGAGCATTTTCCAATATTTCTAGGAAAGTACGTCTGGTAAAGAATCTAAGATGAGTGTTGTCGAGTATTCCCGCTTCCGTATAATTCCATTTACCAAAGAGTATTAAATCGCGAAGGATCTGCCAGTATCTTATGTTAGGTATTGAACAAATGATTGCACCCTTTGAATTTAGCCAGTTGTATATTTGGGCGACCATTGTCCAGGGATCACGAAGATGCTCGAGTATATCCCCACAAATAACATAATCGAAATAATGATCGTAATTTAAAGACATGCTTTCAACGTCGCCTTGATGTACGAAAGTGTAAAATTTCGCAGCTTCCTCTGCTGCAGGCTTAAATATTTCAACCCCGATTACTTCTGATGCCTTCTTTAATTGAAATAGCTTTCTTCCCAATTGGCCTGTTGCACACCCCAGATCTAATACTTTATGTGATCCCTCGGGAATTTTTGATACGATCCAAGACTTCTCCATATTATAGTATCGATCATCTTTTTGTGTGAAAAATGTGTTTTCCATAGTGTTCAGCTTTTTTGCGGTTTGGTCATGCAAGAAATGTTTGCTTTGTATTGATTTGAATAGACGGTATAAGCATATAACTGTAAATATAAGTCGATCATCCTTGCTTTGTCACGGCGTTGTAAAACCTTCTCAGATTTCTCTTTATATCGCCCAAAGATACTGTATGAATTAATTCACTGAGCGGCATTGCTCTGGCTTTATTTATGGCTTCCATAAAACTTTCTTTATTCAACTCTTGAGAACGCTTCTCATAATATTTTTCCCAGAAGTCGTCATAGCGCTCTGAACAAAGCGGTTTCGATAGCTCGAGTATTTTTTGCATGAATTTTTTCTGAGCGTCGTCGTTGAAAGGAAGCATACGATAGTCTTCGTCGACTCTTCCACCAATGATTCGATAATCGAGCTTGTCTTTCCCATTTGATGAGGATTTTAATACTAAAAATTCCTTGGAGATTTCTTTCCTTGGCTGAAGTCGCCCTGATGTTGCACGCACGGGCGGCAGGAAGAAATTTCCCAGACTATATATTATTAGCGAATCATTGTATGTTTCCAGGCCTTGAACTATATGCGGGTGGTGTCCGATTATATAAGTAGCGCCCGCATCAGCAAAAGCATGGGCGATTTTAATTTGATCAGGACTCGGATATGAAAAATATTCGTATCCCCAGTGAAGCGATAGGCAAACAATATCAACTGTCTTTTTCATATCCGAAATTTTTTCAACTATGCCTTCCCAATTTGATAAAGAAGCGCATCCCGGTGTGTTGGGACCGGCTAAGACGGAACCGACATGAGGTTCGTTTGTCGTATATGCGAGGAAGGCGATTTTTTTTCCTTTAACTTCAATAATCAGTTCTCGATTTGCCTCGATTTCGTTTTTGCCGACTCCTACAAAATAGATTCCCTGTTCTTTCAAGAGATCTGTTGTCCGCTCCAGCCCCTCGGAGCCATAATCAGTTATGTGATTATTTGCCAGATTTAGAACACATAATGATTTACTTTTAAGAAAATTTAATATTCCGGGATGATTGGAAAGGAGCGATGTTACATTTAGTCTTTTTTCCGATCCTTCAAAGAGGGGTCCCTCTAAGTTGATGAGCGCGATGTCAGTATCTGAAAAATGGTTCTCTATCAATCTGAATGGATGTAATAATTCGTAGCGTTTCTTTTCTGCGTAAGGAATATACTCGCCGCCTAACATGAGGTCGCCAGCGAAAAGGATATTAATGTCATTATTCATATTCATGTAATTCAATTTTGTATTTTTGGCTTCTGGAGATTTAAAGACCATTTAAACATTGCCAAATATTTGGTAAGCGCATTGTGGCATCGCCCATTATTCTCAGCATGTATAAAGTGAGACACGATGCATAACATCCATAGAACAAATATTCTTAACTGTGATCCGGCAAAGATAACCAGTCTATAGAAAAACTTCCCACTATTACCATAATATTTTTGCATTAATTTGGATATAGATTCACATTTCATAAGAACTGCAAAATTGTTGCTTGAATTACTGCTCGCTCCTCCACAGAGATGGATTATTTCTGCTTCATTCAAATAGTACAGTTTCCATCCTCCATCTGTTATCCTTCGTGACAGATCGACATCCTCACCATACATGAAAAATCGTTCATCGAAATAACCCACGGTATCCAAAACTTCTTTTCTTACCATCAGGCAACCCCCATACAGTTTTGAGACATAACCGCTTTGTTCCGGATCATGGTATGGTAAATATTTTATTATTTTTTGAGGAGTTTTGTTCGATAAAAATAATAGGTTGAACAGTTCTGTTAAAGGCGAGGGGAACCACTGCAAGCCTAATGGTTGCGTACTGCCGTCATCAAATGTCATTTTGCATCCAAGTCCCCCTACTGATGGATGGGTTTCCAAAAAATCAATCATGTCCCGTATAGCGTTTTCCTTCACTATCGTATCGGGATTAAGAAACAATACAAAAGGGGTTTTAGAATGTGGAATTGCAATATTGTTAGCTTTAGCAAACCCTAAATTTCCCCCAGAATTTATGAGAACTACTTCCGGAAATGATAATTCAACCATTTCTCTGCTGCCGTCGTATGAGTTATTATCCACAACAATGACTTTCACCCGATGGCTGTCCGCATTTTGTCTTAAAGATAGGAGGCAATTATTTAACATATCTTTTGTATTCCAATTTACAATAATGATAGATAATATCATTCCTATTTGGCTCCATAAACAAACATTTTATTATAGTTAATAATACGCGTATAATTTACGTTAAGTGCTTTCTTTTGCTGTCTACTATGACCAGATGGTTATGTTTTTATTAAAAATATGGAGTTTCCGTGCTGTTCCAAAAAGTTTCCAATCCATTTTGGCTACAGAACTGAGGCTTGCTTGATTCCATTTGAAAACGTACATAAAGGACCGTATAAATCCCTTTTTCTTGAGCTTGTATAGAACATATTTCATAAGTGTTGAATGAAATTGCTGACCTCTATATTGGGGGAAGGTCACGTGGTCAAAAATATATATGTCCCTGTCAGTGTATGGGAAAAACAAGTCTCGATTCTGAATTCTGCACGTAGACCACATAAAAGCTGCTATTTCACCTTTATATCTTAATATCCATAGGTTCGTATCGCCTCTTTTAAATCTTTCCTTAATATTTTTATAGGATAATTCTTTTACCCAGTAAGAAGTAAGGCGGATTAAATCCTTTTCTTGAATTTTGTCTTCACTGTTTATCCATTCTACTTTGATATCCTTGGGTAATTTTCCATACTCATTCGACACATCGCTTAAGTTCACAAAGAAAATCAATGTTTGATTACGGAAAATGAACCGACCGGCAAACTCAAATAAGTATAAAAATGTTTTTAATGCTCCGTTCTTTTGAAAATAATTCTGAAATCTCATGAACGCATAAGATGCTTTCACAGGGCACTCCATTACGCCTGCTGATTTATTTTAAGAAAGTAGTGCTTTTGTACCGACATCGTCTGTCGTACGTTTTTAAATTTGTTTTGTTTGTTAATTAGCCAGTTGTTCTTTGAATAATGTCTTTATTCTTTGGACATTGTTTTTCAACAGTTCGCCCGTTCTTACGATGAAAAAACTGATTATATTTTCATATACTTCATACTGCCCGATATGGAATAAATCTTTTCCTGAAAGACCAGATTTGAAATGATATACTCCGGGATTCGAACCAGGATTAATCCCACCCAAATAATACTTCTGGTATTCTTTTTCTTTCATCAATTTAATCATTTGCCATTGTAGTAAATATGATCCTTTCAGTTGCAGACCTCTGTTACCGCTTGCTCCGAGCAGGTATATACCCTTATTGCCCAATGCTGTTACAATTGTTGCTGCAATAGGTTCGCCGTCATGTTCACAAATCATTATTTTCATCTTTTAGGACTCGGGTAGATCTTGCTGGATTTTTCCGAATTCTTCATAATCAACATCTGGTTTGTAGCCTTTACGTGCCTGCATTTCCTTCTGAAGCTGCAAGAATTTATTATAAAGTTCATTTGAATTTCCTTCGATTACTTTTAGTTCATTTTTTTCTTCTCGATTTAATTGGTTACGCCATTTCTGATTTAAGTTCTTCCGTAGGTCTTCGAGTGATGGAGTCAAATCAAGAAGTAGCGTTCGATAAGGAGTTCGTGACAAATCAAAATTGAAACCCTCATTTGCAATAATATTTTGAATCTCTTGGTTTTCATTTTCGATGATATTCGAAGCAATTCTGAGCAAAAGACGAACTCGTTTCTGCGAAATATGACCTGTACTAATTTTACTCTGATTCTCTTCAGAGTTACAACTAATCCATATTTCTTGTAATAGCGAACGAATCGTATGAAATAGTGATTCAAGTGCATCAATCTTACCTTTCTTAATGTATTTCTTTTATTTAGAGGAATTGGAATGGTCACAGTTTGTTGCAAAGTTCTTTAGTAGTAAAATTAGAGTATGATTTCGCACCGCTTTAACGGGATTTGTTCATGAAATCAGTATAGATTATAAAAATCACCTTGCCCCTGTTATTATATTATAAAAATTATTTACATATTTTTTTAATAATATTGCACAGATTAATGATATAAGGATCGTAGTTGTTGTGAGAATTAAAAAAGCAGCCAAGACAGAAATTGAGCTTTCTGGAACTATTAAAATAAAAAGTAATTTTTTAATAAATGTTAATATTGGTTCATGAATAGCAAAAACAAAAAAACCAAACGCCGACAAACGCATTATGGGTTTGCAAGTATTTGTTTTCGATAATAATCCTGCCAGCTGCCAATAGACAATTATTCCAATAAAAATTAAAATAAGAAGTATGATCTTTACAGAAGAACCAGATATAATTTCAGATGCTTGCACGGTTGCGAGACCCAATGCCGTAATAATATATACTAAAATATTAATGGGTCCAAGTCTATCAGTCCATGCGAGACTCCAATTTGTAATAATCAATAACCCACCAATATAAAAGAATAATATGGCCTCATATCTAACAATCAAAAAACGTATATCTAAATTTAAAAACCAAAGAAGTGTAAAAACAATCAGTCCCATTAAGGGTGCATATTTCGCAACAAGATAAATTACGGGAGCCATGAGTACCATGATCATCAAATCCCTAATAAACCAGAACTGGTAAGCTATTGGGGTTAAAGAGTGTACTGCAAACATAGCGTCCAAGAATGTAATAAGATCGTAAGATATTATAGACTTGGTGCGTCCGCTGAAATACGGGGACAAAAAAGGTACGGATTGAAGAATAAGTAAGAGTATAAGTAAGCTAATGTTCCAAAACAGATATGGGACGAAAAGAGTTTTTATCCGAGTTTTGATTTTATATAGATAAGTTGTAAATGAAAGATCAAAATCTTTGAAAAACAAGAAACCGGATATTATAAAAAATAAAGGTACGGCTACGCGGGCAAAAATTTCTGATATAAGATAGATAAAAAAAGAGACAGAGAAGCTATATTTCTGGGCTGGTTGATGATATGCTGAAAAGAAAATAGGACCCGCATGAATAAAGACTATTGCCACAATCAAAGGAAATCTGAGAATTTGTATACGGTCAGATATATCTTTGGTAATTTCCATTTTTAAAATTCATGAATCCTTTTTCTTTTTGGATTTTCTCGATTTTTCAGCTACTTTTATAATAAATTTACTTATCAAATTTTTGCATAATTCATATTGACCAACATGACATACATCTTGGCCTGAGAATCCTACCTTGAAAGTATATACGCCTGGATTGTCTATTGGATTAATTCCACCAAGATCATATATTTTATATCCTTGTTTCTTCAACCATGTCATCATCTCCCAGTGTGTCAAGTATGATCCTTTAAGATTTGACCATTTATCCCCTGTGGCACCTAATAGGTATATTCCCATAGAACCAATTGCAGAAACTATCGTTGCCGCAATTGGTTCACCATTATGCTTGCAGATCATGATCTTCATCTTTAAATGTTCGGGCAACATCTGTTGAATGATGCCAAATTCATCATAATCAACGCCCGGAATATATTCTTTTCTATCCTGCATTTCTTTCTGTAGTTTTTGAAAGATTCGATATAGTTCAATGTCATTACCTTCGATAATCTCAAGGTTGTTTTTTTCAGCTCCATTTAGCTTGTTTCTCCATTTTGAATTTAATTTTTTTCTGATTTCCGGAAGAGTAGGCGATAGATCAACTAATATAGTACGATAATTCGATAGTGCTGTATTTTTTTCAAACCCTGCACCTAAAAGAGTCGAATAGATTTTATTTTTTTTATCACTTTCTACAATATTTGGATATACTCTGAGAAACAATCCCTGATTCAGTGCATATTCATCGCGCAATGCTCTGATTAGAAATTCAAAATCTTCAAAATAGTTCTCATTTCCTTTCTTCTGCCAGAGCGGGCCCCACGGTATATACGCAATACCAGCTCCAAGTATAGGGATTTTTCTTATAGCTACTTGTGCTAATCCAACTATAGCCCCACTATTTTTAAGGACAAAGTGACTAAGATTTCTGTTGCCCCATCGAACTGTCCCATAAGACCAGGTTTGGTAAATAGTAGCATCCTCAAATTCGGGTAACAGATGTGACCATTCCTCTTCTTTTATCGTATCCAACTCAATCTCGTAATCCTGTCTCATGAATTTTGTCCCTGCAAATATTTATACAAATGTCTCAATAGAGCCCTCTTAGCGTCAAAAGCCACAGGAAGCCAGCGATATGCGCCAAGAATTTTTAAGCGAAATTCCAACATCCAATCGTCTGGATCGACTCTTACCCGGCCCGTTTCATACCCGTCTGCCCTCATAAATGCTAAAGATGGTAAAATTGTAAATACACGCTCATACCCAGCCTCACGCGCCAGATCGACATGGGTTTGATCATAGGCACCGTGAGGGAAACTTATGGTTTTAATTTCTTCATTCAGGATGTTCTCAAGACACCCTTTTGATTCAAGGATTTCTTGTTTCGCATTATCATAGCTCATAGAGGTAAGGCTTGAATGTGTTACGCAGTGCGAACCTATGGTGAACAGATCGTTTTTATTGATCTTTCGTAACATGTCTGCGTCCATGACCCTGTGATGAACGTCATCACGATGTTTATTTTTTAGCCATGTCGGCTGTTTGCCGATATGTCCAGTCGGGACAAAGACAGTGCAGGGGATTTGGAGATGAGCCAATACCGGTAGTGCGTTTTCGGCTACGTTGTGAAATGCGTCGTCAAATGTAAGAGCTACGTGATATTCACCCGTTTCAATCTTATTACTCTTATTTGGTGATAGCGTTTTCGCGAAACTGGATATTATATCCATCTGGCGGGAAAAACGTTTACACTGTCTGCTTGTGACACTGTGATAATAGAGAACAACACATCTACCGGGGATTTTTTTACTAAATACGGAGAATATAGCTTTTCCACAAGATTCAATCCCCCATAAATAGGCGCTTATCATCAATATCAGAATACGCTTCGGCATGATGTTGATTTTAAATATTATCGGTTTGTTAAGCAGAAATGGGTCAGTTCGATAGTTTATGATACTCTTAATTTAGAGTGCGTTGATCGATCCATAATTTAAGATTTAGTAATCGAAGGAAAAGCTTCAAGTCTTTTCCTCTATACTCTCGAATTTCCTTTTTAAAGGGATCTTCGCCTAAAATTTCTGTAAAAACATCTCGAGCGATATCATTATCTTGTTTCCACAAGGAATGTATTTTGTGACTGTTATATATGTAAAAAGGCCAGTTAGGCCATGATTCATCCGTGGCGATGCTCTCTTTACGCTTTTGAAATTTCCTTTGCATCGCTCGTTTATATCCATGAACAATAATACTGGGGCGCGAGGCATTAACTTTTGTCCCAGTGTTGACATCCATAATGCTCGATATCTTTTCCCCACACTGCAGTTCTGCCATCTTAGAATACATTGATGTATTCAACTTAAATTTCGGAGGCACTTTCAGATAAACATCAATTATGTCGTTATCGACAATGGGCAGATACCATCCCATAACCCTTTGTGGAACTATTGTCTCCTGATGATCAGGCTCGGAATAAAACGGAAATATCCTTCGATGGGCTATTTGCAATTTGGCAATGTCCGAATTATCTTTTCTCAGGTTTTCCGGAAACATCTTGTCTATCCGAGCTTTTACATCGCCTGAGTATGGGGTGTTGAACCAGTAGTATGGCATATAATTATCATACCTGAAGTCGGTAAAAGATTCTCTGCGCAAATATTTATTGTATTTTTTATCAAAGACAAGGCCTTTAAACAAATAGTCGCAGTAAAATCCTGAGATCAGGTTATCAATGCCTAAATCCAGGAAATTTTGCCTAAAGCCGAGGTAATGATTATTCCCGAAATCGCCCATACCACCGGATATGCGAATTCCCATCTCTGCATTATTCCCATAGTGATCGAAATCCCTCTTTAAAGGGATAAATCTTACATTCGCTTCTCTGGCAATGGATTTGGCGATTTGATTTTCCAGATTTTCTTCGTCATAGAAGCAAACAGTCCATATATTCTCTTTATTGTCAGGCGAACATAACAGTGCTCTGGAATCAAGGCCTCCGCTTAAAGATAATGCAGTTTGTCCAAATATCGGTAATGTTCTCCTGTTCATGGCCTTTGTAAAAGCAGAAGCCAATTCTTCGGCGATATTCCACTCACTCAGTGACGGGTCAATTTGGAAGTTAAAATCGAAGTATTGTTGTTTTGTTTCGTAAACAGGTTTTGTATCTGATAGATCAATGGTGTGTATATACCCGTACTCGAGTGCTTTTATATCCTTATAGTATGAATGAGGAAATGATACCCTTCCGGTAATGAGAAATTCAGCCATGGACGTCATATTCCATTCGTTGGATATTCCAAGATGTGATGCCAAGACGTCTGGATGTGAGCATATTGTAAGACTTTTTTTATTGATATCTGAAAAATAACAAGGAAACATGCCGCATCGGTCAGTTATTATATATAGTTTTAACTTAATTGCATCGTGGATTAGTACGACAAAATTACCGTTTAAATCGTGTAGATTTTCGATTCCACCTGTTCTGTATCTATGATAAATGGCCTTACAGGCAAGGCCACCTTCACCTTCTATTTCTTTTGCTTTTTCCCATTCAGCTGAATCCAGAGCTATTCTGCCAGCGAGAGCAATAAAAATTTTATCAGCTTCATTTTGGTAGGGCCCCCAGATATTCCAGTCGTCTGATTGGCTCAATAATATATTAAATTTATCAAATTCATATTTATTAAGCTTTATATCATCATAAAACTTCATGAGGTTGTAAATTGACGAGAGATCTCTAGTTTCTTCGAGTCTGCAATTAATAAAAATGTCACTCATGTCAAACTCCCATTGTTTTATGGTGTAGATTGCTAATTTTTCTATATTTCAATTATTGAAACAGGTGTATTAACTTCGCAGTCAAAATTTCTTTATGAAGAAGAATTGTTTGACTATGTAACCTTATTTATTTTTTCTTAATTGATCACGCCAGCGTTTCTTAACTTTTGAATATAAATTTAGCTTCTTTAGAATATTTTGAGCAATTGAGGACACGTGCATTGTACAACCTCTCATAAGGTTTATAACTATGCCCTTAACTGTTGGCGCAAAGATGTACACGGGTGATTCGATCCAGTTCTCATTACAGTATATTCGCTTATAATCGGCATCGCCAAAGCCAAAATCAATGGTTTTTATGGTACCCTTTTTATAGAGATCTTCGATTACATAATTTAGAAGAAAATTTCCAATTCTATAATTACTATAAAAAGGGTCATAATCTGTGCCATAGCTTATGAACACATCTGTAAAACAAAATGCTTTCCGGAAAGCTACAGGTTGTCCATTGACATAGAGTATATAGACATTGAGTATGGATCGTTTTAAACCAATTTCATACCATTTGCGTATTTCATTATTGATATGAAAACCAACGCCCATGCCTCTTTTATAAGTTTTTTTTGCTATTTCTTCATTGTCACTTAATATAGTGTCAATCTCCTCCACGGATGAGATATGTTTTATTATTAAATTTTGGCCAAAATCCCTTTTTAATCGGTTTGAATAGTTTCTAATATTCTTTCGTGTATTTTTTGACAATGTGTGTAAAAACTCATTGTAAGAAGGTGGTAATGCGAGGCTCCAGTGCGTATTTGAAATATGGAATGTATCACGACAGAAAAAATTCGGTTTTACTTTTGCAAAATGGTATATGTCTGAATCTAATTTTAAATGATTGAACAAGACTACATCGGCTTCATGTTGTGATAGAGATTGCATTAGTCTTGATATTATGATTTTGCAGCATTGATATGAGGTATCTCCTACTATACCGCCATACACTATAGTAAGTGACCTTACAAGTGGCTTAAGCAATGTCTTGTATCCAAATTTAATTTCGAGTGGAATGTCTTCTATTCTTCCGATAACCAATGTGGTGGGTTTTTCATTTCTGAAAAGGATTATAATGTGAGGCCTTAGTATTTCGTCGCGGGTTGTTAGTGTTGCTATGTATAGATCAAGATCAATATGTGGGTGCCAACAAAAGCTAATCATTTCTTCCCATAAATTTTTTATTGATTCCAATTCATTGATGTTTCGCAATATTTTGATTTTATAATTATGTTGGCAAGTTTTGTCGAATCTGTTTTGCATTATCACTGTCCTGCTTCTGAAATTTTACGCCAGAGCTTTTATTTCATATTAAACATATATGATTATATATGCGTGAACCTAACATGGTGTACTAGCTTTTTCAGCATCGATATAATCAACAGTTAAAGTGGAAATTAATGCTAATAACAGATACCAGAAGACGATTATCTGATCAAAGTATGATACGGACATGAAGGATACAACGTGGGCAAAAAGTGCTGCTCCCAGTGACCATAGTGTTAATTTATATGAAAAAGATTCTTCCGGATTTGCATTAACTTTAGAGCCGATACTTTGAAAGCATCTAACAATGAGCAACACGAAAAGAACCAGAGTGATCAATCCGCCGTTTACTCCCTGGCCGACGAATTCATTGGTTATATCGATCATATTAGGGTTGACTGCCAAAACTGTGCCCATCTTCCAATGAGCCGTGTATGTTGTGCCGATTAACCACCATTCATCGAAATGTCGGATTGCCTGGTCAATAAGCTGCGCACGATGCCAGCCTGACCCCCCTATTATACCTGCAAGCCGCGCTATGAAAAACCATACCGGCGCTTTCATAACCATATGTAAACTAATTAATGATAGTAGTATTAACCACCGCATTGCTCTCATATGGGTACGAATAACCCATGTTGTAATCCCAGCAATACCAAATAAGTAAGCCATTGCAGGCCCGCTTGATCGTGATGTGAGGACAATAATTGAGGCAAAAATAAATCCCAGAAAGGCATAAAGCTTGCCATGAGCTTCATGCCACCAGAGGGCAATAAAAAGCGGTACTGAAGTGGCTCCGAATGTGCCGGCCATAATAGGGTGCCTAAAAGATCCTTGACAACGAATATGACCGTTTCGGATTTCACTTAATGGGGAAACGCCTCCAAAGACAGCGAAAAAGTTTCTACCTGTTGTCGCTTCCACGAGCATTAACAGTGACAAAGGAATTATAATGACTGCAAGAAACTTCAGTAATCGATTAAAATCCTCACGATCTCTTATGAGAAATCGAGAAAGGAAGTAGATTCCCAATGCATCATACGCACGACCAAGCCGGTTAATCAAAGCCCCCAACGACCCATGGGAGATAGTATATATTAGAATAAAGGCTATCAGCCAATATATTATTGCCTTATCGATAGTATTTAATTCAATTTTTAAGGATTCACTTTTGATGAACAATCGAGTAAAACCAAACAATATCAAGATCCTCACCATGGTAAAGTCGAGGGAGAAAACTACTATTCTTTGCCCTAAAGTAAGATAACATGCGGTTGCAATCAATGGCATCAGGGCATACTTTCGTGGCAGAAGAATCATTAGGATTCCCATTGAAAGGGCAAATGCTAAGCCGATGGGGGTAGTGAAGCTTGCGTTCTGCATGGGGTGTTTTGTTATATCCCTCAATGGATATAGTTGCGGCAGTTACGGTGAATTATGAATTATCGATTGCCTGATTGATTATTGCCAGATACTTTTTTGAAAAAACAAACGTCTTAATTGTTGATTTCTTAGATACTTAATCAACGCTTTGTCTTGGACTTGAGGTGTATTTTTTATATAACCCATAACATATCCATAAAGTAGTCCTAAGGAAGCAACGATATGAGGTTTTTTAATTAATCTATTCAGGCATTTAATGATCATAAAAAAGGGATGATAACCGGATATATAATTGGCTGTTCCGTTTTTTATCCAAGAACGCCACATTCCATCAGCCGAGCCAGTTATTCGGTGGTGAAGCAGTATCAATTCCGGAAATGTCCTTGTCTCATAACCCATCATGTTGGCTTTGACCTCGTCTAATGTGTCCCAGCCAGCTTCTTGAATCAAACCTCCAATATCTATCCAACATTTCTTTTTGTATATTTTTGTAGCTCCTCTTACATGGAAGATTGGGTCGTCTTCATACACAATTTGACCGTTTTTAAAGTGATAGATGCCGCCACCGGCTATACCGAGCTTACTATTATTTCTAAATCGATTGAAACATTCCTCAAAATAATTTTCTGGGAGAGTCAAGTCTCCATCCAACTTCACGAGGAAATTCCATTCCCCATTTTTTATTGAATTATAGCCAGTGTAAAACGCCTCTATAACCCCCCCCCCAGCCTGTCGATACCCTCTGTTATGTCTATGAACCGCC
>Ga0272442_10005555_pt1 | contig 16802 bp, 9 predicted proteins | sample SSMForm2O_FD_200262 | JGI IMG/M metagenome (GOLD analysis project Ga0272442, IMG submission 200262) | Marine sediment archaeal communities from Little Sippewissett salt marsh, Falmouth, MA, United States - SSM-Form-2O | ecosystem: Environmental > Aquatic > Marine > Wetlands > Sediment ... | reverse complement strand
CCCCAGCGGTCCACCCGTGCGGACCCACGTCGACGTGGTGTCTACCGTCGGGCCATGCACGACGATGTCGTCAATAAGAGCGATGCTGTCGTCCAGGGTCTCGAAGGCAAACGTCCCGGCCGGCAGAGGGTCCGGATCGACGTACTCCCACTCAACGACACCGTCGACCAGGAAGATGAGGGTCGCCCCCTCCTCAACGATCTCAATGTCATGCCACGAGTTCAAAGCGTGCGGCATATCGCTGCCTGCCAGTCTCGGAGTGAAGGTGTCAGGCCAGTATTGCTTGTGCAGGTACGAGCCCTCTTCGGTCAAGCCAATGAAGTAGCGGCCGACATCGTTGAGCCGATGCACCAGGTGAAGCGTACCTTCCTGCAAGTTGACGCGCACGTCAAGCGACGCGCGTTCCCACGGACCGGCGCCCGGCCGCGCCCACGTATGCCCCTCACCACGCAGCGTCCCGTCGACCACAGCCCAGCCGGGCTCTAACTCCCAGCCCTGCGCCTGACCATCGTCGAAGCCCTCCTCGTACAGGACGGACCCTTCCTGAGCTGTCGCCGAAGCAATCGTCGCCAAGACGAACAAAAGCGACAGCAGCCAGGCCATGCGAATAGAACCGTTCGAGTAACGCATCAACGTACCTCCCAAACGCATGCCACGGCGGCAGCCATGGCTCTCTTGATCAGTATCACACGCACCGGTTTCCCGGGCAAGCAGCCGTTTCTCCTAAGGCGCCGCCAAAGGCACCGTGAAGAATTCAAACGACATGTCGACCGCCTGATCCTCCTGGTCGCGAACCGCTTGCCATGTGGGCACCATGCGAAGACGATAGTCGACCAGCAGCGCGCCACCTCCAAACATATGGGGGCGATTCGTCCAACCCCAGTGGTAGGGACGATCCGCAACGGGTTCCTCGAACACCGGCGTCACCGTGAACCAGTACAGCGTCCCAGGCGAGGTTTGCCGGAACCACGCTTCTTCAGGCAGCCGCACCGAATATCGGAAGACCGGCTCGTTCGGTTCGCCTTCGGGATTCTTGTCATAGCCGACCAAAACCTCGTTGTATTCGTCGGCCTCAAACGCCCAAATCTTCTCACCCGGATGATCGTAATCCTCCAGCCCACCCGGAGGCAAGCTGGTGTGCATCGTCAGCAGGAAGAAGTCGGGCCGGCGCGGCGCCGCCGCCTGCTCGCACTGGCAAGCCTCGTAGCCATAGCCAAGATACGAACCATGCCAACTGACCGCCACAATCGGCGCCTCTCGCTCGCACACCCAGTCATCGGCAACCACCCGCAGTTCCAGCAACTCGTCGTCTCCCTGTAACAATGCGTCAGCCATCTCATCGGCATACCACGGCCAGTCGCGAATACCGGTAAACGGCTGATCCCATTTGACCCAGGGCTCCTCCGTCAGCAGTTCAAAGCACATGTCGAATCCCTGGTTCTCCCCGCAGAGAGCATCACTCTCCACCGGATAGATCCGCCCCGGGAACAACCGCTCGTCCTCCGAAGGCCATTCCCCCATAATCGCCGGCGCGACGGCGCCGCGACCCCAGACGTGCGGCCGCGTCTGCCAACTCCAATTGTTGGCGTTCGATGCATCGGGCGGATAGATCGCCGTAATGCTGATCCAGAAGATATCCGCGTGACTCTCGAACGCGCCTTGGTGGAACCACTCCTCAGGCTCCAGACCAAGCTCGTAGACAAAGCACGTCTCCGGCAAACGCCCGGGGAACTCACTCTTCCCGGCCGCCCCGAAATCGACCCGCTCGAACGGCACCTCCACCGACCAGACCAGCCGTTCCAGATAGGACTCGTTCGGGTCGAGCCCCTCGACCTGGTTGGCCCAGATACCGACGTGCCACCCCTCCGGCTGATGCTCCGGCGGCTCCGGCTGGCTCCAGGCCTTGTACGTACCCCACCACCGAACCCTCGTAATCGGGATCGGACCCAGGCACCGGAAATCATCAGCGTCCATCCGCCACTGTCTCCGGTTGCCTCCGCTCTGGGTCGAACGGGCCGGCTCGCCCCACCCACAGTACACCGGCTCGGCCTCCACATCCGGATCGATCTCAATCACCGGCTGCGACCACTTGATGTGCGGCGGCCCCGGCTCGCCGGCCACGGCCGGACCATGCTCACCCAGCACCAGGCAGTAATCCTCCACCTCGCCATCACTGGCAGAACCACCGGGCGCCAGTCCGCCCGCACTGCTGAACCGGAAGCGCGCATACGTCGGCACGTCCGTCATCGCACCGCCCGGCACGGGAAAGGTCAGAATATTCGCGCCGCCGAGAATCGCCTCAGAGCTAAAGATTTGATCCGAAGGCTGCGCCCAATTCCCATCGGCCCCGAAGTCGATCCAGGCGTCGAGCCGCCCAGCCAACGGAACGACTACCTCGACAGTCGCGTTCTCTCCCGGCATCAACGGCGTCAGGAAGAACACACCGTTCTCATCGTCGTCACCATCCAGATCGTCACCCAACGCCTCCGGGTGCGGCTGTCCATCGACCTCCCCGCTCACACTCGGTCCCAGGTGCATCCCCGCCACGATCGTATGCGAAGCACCCCCGCTCGCGCTGAGCGTAGCATACGTCGGGTCGGGCGCGTCGCCCCAGTCAAGCTGTTGCCCCGGTCCTGGCCCTGGTCCCGGACCCGGACCCGGACCGTCAATCTGCTGGTTGCCGAACATCACGCACGCCGGTTGTATCCCGGCCTGAATGGTAATCGTGTGGGTCCCACTGCCACCGGGCCAGCTCTGCTGCCATCCGGGCTGCATCTCCTCAGCAACGGTGTAAGTCCCGACCGCCAGGCCCGTGAAAAGGAAACTGCCGCTGGCATCCGTCAGTTGCGACGGCTCGCCCGGATCGTGCCGACCGTTCTGGTTCGTGTCCAGGTAGACCTTCCAGTTGGCCAGCCACGGTTCCGCCAGGTCCGGCACACCATCGCCGTTGACGTCATTCCATTTGCTGCCGCAAATCTGACCGCCCGGCATCGATCCACCTGACTGCCGATTGCCGAACAACATGGGAAAGCTGTTCTGTCCTGCTTGGACGGTGACGGTGTACGTGCCACCGGCCGGCGTCGTCTGGACCCAGCCGGATTGCTGAACCTCACCCAGAACGTACGTGCCGGACGCGACGGGCGGGAAGACGAAATGCCCCTGGGCATCGGTCTGCGTGGTCAGGTCGCCCGCGTCCTGGACGCCGTTGCCATTGGTATCCAGCCAGATAGTCCAGTTCGCCAGAGGCGGCTCGACCGGCTGGGCGATGTCCCACAAACCGTCGCCGTCGAGATCGTTCCACTTATAGCCGTGAATGGCCCCGCCGCCCGGGGGCTGGGCCCCGCCGCCTGTCCGACGGTTGCCGAACAAGATCGACGTGGTCGGCACGCCGGCCTGCACCGTCACCGTCTGCATCCCCGCGCCGCCCGGATGCGTCTGCGTCCAGCCCGCCTGCATCTCCTCGTGCACGGTGTACGTGCCGTCGGCCAGTGCCGTGAAGTAGAAGCTACCGTCCGGATTTGACAGCGTCTCCTCGCCGGTATCCTTCACGCCGTTGCCGTTCAGGTCAATCCAGATCGTCCAGCCGCCCAGCCCCGGCTCCCCAATGTCGAATACGCCGTTGCCGTTCAGATCGTGGAACTTGATCCCGCCCACGATCTGCCCCGGCGGAACGACCTGTCCGTCCTCCTTGATCGTCACCTGATAGTCTTCCACCTCCCCCGGGCCGCCGTGTCCAGTCGGGCCGAGCGACGGACCGGCGCCAATACGGACACGCATGAACGTCGCACCGAGCTTCGCCGTCGTAGGGACTTGAAACAGATCGCCGATAAAGCTGAACTGAGACCAGGGCAGGTTGCCCCCCATCCAGACGACACGCTCTGCCGGGTCTTCAAAACTCCCGTTCTGGTCAAAATCGACCCAGACCATAACGTTGTCAGGAGGCTGTGAGGCGGGAAAAGCAAAGCCAATGAGGATGGCGGCGTTTTGGCCGCGAACGAGATCGTAAGCCAGCGTTACGCCGTCTTCATCGTCCAGGTTGTCCAGATCGTCGCCGTCCGCATTCGCCGAGATCTGAGCGCTGCTCTCCCCGTCGATCACGCTGCCGAGACGCGGACCACCCACGTCGTGCGAGGCAGTCCCGTAGGAAGCCGGCGCATCCCCATAGTCCCGCCCCTCATGCCCCTCCTTGACATTCTCGAAGACGATGACAATGTCCTCACCCTCGTCGTAGTCCACATCCACAGTCCCCTGAGCCAGATTGACAACGCTGCCCTGGTCGGTGTCCCCAGTAACGGTGATGTTCTTCAGCGTCCAGCCGGCCGAGATCGTCTCGGCGACTTTCTGGACCAGCGCAGGATTCGACACCATCCATGTCGAGCTGCTCGGATCCTGCAGGTTCCCGCACAAGACATCGAAAAACCCACCGGGCGCATAGTCCACACAGAACTGGAAAGGCGTATCATCCGCCGGCGTCGCCTGCTTGACAACCGTCACAGACCCTCCGCCCGGAGCGCCCTCGCCGATCACGACCTCATAGTCCTCGATTTCGCCATATCTGTCTGAAGGAAACGATTCGTTGGTGGGCTTCACATTGGAGTCCCAGCTATGGTTCTTCACCGCAAAGCGCGCGTATGTCGTGCCCGGTACCGCTTGCGCAGGAACCGTGAACGTAGACGTGCCCGCATAGCCATCCACCCATTCACGGATCACCATTTCACTGTCTCCCCAATGACCATCCTGGTCGAAATCGATCCAGGCAAAGAATTCCTCCTGGTTGGCGTGGCCGTCGCCTATAACCGTCCCGGACAGGACCACGGCCACCGTGGCCGGCTGGCCGGGGATCAGTTGGGTCAGAAACGTCACACCATCATCATCATCCATCCCATCATGATCGTCACCAAGGGCATGGGGATCGGGCTGGCCATTCAGCTCTCCGTCCACATGGGTACCGAAGAACAAATACTCGGTTGCCCTAAGACAGGGGCCGTTACTGTCAGCGAGCGTCGGGTAGCGGGGATCCGGCGCGTCGCCGTAATCCAGGCCCTCGATGTTCACCAGGCTATCCACCACTTCACCGTCGTCGGCAGGACCATAGGGAGGCAGCGGCCCTTGGCTGTTGATCCGCATGCGAGAGTAGGTTCTTCCTTGAACGGCATCGGTGGGTACCAGATAAGAAACGGTATGCTCGCCATCGGGCAGGTGAAGCGAAACGATGCGTTCCTGCGGGTGCTGCCAGACACCGTCGCGATTGAAGTCTATCCAGGCGTCGACGTGCCCCCCTCCCCCATGCACATAGATTATCTGCTCCACGATGAATCCCTGAATCAGCCAGTTCGAACGCCAGTTCCAACTCTCGTCGTCAATGTCGTGATGATCATCCCCCCGGGCATCGACATCCGGCTGACCGTCAGGTTCGGCATCGACTTTCCCTGGAGATGTGCCATCACCCAGGCTTGGCCCTCCCGCCACCAGTCGGTGACGGGCACCATTGTTGATCAGGGTTGTCTGGTAGTCGTAGATCATGCCGTCGATCGGCCCTTCCGGCGCATCGCCAAAGTCCCACTGGCCCTCAGGTTCGGGCACGCCGCCATCCTGGGTGTTGCCAAAATCCGCTTCCTCGACGTCGTCTCCCGGCTCCAGCCCAATGGCCCAGTAGGCCGGTTGCCCGTCCACTTCCGGATACGTCTGCCGCCATCCGGCTTGCTGCACTTCGTCGACCCGATACGCCCCCGGGTCCTGCCCGGCAAACGCGTAGTTCCCGTTGGCATCGGTGGTGGTCTGCGTCAGCGCATTACCCTCGGCATCCTGCAGCACGATCACCCAGCCCGCCAACCCGGGCTCCCCCGGATCGCGCTGCCCGTTGCCGTTGAGGTCGTTGAACTTGGTCCCCCGAATCACCCCCGTTCCCTCCGGAGGTTCCGGCCCGTCCGTCCGCCGATTCCCGAAATCAACGTCTAGAACGACCTCGCCGTCCTGAAGGGTCACGCTGTGACGTCCGTCGCCCCCCGGGTACGTCTGAGACCAGCCGCCCTGCCCGACCTCATAGACCTCGTACGTATCCGCCCCGAGCTGCTCGAAACGATACGAGCCACTCCCATCCGTCGTCGTAGGCACGTCCACCCACCAATTGGGACCGCTGATGTAAAGATGAATTACCCAACCCGGCAATCCCGGCTCGCCCGGCTCGCGCTGCCCGTTGCCGTTGAGGTCGTTGAACTTGGTGCCGCGAATGACACCCGTTCCCTCAGGTGGAGCCGGAGGCTCTCCTGGCCCACCCGCGTCGTCCACGTCCACCGTCACCGTAGCCGTGTCCGTCCCCCCCCTCCCGTCGCCGGCCGTGTAGTCGAAGCTGTCCGTGCCTGAGTAGCCCGGGTCCGGCGTGTACGTCGTGTGGGTGCCGTGGTTGACCGCCGTGCCGTGCGGAGGGTCCGTCACCGTATTGATGTGCAGCGGATCGCCGTCCGGGTCGCTGTCATTAGACAGCACGTCGATATCCACCGCCGTGTTCAAAGCCGTAGAAGCGGAGTCGTCGTTGGCCACCGGCGGGTTATTCTGCCCAGGCTCCGGTGGATCGACCGGATCGGGCGGGTCCGTGCTTTCCTGGGTATACCAGAACTTGTTGCCCGTCAGCGTCTGGTCGGCTAGTGGTTGGCTCGCGACGCTGTACTGAATCTCATTGCCCGAGGCCGAGCCGTCGACGGAACTCGCCCCCTCGAACGAGTAGCTGGCATCGGGACCACTCTCGGCGACGATGGTGTAGAATTCAAATCCCGTCTGGGCCGTGACGCTGTACCACCCGCTCGAATCCGTCGTGGTCGTCGTGATCTGGATTCGTGGCCCGGCCCGGTCCACGGCTCCGTAGAGACCAATCGTCACACCGGACAACTGCGTGCTTTCATCTCCCACCTGCCCTTCGTAGGCCCGCCCCGAAAAATCCGCCCCCCACGCCAGACCATGCCATCCGAGAACCACGCAGAAAACCAACGCCGTCACGTGCCGACTCTTGCTGTACATTCCGCGACCTCCCTTTGAAGGATGCTCTTGAGCGCGTGCACAAACCCGTCAGCACTGGTGGATCAGAAACGTGCTATGGTGTGACCTCGGGCTTACGCGCCTGGACCTCCACACAACCCCCCTCCGCAACGACTCCTCAGACCGTCTCATCGTACCAATCCGGACATTCGCAAGCAAGTTAATTCCCTATTCGTGACGGTAGCGCCGCACCCGCCCGTCACGCGCAAACCGCCAACCCTGTCACGCCCCCATCACAACCGCCCAGGTGTCCCCGAGGCCGTCCCACACAACCCTCAGCCCGGATTCGGCCCCCAGGAGCCCTCCCGGCCGCCACCTGCTCCTCCAGAAAAATTGCCCCAAAACCCAGATTTCCCTTGACCAAACGGAACGTTATGTACTATGTTTAAGCAACAAAATACCAAATGCGAAATACCAAATACCAAATCCGGAGGAAGCGATCATGGCCACGAGACCGAAGATTACCGCGCCGATGCGCCCGCGAACCTGCCACGACTGCGCCTTCTGCATCACGGACCCCGGCCTCTGGCTGGCGACCCTGCCCTCCGGATTCCCGGTCGCCGGCATGTGTGCCAATCATTCGGCCGCCCCCGGTCGCTGGCGCCAGATCCCGCTGAACGGCCCCTGCCGCAACTTCCGCCCCAAGCCCGGCGCCGGACGCCTCGAACCGCCCCCACCCCCCAACGATCAGATACGCTACATTCCGCTCACCCGCGGCCGCCACGCCATCGTCGACGCCAAAAACTACGAATGGCTCAGCCAACACAAATGGTCCCTCCACGACGCCGGAAAGGGCAAGACCCAGTACGCCGTCCGCGGCCACAAGGGACGCAAGATCTTCATGCACCGCGAGATCATGAAGCCACCGTCCGGCATGGTCGTCGATCACATCAACCGAAACGGAATCGACAACCGCGAAGACAACCTCAGAAACTGCACCCGCCTCCAGAACCTCCAGAACCGCTACTGGCACGCCGGCCAATCACAGTTCCGAGGCGTCTGCCCCCAGGGTGACAAATGGATGGCTACCGTCGGCTACAACAATGAGACAGTGTACGTCGGCCTCTTCGACGACGAAATCGAAGCCGCCCGCGCGCGACCGCAAAGCCTACGAACTCGCCGGACCCTTCGCCTACCTCAACTTCCCCAACGAAATCAAACGGCAGCCATAGACCACGGGGCAAGAAGAGAAGCACGCACGCGTCACTTCACATCGACGAGACAAAGGTCCCAGTTGCCCTTCCTCTCCGAACAGAACAGCACCGATGAATCGTCTGGCGAGAACGATGGATGCGGATGCACGGTCGCGCCCTTCGGTCGATGTCCCTGAGTCAGCAGGCTGGCTTGACCCGTCCGGGCGTCCACCAGATATAGTTCGCCGTCAAAGGTATCACCTACGGCCCAACGGCCGGCACGGTCCGCACCCACATGCCAGTATTTCCGCTGATCGAGAATGTGCAGCGAGCGATCCGCCAGCGAAACGTACGCAATCCCGTGCGGCTTCTTGAGCATCTCATCGTTCTTCGGCCAGATGGTAAAAAGGGCCCTGTCCGAGCCCCACCACACCTCATGCGTGACCCACTCGTCGTAGGTCTCCGTGTAGAAAGCCGTGTTCCCGGAACCGTCCGCACGCACGACCCACATCCGCTGCTCCGCGTCGCCCCCGGTCTCCCAGCAATACATGATCAGCCCCGAGATGGACGGATGAGCCTGACAATGCCCGACCCGAAAACCCAGCTCGACGATCTTCGCAAAAGACCCCGCCTCACTGTCCAGCTTCATCAGAGCCCAGGAGCTGTCGCGCTCGACCCCCAGGTAGATATCTTTCCCGTTGCGGTCGACCGAAATGCTCCCACTGAGCTTTGCATTCTCAGGCAGCGCGGCCACTGCACGCCGAAAGCCCTCTGGCGGCCCCTCCCCACCTGCACGCAAGATGGCATCGATGTCCAGATCCCACACCGTCCTGCCGGCCACGTAGAACATCTGATTCCTTGTCCGGCTCAGGCACGCCTGGCTCGCACCCGCCTCGTCCGTCAGTTGCGTGAGAATACCCGTCGCCGTTGACACCGCGAAGTACTGATTCGACCCCGTTCGGTCGGACATGAAAACCACGTGCTCGCCATCGGCAGTCCAGTTCGGATGGGTCTGGTAGATCTTATTGTCTCTCGCAGGCGAACGGGTCAGCATCGTGATCTCGCGGCCCGTCACCTCATCGACATACCGGACCCGCTCCGAGGGGAAACGCCGACCTACACCCAGTCGTTCAGCGTCTCGCCCACCGTACACGAAGCCGCTCAGCAGCAACACGAAGAACAACGATCTACACGATATCCAGAAGGAACAAGCCATGTCACTGACTCCAAACCAACAACGCCGGCAGGTCTTCCCTAAAGCAGACTCCGAGCATAACGAATTTCCCTGATGGAGTCCAGGTTCCCACAAACGCACCGTTGCAGAGGCCGCCTGTCACCTATAGGATGGTGTCACGAACAAACGCCGGCAGGCTGGACCCGGATATCGATCATCCGAAAGGAACGGACAATGACAGACACACCGGAAAACGCTGACATGCCCCACAATTGCGAAGACCATCGCGCCTACGATGGCGGCCGGAAGATCAACAAAGACGGCGTCCGTATATGGGTCGAAACCTACTATTGCAGCATCTGCCGCCGTCGCTTGGACATCAAGGAAGAGATCTTGGATTGACGCATCGCCCTATTAGGATGGGCTTCAGCCCATGCCGATGCTCGGTCTCAGCGGCACACCATTCAATAGCTGGCAGCCCCCGTTCCCGCCGCCGTCTTCGCCGTGAACTGAAACGAATCGAGCATGGGAATAATCTCCTCCTTGTCCTGCTTGAATCGACCCGGATCGCTAACAGAAGAGACCATAATCACCGTCCGTCCATCCAGATAGTAATCCGTCACCGAGTGACGCGTCACGGGTCCCATCCGGTATTCGTATTCCCACCGTACCCCGGTCAGGTCGTCGTGCGTAAACGGCCGCGGCGCACGCAATTCGCCCCCTCGCCCGCTCGAACGCACCAGATTGGCATAGTCCATCGCGCTTCGAACGCCGGGCCGATTGGAAACATCGTAGGTCTGTATCGTCAGATTAGGCATCGACGCGCTTCCCGACCGCTTGAGGAAGGCGACCATATGAGTCTGCCCACCGCGGCCAATGGACGCCACCGATGGGTGCCGTGAATAATCACCCCAGTTCTCGCTGGGCGTGATCTCATAGCGTCTCGCATCGTCTTCATAGGGCATAGGCGTGGCCCCCATGTGACGCGGCATCTGATACACGATCGGTTTGGCCCTGCCAAAGAAGGCGACGGTGTGTAACGGTCCCCACCCTTTGCTCTCAACGCGCCAGGAGCCCTCGTCCTGGACCATAAGAATCCAGCTCAAAGGCACCTCCATCCTCCGCTTCTGGCCGGGCGCCGTTATGCCGTCGTCTTTCACAGCCTCCAGCGTAAGCGTTCCCTTCGGCACGAGGAACGGAGAACATTCCGCGTAGTGCTTCGCGGTGTCCGCATCCGGCTCGCCAATGCCTTCGACCGTGTATTCGCAAAGACGAACGGTCTCGCCCTCATAACCTTCCGCAAACTCACTGAATGGCACCGCCTCTTGCTGGGCTCGGCTCAGACACGCATACGCAACCTTCAACTCCTTCTTCTGAACCGCCGTCAGAAACTCTTCCAGCGAACGCAGCGCCTCAGCCTGAGAAGCACCATCCAGCGCCGCCGATTTCCCCCGGCAACCAACGCCAAAGACCGTGCAGCACATCACCAAAGCCCCCGCGCAGACCCGCCTGGCCTTCCTCAGCAGAAGTGAAAGCCTTCCTTCATCAGTGCTAGACATGCAACCATCCCCCCCATAGAGGATAAAACGACCGTATTATAGGAGGGTGTACCAGTCAGTTGCCCCCTCCGCCGCTTTGAGCCACCGATACGGTGCGTGGCACCACCTAAACAATACAAAATCCATCCACCATCCTGCAAATCCCCCCCGCCTAACACCCCTTTATAGGGACGGACCCCATTTTCTGACGCCAGACGTTCCAGGGTCTGGCCTGCCCCCATCGCCGCCTGACAGGCACACACAGCGATGCGGTCAAATGGTGTCTTCACCGCACAGCTACTCCCGCGTGATCGCGTCGCTGACACGGAAGAAGTCGAAGTCCACGAAGCCGCCCGCCGTCTTCGTCGCAAAGTTGAACAGCCCGAACCGGTAGCCCATGAAGTGCGGCAGCGTATAGGCCATCTGCAGGGACTGGCCAATCGCCGTCCACTTCTCCCCGTCGAGACTGTAATAGAAAGCAGCCTTGTCCACCCGATCCCTGAAGTCGCAGTCCACCTTCAGGAAAACGACCCCTTGGCCCAGCGGCACGCGCTGCACCTCCACGGGCGAGTCGGACTCGGCGCTCACCATAACGATCGATTTCGCGCCGCCAACCATCTTGACGCCGACAAAGCCATACCTCTTCTGCAGCGCGGTCAGCCCGGCGCAGTCGCCATCCTTCATACCAGTCACGTCGATAGCCGTCATCGCCGCGCTCTCAGGCCCAAAGGTTCGCTGCGTCAGCGTATTGCGCGCCCTGAGCAAACCGGCGTCCACGCGTCCGGTCGTCAGCCGCAGGAAGCCGGGGCGCTCGCTGAGAGACCAATACCTGTCGTCGGGGTTGTGGTTCCACTGCCAGGCCAGGGGCATCGCCTCGCCGCCCTGGCGACTGAATTCATCGGAGGCCACGATATTGCCCAGCCCTTCTACGTTGTCATCGATATCCAGCCTCATGGGCGCTTTGCCATCGACCCCCAATACCGGCCACCCCTCCTCCCATCGCACCGGCACGAGCCAGGGACTCCGCCCGACCGAACCGTTGTCCTGAAACAGAACCGCATACCACTTGCCCTCCGGCGTGTCGATCAGACAGCCCTGAGCAACCCCCTGGTCCTGCAGAACGACCTTGCCCTCATAGGGACCGGTGATCTTCTCCGCCCGGTGGATCAGCTGCGTGCGCATGCCGCCCCGCGGCCACGTGATGTTCATCACATAGTACCTGCCATCGATCTTGAGCAATTGCGACCCCTCGGCCCGCAAACTGATGTTCGGACCGGCCACAGCACTGGCGTTCCGAATGACCACATCGTTGAACCCGCCCTCCCTGATGCCCGACAGATCCGGTTCCAACTCCACGAGTCGAAGGTCCCCGACGCCGTAGAGCATATAGACACGCCCATCGTCATCGAAGAACAGGGAATGGTCGTGCAGTGACGGCCCAAACGACGTCTCGTTCCAATCGCCCTTTTCAATGTCCCGGGTCGTGTAGACATGGGTTCGCCGGCTGGTGCTGGAAAACGTCGACACATAGTACGTACCCTTGTGGTAACGCAAGCTACTGGCCCAGGACCCTCGCCCGTAGCAGCTCCGCCCGTTCTCCAGGTTCATCGCATCGTTTTCGACCAGCCGGTCGTAGGCATAGTTGAGCAGTTCCCAATTGACCAGATCCTTCGACTTCATAATGGGCAAGCCGGGGCTCATGTGCATGGTCGTGCTGCTCATGTAATACGTATCACCCACGCGAATGACCGCCACATCCGGCACGTCCGCCCAGATAATAGGATTCCGAGCCTCCTCGGCCTCAACGCTCACCCCGGCCCAAAGCCCGCCACACAGCAAAACGAGCAAGAACAACAGACACTTGTTCATCAGTTACGCTCCCGTGAAGAATACTATAATAGGGACGTACCCCCGTTATCGCGGACTCCTGATCATCGCAAACGCGATGGATTGGAGCCGGTGTCTCTTGTCACGATCACCACCGACCCGCCTTTCAGCCCCTCGCTCGAGACAGCCAGCCGAATGCGTCCCGCCTGCCCGGGTTTCCCACGCACGATCGCCAGGCAAAGCCCGCCGAACGCCTGACGCTCCGCAGAGCCAAAGGCCACCAGGCTCGTCGGATCGCCATTGTCCGTCGCCACAATCTCGCCCGGACCGTCGACACGGAATCGGATCGAGTTATCCACCCGTGGGCACGTCAGCCCATCCTTATCGACCACGCGCACCGTCACAAAGGACAGGTCCAAACCGTCGCCACGAATCTCCGAACGATCCGCCGCCACCGCAAGACCCGCCGGCGCATCGGTCGTCCTCACAACATCCGTAGCCCATTCCTTCCCATCCTTGTAGGCCACAACCTTCAATTCCCCCGGCTCATAGACCACGTCATCCCACCGCAGCCGATACTGATACGCCGCCTTCTTCTTCCTCCCCAGCGACTTGCCATTGAGAAACAACTCCGCTTCATCCCCGGAAGTGAACACATGCACGGGCGTCACTTCCCCCACCCGCTCCGGCCAGTTCCAATGCGGCAGGATATGCGCCGCCGGAAATTCCGGGCGCCACCGCGACTGGTAAAGATAGAACCGGTCCTTCTTGAAACCCGCCAGATCGACTATCCCGCAATACGAACTGCGGGCCCCGTAGTAAGGCGTCGGTTCGCCAAGGTGATCCCAGCCGGTCCACACGAAGCCGCCCGCCACATACGGATGCTTGTCCACAGACGCAAACACCTTATCCGCAGACGCCCCGAAAGGCGACGTATACAACTCATACGCACTGACGTACTGACGCCTCGCATCGCCCCCCATCCCATCCTTCACCGGCGCGCTGATGCCGTCGTGCACCGGAAACAGATACGTCCCCCGCGTGCTCAACGCCGAGGCGTTCTCGCTGCTGATGATCACCTTGCCCGGATACGCCTCGTGGAAGGCCCCGTACAGCGGCGGCGTCGTAATCCCCCTCAGCCCCGCATACGCCGGCGCGTCACGAATCCCCTCGCCCTGGTAATTCAGATTGATAACGTCCGCCACCTCAGGCAGAGGCGTCCCCGGCTTGGCCCAGTTCACCGCCGTCGTCGTCGGACGCGTCGCATCCTCCTCCTTCACGATCCCGCGCAGCCGCCGGGCCACCGCCCCACCATCCTCCCCCGTGTACTGCTCCCCCACCTCGTTCCCAAAGCTCCACAGAATCACCGATGGGCAGTTCCGGTCGCGCCGGATGAACGCCCGCACGTCCTGCTCATACCAGTCGTCGAAGATCAAATGGAAATCCAGCGGCGTCTTCTTCCGCGCCCAGCAATCGAAAATCTCATCCACCACCAGGAAACCCATCCGGTCCGTCAACTCAAGCAGCTCCCGCGCCGGCGGATTGTGCGCCATACGGATCGCGTTGCACCCCATCTCCCGCAGCATCTCCAGCTGCCGCTCCGCCGCACGCACGTTGAACGCCGCCCCCAACGCGCCCAGATCGTGATGCTCGTTCACCCCTTTGATGAAGATCCGTTCGCCATTGACGAGCACGCCCCGCTCGGCATCGAAACGCACATCCCGGATACCGAAACGCGTCTCATACCGATCGATGGCCCGCCCCTCGCGCGACACCGTCGTCACCGCCACGTACCGATTGGGCTTCTGCTGAGGCGGCGGCCCCCAAAGACAAGGATTCGCAAGGCGTACCGATCCCTTCACCGTCGCGCTCTGGCCCGCCGCAACGAATGCCGCTTCCACCTCGATGGAACCAACAGACTCGCCAACCTGCCGCCCCTCCGCATCCAAAGCGTAAAACCGCGTCGACACATCGACGGCCGCGTCGCTCTTCGCATCGTTGTCAAGAGTGACCGCAAGGTCGACGACAGCAGACGCCGCCGAAACCTCACGCGTCGTCACATACGTACCCCACTGCCCCACATGAACCGGATCGGTCTTCACCAGCCAGACGTTCCGGTAGATCCCCCCGCCCGGATACCACCGCGACGAGTTCGGCGGATTGTCCAAACGAATCGCCAACTGGTTCTCGCCCCCAGACACCACATACCGCGTCAGATCGACGCGCCACGAAGCATACCCATAAGGCCACCCACCGACCAGCGTCCCATTCAGCCACACCATCGCATACGACATCGCCCCGTCGATATCCAGAAAGATCGACTTGCCCGCGTCCGACGCCGCAATATCCAGCTTCTTCCGATACCACCCGATGCCGGGACTGGGCAATCGGCCCATCCCTCCGCCGACCACCTCCGGTCCCCAACCCGACATGAAAGGCCCCTTGATCGCCCAGTCATGCGGCAGATCCACCGCCTCCCACGAACCGTCATCGAAATCGCCCTGCACATAGGAACAGTCCCCACCGGGATTCCCCGCCGGCCGCACGTGCCGCTTGGCCGGGTCTTTCACGAAGTCGTTGCCCGTAGGCAGAATCCAGGGCTTCAGCACCCCCTGCGTCGCCTCAACCTTCTCCGCCTCCGTCGGCCTGGAATCCGCCGGCCGGTCATCCCGCCTGTCCCTCACCTCCGGCCGCACGTCGTACATCAACCCCGACGAATCCCCGCCCGGATCACCCTTCTCAAAACGCCAACCCCCATTGATGAGCACCCGCTCCCGCGCCGAAGCACACACCACAAAGCCAGACAGAAAAAACACCGCAAAGACAAACCGCGCCCGAAGACGGAAAGGGATTGAGAAAGTCGACATGATCATCCTCTACCTGTAACTTGGTGGGTGGCTGTCCCGCCAAATCCATGAACCTGAGTCACCGGCCGTCGGACCAGAATCAGTCCGGCACCTCGACATCGAATCGAGCCTCGTATCCCCGATGCCAATACTGCGCCCACAAATCCTCCAGCTTGATCACGGCGATATGAAGATCCACGAAGCTCAAGTTGATCGCGCGACCGTGCCGGGCGATACAGAAGCGGTGCATACTGGCCACCGAACCGTTGTCGCCGTCAAATGAGTTCGACGGAGGCGGATCCTCGCTCCGCGGCCACGCATCCACCCACATCCCATCGCCAAACAAAGGCACATCCGGCCGCGCATCCGCAAAGTTCTGGTAATAGTTGTCGTACGATGGACTGCTGGTCTCTGCTTGGTAATACCCGGTCGGCTGAAGCCACGAATTGATCGTGTAGCTGCCCTCCGCATAACTATCGCCCACCCCGCCCCACCAGAACGCCCAAGACCGAATCGCCGTGCCTCGCTGCAAAGACTCCCCATCGGCCCGCTCCGTCACCGATGGGCAAATGATCACCTGCATCGTCCCCTCGAACGCCGCCTGCGGATCTTTCTCGTACTGCTTGTCCCCCAGATACGGCGCAATCAAATGGAACCAATAAGCCTTGCCCGGACCACCCACCCCCATCACCTTCCCCTCATAGTTCTCCGTATACAACGCCATCCCCAGCGTCTGCTGCCGCAGTTGAGATGAGCACGCCACCCGCCGCGCCTGCTTGCGCACCTTACCCAGAGCCGGCAGCAGAATCGCCAACAACAAAGCAATAATGGCGATGACCACCAGCAGCTCAATCAGAGTGAAACCATTCCGCTCAGAAGCGATCCCAAAACCTGTTTTGTGACGAGATCGAGCGAGAAGTCTGTGGTCAAAGGCCGCAGGTGCACAGGCTCGGAGGGGCACTGAAGCACGTCGAGAACCTTTCTCGCCGACAACGCAGAGCCGCGAGCTTCGCAGCCGATCGCAGTAGAAAGAAGTTTCGGGATAGCTTCGAGTCATCGCGTGCTCACTCCTTCCATCCAACGTCCCAAATCGAGATCCCGGCTGGTCTATTTACTCTCCTGTTTTGACCCAGGAATGTCAAGCCCTCCTTCCCCTGACTCATCCCCAGTTTTGTGTGAGCAGTTCATGCTTGAGGTTGCGTAGGAGGTAGTGGCAGGTGGGTAGGTCGTGGTATTGCATGGCCTTGCCGAT
>Ga0272442_10005554_pt1 | contig 16802 bp, 20 predicted proteins | sample SSMForm2O_FD_200262 | JGI IMG/M metagenome (GOLD analysis project Ga0272442, IMG submission 200262) | Marine sediment archaeal communities from Little Sippewissett salt marsh, Falmouth, MA, United States - SSM-Form-2O | ecosystem: Environmental > Aquatic > Marine > Wetlands > Sediment ... | reverse complement strand
AGATAAAAATTCTGACCAAACAACTTCAGATTTAATATCTGCTAAAGATGCATGGCAAGAAGTAAAAAATGCAGTTGAAACATGGGACCCTGACTTTAAATTAGCAAGAGTACATCATTATGGAACAAATCAATGGGATATAAATGCGAAAGAAATAAGTTGGGAATTCTATGTTGAATCAGGAGATGGAGATAAATCAACGGATTTTACGTATTCTACTGAAGAAGGATTAACAAAAAGTACCGATACAGGATTTAGTACTGGTAGAAAAACATTCGAAATTATAAATTGGACAATAGATTCAACAGAAGCTGCTAATATCGCTTTAGATATAGTAAAAGATGACATATATCCTGATTATGAAGGAGGTTTTACAGCTGAACTTTATGCTAATGAAAATAATACACCATATTGGGAAGTAGTGTATAACAATAGAAGAAAGGATGGTAATTATTATCTGAACAAACCACTACAAACAGGAGCTATTGAAATTAATGCTAAAACAGGGGAAATAATTAAAATTGATAATTATGAGGAATAATAACTTCTTTTTAGATACAATCAAAAAATGACAAATTAAATAAAAATAAAATAGTTATACGTTAGACGTGAATAATTTTGAAATAATATTACTAATAATAATGTCTTTTCTTCCACCAGTTATATTTGCAATATGGATAAGAAATACAGAGAAATATAACCGAGAAAAATGGTTACCAATATTTATATGTTTTATATGGGGTGCAACAATAGCAATTATTGCAGCTTTAATTCTAGAAATAATCCTTCAAATTCCATTATCCTTAACATTTAAAGATTATTCAATAGTATTGTTTTTAATGCCAGTTCTAATAGCACCTTTTGCAGAGGAATTAACAAAACCTCTTGCTCTTAAATTAAAAACTGTAAACAAAGAATTAGATGAATTAGAAGATGGCTTTATTTATGGAGCGGTTGCAGGTTTAGGATTCTCTGCAACTGAAAATCTTTTATATGGATATAGTTTTTTAATAGAAGGAGAAGAATTAACTTTTTTCTCAATTAATATATTCATATTTATTTTTTTATTATTCATGCTAATAAGAAGTTTTGGTGGATGTTTATTACACGCAGCAGCTACGGCTTGGACAGGTTATGGTATTGGAAAATCTAAAATAAAAAATACTTCATTTTTAAAAATAATGCCTTTTTTTATAATTGCAATATTTCTTCATGCATTTTACAATTTTCTAGTAACTTTTAAACTAATAGGAGCAGTTATTGGATTATTTTTAGCTTTATTTGTTGCTGGTTTTTCAATAAATATTGTTAGAAAAAAGATTAAAAAACTAGATTTGTTATAAAAAATAAAAAAAAAGATTGAAGATTTTATAAGCTATTTATCAATGTTTTTAGATCAGTTAGATCTTTTTTAACATTTGTAATTTCTTTTACTTTTTCTTCTTCAAAATTTTGCACTATATCATCTATTGTTGATGATAGTTTATACAAATGTAAAGGCCTGCCTTTTCCCTTTTTTTTCTTGTATCTTTTTTGTATCCAGCCTCTGTTCTGAAGTTCTTGCATTGCAACACTTACTTCGGGTTGTCTTAAGTTAGCACCTTGTTCTATCTCGGCTGATCTACATTCCTCAACTTGTGAAATGTAAATTAAGGTTTTTGCAATATTTTTGGGCATGCCAAGATCTGTAAATATGTCAATAACTTTTTTATCTTGGGGTTTAAATTTATATTTTTTATTTTCTTCCATATTATCATCCGAGAGGTTTTATATTTACAATTTTATAATATAGTTAAAGTTTATAAATGTTTTCATTGTTAATATATAAATAACCGAATAAAATATATTTTCTACTGTAAAAAACCTAGTGCTTCTTCAATTCTTCCCATCTCAATTCCAGTTGTTTCATTTCCAATAATTGCGCCTTTGGAGTTAGCTATAAGCCCACTTCCAATAACTGGTGAACCATGATTAACTGTGCCTATCATAACTTCAACATTAAAGGTATCAATTAACTGTTTTTTTTCTGTATTTGTAACTTTAGGATGACATAATAAACCTTTATTGGTTACTACCGCTGCCATCCCTACTGTTTTTAAGGTTCCTATTGTACCCTTAAAAACAGGAACTTTGAGAGTTTTTTCTATTTCTTTGATAGATTTTTCCATTAAATCTGGGTGTACTAATGCTCCATTGTCATTAACTAAAATATCATTTCCTGCAGCATTATATTTATCACCAATTACGCATACATCTAAACCTTGTTTTATAATTTCTTCAATAAATTCTTTATCTACAAAATCTGTAACTACTGCCCCTTTTGAGTTCATAGCAATCAAGGATCCGATTATTGTTGCATCTGATATGTTTAGCTCAATTAATTGAACATCCAAAGTTTTTTTTATTTTTGTTGTGGTTTTTTTTGTTAAACCTTTTCTTAAAAATGCTACTTTGTCATTTGTTCGGCAGAATACTCCTATATTAGGATTTTCATTAAAATCCAAGAGTTGAAGCATAAAAATTTCACTTTTCTTTTTTTGTTTTATTATCTTTTTTCTTTGTTGTTTTTTTGTTTTGTGTTTTCTTTTTTGTCTTTGTTTCTTTTTTCTCTGCTTTTTTTACTTTGATTTTTCCTTTCTTTTTTTCTTGTTTTTCGGTTTTATCTTTTGTTGTTTTTTCTGATTTTTTTGTTTTGTGTTTTTGTTCTGGTTTTTTTTCTTTTTCTGTTTTTTTCTCTTTTTTCTCAGTTTTTTCTTTAGTTGTTTTCTTTTTCTTTATTTTAACTTCTCCATCACCTGTTGGAGCTATATCATAGTCATCTGTTCCATCTGTTTCTTCTCCACCTTCTGGAGCTTCTTCTCTTCTAAGAATTGGTGTTTTCTTTTCTTTTTCTTCTCTTAAAAGTTCTCTTCTTGATTTTTTAAATTCTAATTCGGGTAATGATGCTTCTACTACTCCATCATCAAATTTTACTGCTTTTACCCTTATTTTACTTGGCATTTTATATTTACCATTTTTCCATAATGCATTATTAAGAGAGTCATCAATCCATATTTTATTTTTTTCTACTTTCATATGTTTTGTTAAATAATTTTTTACTCTTTTTACAGCTGTAGGTGCTGCTTTTGAGGATTTAAATCCATTTTTTTTAAGTGGGATTATGTATATTTTCTCAATTTCTTCTGCCATGTTAATCCTTTTCAATTATTTTATGATTTTTTTAGTTTATTTCTACGCCAGTTACGTTGTTTTGGATGACGAGTAAAACGTCTATTTGTTTTAATCATTATCCATGCTGGAACTCTTCTATTACTATTAGTAGCTTTATTTAATCGAATCTTTTTCCCAAGTGATTTATGAGTTGACATACTATTTTTTCACCTTCTTTTTATTTTTATATCTCTTTTTTTTGGTAACATTTTTTTAAGTAGCTCCCGTAGTTGTTGATCATTTATTTTATTTTTTAGTTTACCACTTTGAGCAATCATAATCAGCTGGTTTTCTATTGATTCTCCAATCTGTGGGCGTGCTAATTTTACATTACCTAATCTTTCTCTTGCTTTTGGTGTAAGTAATCGGATTAGAATTATTTTTTTTTGTTTTTCGAATTCTTCTTTTTGTAATTGTTGTTCTTCTAATGAATCCTGAAATTCTTCTTGTTCTTGCAATTCTTGTAATTTTTTTTTCCTTAGTTTTTCTAATTCTTCATCCATACTAATTATCTTTATTTATATATTTTTTTTATTTACTTCATTTGATAAGTTATCCATAAATGATCTACCTTTGGAAGTAAGCATTCTTCCTTTTCCTTTAACTTTTTTTACATATCCTGCTTTTTCAAGTTGTTGAAGTGCTCTTCTTACAATTGATCCACTTCCCATACATGCTTTATTTGGTTTTGATCCTTTGTCTCTGCTTCCACCATATTCTGCTCTTAGTTTTTGAACTCCGATTTTATCTTTCATGTATATTTTTCTCATTATTGAAGCGCATCTTATATACCACCAGTCTTTGTTTTCAGGTGGGTTTTCTTTATTCATACCTGTTCTAGAATAAATATTTCCTTCAGGTGTTGATATTGAATCATCACTTTCAAGTTTTTTCGCAACTTCTTTTATTAAATCCATAGCTGGAACATCATATATAGTTGTCATATTCTTTTTTTCTCCTTTGTAAAGGACGAAATTGGGTAACGGTAATAAATGATAACTTATTTAAGCATATTGGAAGAATTTATATTATTTGTTTTTTATTGGTAGTCTTGTAAATTTTTTACAATTTTTACAATAAATAATTATTTTCCCTCGTTTTACTCTAATTCTAGATGTAATACCTGGGAAAAGATAAGAGTAACAATGTTTACAATAACTTTTTTTATATTCTCTTGGAATTGAAACAAGATATTTCATAGAAATTTTTCTAGCTATATGAACATAACGATCTGCACGATATAATTTACCTGATAGAGCACATTTTTCAGCCATCTTAAATAATTTAATAATTCTACTTTTTGCAATTTTTTTCTCAATTTTTTTCCTATTTGATCTATGTTTAGACATATGTAATACCAGTTTTTTCAATAATAAATCATTGATTATTAATGTTTAATATATTTAATGTATAATAGTACTCCTATACTCCAGTTACAATAAATTTAAAACAGATCCAACATACTAATAACATAATAAAAGAGTGTTTAATACCTGCAATAACAGTACCATCCTCAAAAACACCTGCAACTATACCCATTCCACTGCATTGAATTAATGCGCCATAATAGAAAACATTAGTAACAGCTGATTGAGTTATCGAATCTCCACCTGTTCCACCAGTTGTTGCTTGGCCTAAACCAGCTGAGCCTTCACCAACCATTGTTGGAATTAAACTTTTTGTTAATATTATTAAAATAAGTAAAAAAACTCCCATACCAACATATATAACTGCAACATAGGAAAGCATACTAGCTCTTCTTTCAGAATCTATTAGTTTTAGCTCCCTTGCATCTGTTGATGCTGCATCTAAAACATCAGCAACATTACCACCACTTCTACTAGCTTCTATAATAAGTGAAATAGTCCTCTTAATAAGTTTGGTATTAACACGTTTTGCAAATGAATTTAATGCATTATCAACGCTGCTACCCCATGAAATTTGACGTGCAATTTTTTGAATTTCTGGAGTTAAAACACCATAATTTCCTTTTGCTGAGTACATAATTGCTTTTGTAAATGTCATCCCGGCTCTACGACTTTCTGCCATATCTCTTACAAAATCTGGGAATCGCTCATCAATTTTTTTAATTCTTCTTAATCTTACAAACTCATATATACCAAGGACTCCAGTAAGAGAAAGTAAAGCAAATATTACATAATCAGCTCCATTACCAAATATGACTGATCCAGCACGTATTGGATTAAGAATACCAATAAATGCCATGGCTGCAAGAATAGAAAAAACAATAGCTGGAATTATTGCACCTAAATATGCTATTAAACTGGTAAGTTGACCACTTATCATCATTTTTTTTATTAAATTTGGTTTTTCAACTATTTCTTGCTCCATTTAAACATCACACCTTAGATGACATTGATGAAAGTACCACTGCGAATCCAACATGAATTAGTGGTACAACAATAAAACTAAAGATATAAATTATCAATAAATCACTAGCCGGCCTATTTGAAATAATCATAAGTAAAGGCAATATTATAAGAATTAGTAAAACACCAGCAACTGCAGCAGTAACATATGCTTCTGCCATAATTCCTAGACTTTCAATTAATTGTTTCTGATTTACTCTGTTTTCCCTCATATATTGGTCGGCTTTATTCATAAAATAAGCTTTTAGGGCCCCTCCAGATTGAACTGTTACTACAGCGCCTTGTAAAAATTCTTTAAATTTTTCAGATGGAGTACGTTTGATATTTGCTTTCATAGCAGAGATAATATCTTTACCTAGCAATCCGACATCTCTATATATCCATAATGCTTCTTCTCTTATTTCTCCATATATTTTTTGTTTGGATAAACTCTTAAAAATTTCAGTCGGAGTGATTCCAGCAGAAGACATTGCTGATATAAAATTTAATGCATAAGGTAGATATAAATCGATTTTTTTTGCTCTTGACTTTGCGATACTAGCAGGTAAACCCAAAAGTAAAAAATAACAAAAAACTGTTATCAGAACAGGTAACATCAACAAAGCAAGGTTTATTACAAGGCTAAAACTAAAAATTAATACTATAATAATTACAGCAATAGTTGATATTATACCAGTTAGTATTGTATTAACCCATACAAATGATAGATAAGCAGCTGCTCTAATATCTATATGTGCTTGTTCTAAATCTGTTTTCATTTTTTTTGTAACAGTATTTTCTGCAATACTTCCAAACCATTTGTAACATAGTTTATGATAACTGCTTATTGGCATTTCTCCTCACCTATGCCTATATTATTTTATCTTATTTTCTAAATTTCTCTTGAATTTCTAAATATATTCTTATAGAACTCTCCCTATCTATCCCTTCCAACTCATTTAACTCTTCAATAGTTACATTTAATAAATCATTTTTTGATATAAAACCATTGCCATATAATAAAATTGCTGTTTTTTCATCAACAGACTGTAGATCATCAAAGATTTTAATTATGTCTTTGTAGTCGTCAATGTAGGTTTTTTCCTTAGCTATAATATCACTAACTGATGCTTTAACCTTTTTGCTTTTTTTGCTTTGATCTTTTTTACTATCCTTTGAATCTTTTACTTGTTTTTTTTGATTTACATCTGCATTATTTATTTTATTCATAAATTCATTTGGATTTTCTACATATCTAGATATTGCTTTTGCTACTTCGTAAAAAGTTCTAACATTATATTTTCTCATCCAGTCTAATATTTTTGCTCTGTTTCTAATTTCAGTTGTTATGCCTTCTTTTGTCATATCCCATCGTGCTCTGATGCCTTCTAAAATATAGCTTTTACCTGTATAGATATGTTTATCATCGATTGGATCCCATCTAAAAACTTCGTTTGTAAGAATCTCTTTTGTTGTTGGGTCAATATCAATTATTTCAATTATTTGTTTACATCTTCTAACCCTTTTACCTTTTACCCTGGTTGAGATTTGAATACTCACAATATCTAATGATTGTAACATTACTCTTGGAATTTCAATGGGTTTACTTTCTAATCTATGAATTAATGCTTTAGCTGAATCAGCATGAACAGTACCATATGTTGAATGACCTGTTGCCATAGCTTGAAATAACACATAAGCTTCTTGACCTCTTATTTCTCCTACAATTATATATTCTGGTCTTTGTCTTAATGCAGCTTTCATAAGATCATATAGGTTTATTTCGCCTATCATTTTATCTGAGACAATTTCTCCAAATCCTGATCTTGCTACACCTGGTATCCAGTTAGGATGAGGTAGATTTATCTCTCGTGTTTCTTCTATTGATACAATTTTTGCTTCTCTTGGAATAAATAAAGATAAAGCATTCAAAACTGTTGTTTTTCCACTAGCCGTTCCACCTGCTATTAATGCATTAACTCTATTTTCAACTGCTAACCAGAAATATGCTAAGATTTCAGCGGACATTGTGTTTAATGCAATTAAATCCGGTGGCGTAAAAGGATCTGCTCTGAATTTTCTAATTGTAAATGTTGATCCTTTTGTTGTAACCTCATTGCTTAATGTCATTTGAATTCTTGATCCATCTGGCATTGTAGCATCAAGCATTGGTTCTGCTATGCTGATGTGTTTGCCGCATTTTTGCGCTAATCTTGTTACAAAATAGGATAATTCTTCCTCGTTTGAAAACTTAATATTGCTTTTAAGTGATCCATATTTTCTATGATATAGAAATATTGGAACTCCTGACCCATCGCAGGATATATCCTCGATATGCGGATCTTTCATTAAGGGATCAATTTTTCCAAAACCCAATGATTCTCTTTCGATATAATACAATATTTTCTTTTTTGATATGTCATTTAATGACACGTTATAATTTTTTATTACAGAAGCGACTTGATCTCTTAGATAAACCTCTATTTTCTTTTTGTCTAATTCATCTAATCTCATATTAAAAGTTTTCATTAAGGTTTCCCAAATGAAATTTAATGTTTTTTGTTCTTCTTTTGATAAAACTGGTTCAATTACTCTGTAATATTTTTCTAAAGTATCTTGATCTTTTGTTATTTTAGCATAAGCAAAAGGTTCATTTAATGGATAAAAATCAAGTTCTTGGAGTTCTGATGTAAAAACAATATTTCCAGTTTTATGGCATTTAGGGCATTCTACTGTTATTTTTTCACCTGGTTTACCTTCAATAGATATTTTTGTATGACATCCTGGACATATTGCAATTTTTTTTGCCATTAATTATTAACTTCCTTTAGAACAGATTTGATTAACTCCTTTGGGTTATCACTATATTGAGCTATTAATTTTGCAACATCTCTAAATTCTCTGATATTGTGTTTATTCATCCATTCAACAATTTTCTTACGATTTTTTATTTCGTCAGTCATTTTTTCTCGGCTAAGATCTTTTTCAGCTCTTACTTTTTCAAGAATATAGCTTTTTCCAGAGTATACAAATTTATCTTCAACTGGGTCCCATCTAAAAACTTCGTTTGTAAGTATCTCTTTTGTTGTTGGGTCAATATCAATTATTTCAATTATTTGTTTACATCTTCTAGCTCTCTTGTTTTTTACTCTAGTTATAACGTGTAAACACACAATATCTAAAGATTGAAGCATAACTCTTGGAATATTAATGGGTTTACCTTCAAGTCTATGAATTAGAGATTGAGCAGAATCTGCGTGAACAGTTGAATACGTTGCGTGGCCTGTTGCCATAGCTTGGAATAACACATATGCTTCTCTACCTCTTATCTCTCCTACCAGTATATACTCAGGTCTTTGTCTTAATGCAGCTTTCATAAGATCATACATATCTATCTCTCCTACTACTTTATCTGCAACGACTTCCCCAAATCCAGCTCTTGCTACACCGGGTATCCAGTTAGGATGAGGTAGATTTATCTCTCGTGTTTCTTCTATTGATACAATTTTTGATTCTCTAGGTATAAAAAGGGAAACTGCATTCATTGCAGTGGTTTTTCCAGAAGCAGTACCTCCAGCAAATAATGTGTTTACCCCATTTTCTATAGCTAACCATAAATATGCTATCATCTCTGGTGACATTGTGTTAAATTCAACTAAATCAGGTGGCGAAAATGGATCCTCTCTGAATTTTCTAATTGTAAATGTTGATCCTTTTGCGGTAATTTCATCACTTAATGTCATCTGAACACGAGAACCATCTGGCATTGTAGCATCTAGCATTGGTTCTGCTATACTGATGTGTTTGCCACATTTTTGTGCTAATTTGAAAATAAATGAAGAAAGTTCATCTTCGCTACTAAAATTTATATTACTTTTTAGAGAGCCATATTTTCTATGATATAAGAATAATGGAACATTTGATCCATCGCATGATATATCTTCGATATTTGGATCTTTTAGTAAAGGATCTAGTTTACCAAGGCCTAATGAGTCTTTTCCTAAATAATAAAATATTTTATTTTTTGATTCTTCACTTGGATTAACATCGTATTCACTTAATATTTCGTTCAACTTCTCAGCTAAATAAACCTGTTCTCCTTTTGCATCTAATTCTTCTGTATCTATACTAAGCCGACTCATGGTTTCGTCGATAAAATTCATAATTTCTTGTTCTTCTTCTGTTAATTCTGCTTCTACTAAAAAATAACATTTATCTAAGCTATCTTTCTCTCTTAATATTTCAACATAAGCAAAAGGTTCGTGTAATGAATAGAAATCTAATTCTTCCCATTCTTGTTCTGAAAAGCCTAAATCACTTAATTTTACAGATTTATTTCTTAATACCTCTTTTGGTAATTCTATATCATCATTAGGTTTTTCTTCATCAAGTTTTATTTCTGTATTAATTGGAACGGATGGAGGTTTTTTTGTTTTTTCTTTTTGGGGTGTTTGTGGACTCCAACTAAAGGCGTTGTCAGATTCTGGTTCATCGAAGAATACATGTTCATCTTTTTCTTCAGAATTATCAATTGTTAGTAAGGACTCTGTTTTATCTTCTCTAATCTTTTTCTCAGGGTAAGGTGAGCTTGTAGTTTCAGGTGTATCTTTGATATGTTTTTTAGCAAGTTCCATTGCTTTTTCTTCAATTTTTTTATCTTCTGTATTAGTTTGCGTTTCAAATGAGGTTTGTTTTATTTTTTCATCAACAATTTTTGCTTCATTTTCTTGAATTTCTTTTTTTGGAAAGTTATCTACTTTAAAAGTAGGTTTGATCTCTTGTTTTTCAGGTTCATTTTTTAAGTTTATTCCGCTGTCTATTTTTTTGTCAAAAAAAGACTTTTGTTCTTTTGGATATTTATTTTCTTCATGTTTCTGTCCAAATTTGTTTTCAGTTTCTTTTGTTTTATTAAATGGTGAAATTTCGTTTTTGATTTCATTATCATTTTTTGTTTTCTTTAAAGGATTAAAAAATGTTTTATTTTTTTCTTGTGGATTTTGGTCAAAATTTTGATTGTTTTGGTCAAAACTTACAATTTTTTTATCTAGTTTTTTCTTTTTACCAAATTTTATTTGTATTTTTTTATTCTTATCTTTTTCTGGCTGTTTGTTCTCATTATTTTGTGGTAGTGGCTCTTCTCCAAGGTTATCTCTAGCTTTTGAAATTATTTTTGTGCTTAAATCTCCAGATTTTTCATCCTTTTTTTTCTTTTTTAAATAGTATATTTGTTTTTTGTTAGTAGGGTTGAATTTTTGTATTTCAAAAATACTTTTATTTTTATAAATTAGATCATCTACTTTTTTTTCTATTTCAGAGATGTCTTTTTTATCTTTTGATTTTATTATTTTTTCTTTCCTATAGTTATTCAAGACATTCCCCTCCTTTTAAAATCAAATCTAGATTATTTATTTTTTTTATCCGCTTATTTTGCATACGCATCCCTTATTTAACGTAAATATTAGCAATAATTTTTTTAATAAATACTTTAAATCATTCCTAATTATTTATGCATCTCATCCAACTTTTTTGTTATCGGGTTATTGATATTTATATCTTTCTTTAATTATTAGGTTTTATTAATATAATAGGATAGACAACTTTTTAATATATCTTAATTATGCTACTCATAAAAATTTGTTTATTATTATTTGGGCCCATAAGGTAGTCTGGATATCCTACCGGCCTTCGGAGCCGGTAACTGGGGTTCGAATCCCCATGGGTCCGTGACTTAGTTTTTTTTTTTATTAAAAATTTTTGTTATTGCAGAATAATAGGAGTAATTGATCTTATTTTTCTTAATTAAAATTATTGGCATTTTTACATCTTGACAATTTTACAAGAAATGTTTATATACTTTAAATTACAGAGTATATCTTAGAGGGATCTGGAAAAAACAAAAATTATTGTTTTTCTTCCTTTCATCTTTACCATCCACCCTTCCAGATTCCCCTTCCCTTCTCTTCTAAAAAGGTTTTCACGTAAAAATTAAAAGTTTTTTATCAGACTCTAGGCAAATTTACCTCGTAATTTTCTCCTCTCAACTTTTACATCAGAAGGAGATATTATCATTAGATTATTACCAATTCCAGCAATGTCGCCGTTTATTTCATTTGCCATCTTTTTAAGATCATTTGTTATTCTTTTTAAAATAACCTCTTCATCAGCAATCGGTGAAAAATCAAGAATTAAAACATTTCCACCATAAACATAATCAGTGAATTCTTTAAGATCTTCATATCTTTGTATTTCTCCAACTCTAACATGCATTTTTGCTGTTGCGGGCTGATCTCCTGTTGATTCAACATATTTTTCAAGGTCAACATATCCCTCAACATTGCCTGATTTATTATCGCCTAAAAACTTGTTAAATATCTTCATAATAATTTCTCATCTCCTAAGTTTTTACTATTATTCTAAAATATAATTCACTTTATAAACTTTTGGCGACAAAACTCCATAATTCATCACCTACATAGTGAATAACTTTTATTGATTTTCCAGAATTTTTTTGTATCATTTCTGAACCATTAACAAGAGCTATTCCGATAGCTAAAGGTTTATGGTTTCTTTCGTCACAAATCCATACTTGTTGATCCTTTATAATATCTATATCTGCATCAACAATACCTGGCGCCATAACATCTGCACCGTTTGTCACATATTTTATTGCACCCATATCAATTACAACATAATTTTTTTTTGGCTGTAATTTAATAACACCATTCAAAGTCATAACAATACTATTTTTATATATCATAAAACTAGGTTCGCCATTTATGAACACTAAGTTTATACCATTTAATTCACCTATTTCTATTTTTGATTTTTCATCAAAAAAATTTTTTTCAAAAATATTAAATAATTGTTTTTGTAAAGGTTTTATTTCCTTTGACTTTAGCCTATGTCTATTTTTTATTTTATTATCCATCTTTATTTATTATTCATTTTTTTTTCTTTAATTTTTGCATTTTTAAATATTACTTTTCCCAAAATCCTTATAAATAAGATATCTATTTCGTGCCCCAGGGTATTTACATGGAAAAACCTTTAAAGATATTACATGGAAGTCTAAACAATAGAGTAATGGTAGAACTTAGAAGTGGCAGGTCATATCATGGAACTTTAGATGGATACGATGTTCCACATATGAACCTAGTATTAAAAAATGCAGAGGAATTAACAGTAGGAGAATCATCAAAAAAACATAATACAGTAATTGTTAGAGGCGATAATATAATATATGTGTCTCCTTAAATTATGAGGGATAAATTTTATGACTAAAGGAACAGCTTCAAAAAAAGGTGGAAAAATAACTCACACAATGTGCCGAAGATGTGGTAAACATTCTTACCATATACAAAAAAGAGTTTGTTCATCTTGTGGTTTTGGAAAATCAAAAAAAATTCGAAAATATAACTGGATAAAAAAATAACATTTTTTATTTACTGAGATTTTAATTAATTTATTATACTTTGTTAATATGTTGGTTTTTTTGAAATGGATAGTAAATGTAAATATTATTGTTATAAAAAAACAAGGCCATCTATAAAATATAAAAATAACAAAATAAAAAATGTAAAATTAGTTTTATTTGATATGGATGGAGTCCTTGCTGATACAATTAGTTCTTGGAAATATGTTCATGATTATTTTGGAACAAATAATGATAATTCAGTTGATGAGTATTTAAAAGGAAACATCGATGATTTAGAGTTCATAAAAAGAGATGTTTCATTATGGCTTAAAAAAAATTGTATTATTGAAAAATTTTTTTTATCAAATATCCTATCAAAAATTAAAATCATGAATGGAGCAGAGAAATGTATAAATTTTTTAATAGAAAATAATATTAAAACTGCAATAGTTAGTGCTGGAATAGACATTCTTGCAGAGAGAATTAAAAATCAGTTAAATATCGATTATTTTTTTGCAAATGGTATAAAAACAGATAGTAATGGTTTAATTACAAATGAAGGTATTTTGCAAGTAAAATTGATGTATAAAGATGAAAATGTAATTAGTTTATCTAAAAAATTAAATATTCCATTTGATAATATTGTTTCAATAGGAAATTCATGTTTAGATATTCCAATGTTTAATTATTGCGGTCTATCTATTGCATTTAACCCTGATGATATATGTACAAAAAAGGCAGCAGATTATATTATTGAAAAAAAAGATTTAAGTGAGGTAATTCCAATCGTTTCTAAATATATATAAATGTCTAAATTTTTATTAAAAAAATTGTTTGTTATTTTTGTGATAAAGTTAAATAATATGATTAGATTACATGTGTTAACAAGGAACTTAGAGGTATAAAATGAAAAATGATAAAGAAAGGTGTGCTCTCACAAGTGTTATTGAAAATGAGTTGGATATATTAAAAAGACATGTTCATGTTTTGAAGACACTTAAAGAAAATCAGCCTATGGGTATCATTAAGCTCTCTGAGTTGACAAATTATCCTCAGCATATGGTAAGATATTCTCTAAGGATATTAGAACAAGATGGTTTAATCGAACCATCGCCTCAAGGTGCTGTAACAACGGATGAGGTTAAAGTTACAATGAATATGTTAAAAAAAACATTGAAAAATATTAGTAAAACCTCAGAAAATCTTTTAAAGGAATTAGGTTAAGATAGTATAAAATAGTAAAATTGTGGCTAAATATTTTGCCGCGGTAACTCAGTTGGGAGAGTGCACGGCTGAAGACCGTGATGTCGTGGGTTCAAGTCCCACCCGCGGCATATTTAATAAGATATTTTTTTTTTTATGGTTCGTATATAGCTATCCAATAAACATTTTGAGGATCCCAAGTGCTTCCATCTACTTTTTCTAATAGTTGTGGGGGGTTATCTGCAGTTGTATTTTGTACTTCGACCCATAATGCGATTTTAAAACTTGTAGAACCTACGTCATATACATTTGCATGAAACACAGCATTACCCGATTCTAATGCTGAAACATAAACCGGGGTTAAAACGACTGATGTTGGTGTATCATCAAGGCCATGGTCTACAGTTGTTCCATGGATAACACTAGTTGCAAGTCCACATTTTATCTTTGTATTCATTTTATCAAATGTGACTGCATCGTCTGCTATATCACTGGTATCTACAGCTCCTGATGCAATATCTGCGCTTTCAATTTCTCCATCAGATATTTTTTCTGAAGTAATAGAATCATTTGCAATATCGATTGTGTCTATAGTATAATCTTTAATTTTACTTCCAATAATTGAGTTGTTCTCTATATTTTCACTAATAATTGTATCATTTGTTATTTTATTTCTTAGTTCCGTCTCTAAGTCTTGTAAGGTTATTGTACTATCAATAATATGTAAATTATTAATACTATTATATTTGATTTTTGATAAACCAGATGATTCTATATCATTATCAGATATTGTCCCATCGTTAATTTTACTGCTTGTTACAGCATTATTTTTTAACTCATTTTGACCGATGCTATCTGATTCTACGCTAACATCTGGGCTTACTAAAAAACCTGATGCAATTGCTGCAATTCCTATGATTAATGCAATTATTGCTACTATTAATGATATTGTTTGACTATTTTTTGATTTTTTTGGTGGAGTAAACGTTGCCGGTTCATGTTTTATTGGTTCTGAAACATGTATTGGTTCTTCTTTAATTTCTATCTCCTGTTTTTTAGGTTCTTTTTTTGTTTTTAGTTTGTTCTTTTTTTGTTTTTTATCCTGGTTTTTTATAGTTTTATCAGTTTCAATTTTTCCATTATCTACTTTTATTAGTTCTATGCCACACTTAGCACAAAATTTTGCATTTTCAATATTTTCATATCCACAATTTTGACAAAATAAACTCATATTATTCCTCCGTCCAATTATACTGATTATAATTAATTGATTAAAAAACTTATTTATTTATTTTAATCATTATATAAATCATCTTTAAATCATGATATTTTTTTTTTGGTTTTTCATAGGTGGATATCTATCTGACTGAACACATACATATCTATCTGCATAAAAATTATAAATATAAGGGAGAAGATGAAATCTTGGGATGCATATGGATTGGAACAATAAAATACTTCAGTATGAAGGAGGAATTATACAATTTTTAAAAGATCATAATCTTAAATTTAATCCAAGACCATTTTCTAATCCAAAACATTTAATGGTGTCTAGTCAAATGGTTGAAGTAAAATCTGATAAATTTGTAGATTTCCACCTTGAAATTGCTCAAAAAGTTGATGCATTAATTGCGGCAAGTGAACAAGAACAAAAAATGCCAGAAATATCTGATGAACCTAATACAATGTTTATGGATTACGAAACAACTGTTTTAAATCCATTAAAACAAGAATTAATGCAAAGATATTCACTTTGGTTAGCATAAGTAACATAATATTATTGACAAAATATTATTTAATCGAGATATTACATCTAAATAGAAGATATTTAACTGTTGTGGTTAAATATCTCCAAAATTTTATATACTGAAATTAGTTTTACAATAAGGAGGGATGCCAAGGATAGGGTAGACAAAGTTAGGTATTATAATTTGATTAATTAAAATAGGACGGGATGTAATCTGTATCTTAAAGAAATTCAGATGGAAAATTTTAAATCTTTTGGAAAAAAATTAACTGTTCCTTTTTTCAAAGGATTTACTGCAATAACAGGTCCAAATGGTTCTGGTAAAAGTAATATAGCTGATGCTATACTTTTTGTATTAGGTCCTAAAAGCTCAAAAGTAATGCGTGCAGGTCGGCTTACAGATTTAATTTTTAATGGTGGAAAAAAAAGAAAGAACCCTGCAAAATATTGTAAAGTAAGTTTAGTTTTTGATAATAAAAAGAGGAAGATGCCTGTTGATTCAGATGAAGTAGTACTTACAAGGATGATAAAAAGAGCTCCATTAAAAAACGATCCTACTAACTATTATAGTAAATTTTATGTCAATGGGAAATCTTCAAAATATACTGATTTTACAAATATTCTTGACCATGCTAGAATGTCAGGTGATGGATATAATATAGTAAAACAAGGTGATGTAACAAGTTTAATTGAAATGGGTGCAGTTGATAGAAGAAGGTTAATAGATGATATCGCAGGTATTAGTAATTTTGATAATGACATAAAAAAAGCAGAAAAAGAAGAACAAGATGTTGATTCAAATCTTGATAGAATAAGGATTATTTTAAATGAAATATCTGCTCAAATTAGACAACTAAAA
>Ga0272442_10005553_pt1 | contig 16802 bp, 16 predicted proteins | sample SSMForm2O_FD_200262 | JGI IMG/M metagenome (GOLD analysis project Ga0272442, IMG submission 200262) | Marine sediment archaeal communities from Little Sippewissett salt marsh, Falmouth, MA, United States - SSM-Form-2O | ecosystem: Environmental > Aquatic > Marine > Wetlands > Sediment ... | reverse complement strand
CATAACGAGTTTCTGGATCGGGTTGGGCAGGGCTGTGCGCGCGCCCGGCCGGCAGCTGCTGGAGCGGATCAGAGCGGGCGTGATCACGGAGATCATCGATATCGGCTGCGCCGGCGCCCTGGACCCGTCCCTGAGCAGAGGCGACCTGGTGTTGAGCAACCGGGAGGTGGCCTTTGACCGCGCTGCTCCGGCGGCTGCTCGGTTCGCGCGCCGCGGCCCGCAGCTGCGTTCCCTACTGCTCGATGTAGCAAAACAACGGGGCGTTCACCTGAACATAGCCCCGATCCTGACCCACGAACGGTTTGTCGGAAGCAGGGAGGAACGGATCGAGCTGTTCGAACAAACCGGATGCATGGCCGTGCAGATGGAGCACCTGTGGTTCCTGGAGCTGCTGCAATCGCTGACATCGGCCGACTGTATCAACAACATCCGTATCACCCACCTCGCGTTGATCACCGATGCGGTCCCCGGCGGCAGCGGAGGGATGGCGAGTGTCCGTTCAGCCTGGAAGGCCCTCAGCGGCTACGCTTTACCAGGCGGCGGCGCAGGCATTATGTCTTTGCGCAGAGAGGTGCTCCGCCGTTGGCCGGGGTATTAGCACGGTTGGAACTGTCAGGCTACAGTGCTACCCGCCGCCTTCCCTGTCTACCGATCTGGGTGATCTCGCGGAACCCTATATCTCTTAGAATCGCGGCTGCTTCGGTGTGGTAGCTGTATATCTGTTCGGGCCGGTGGGCGTCGGAGTTGATCATCACCGGGATGCCGCGCTTGAGGCATTCAGCCAGGATCCACTCCGAGGGGTAGAGGGCGGCGCTGGTGCCCCGTACGATACCTCCGGTGTTGATTTCCAGTATGCTGGGAGAGGCGGCCACCGCGTCCAGGGTCTGCCGCACCGCGGAACGGTACCAGGGCGCATCTTCCGAGAAGTATTTTGAGTCCCGGTTGTTCTTCTTGATCACGTCGAGATGGCCGATGATATCAGGAGCAGCTGTGCTGACCATGGCACGTACCAGCCGGTAGTACCCCTCCACGGTACTGCGAATATCACCGTTAAACGATTCAGATACACCCTGTTCCAGCTGCTCCGGCGGGCCGTCGGCTGTCCACAGCTCGTCATCTGCCAGGCGGCCGAGGAAGTGCACCGAGCCGACGGTAAAATCCAGGCCCAGGGCCCGGATCCGGGCCGCCGTGGGGGAAGTGATGCCCGGGATGTAGTCCACCTCCAGGCCGACAAGCAGCTCGATCCTGTCCCGGTAGGTGTTTTGAAGCCGGCGCGTCGTTTCCAGATACTCCGGCAGCAGCGCCGGAGGCATGGTCCAGTTGCAGGGGAAGGGAACCGGGGCATGGCCGGCGAATCCCAAAGTGCGCAGTCCCTTGTCGAGGGCCGCCTGGACATACTCCTCCAGCTCCCCGTGGCCGTCGTCGAAACGGGAGTGGCAGTGATAGTCGGCTGCGATGGGAGCGCACATGAGCTGATTCTAACGGAGTGCCGGCGGAATGAACAGACGCCTGCGACAGATGCACGCGACGGATGCACGCTGCTCTTGACAGCTGGAAAAATATAACATAAAATTTATTTAACGTAATACGTTAAGTTTTGAGTTTCTTGGAGGGACAAGCGATGCTGAGCCCGGCAGCCGGGACTACACAAACCACGAAGAAACGCCGGGACCTGTACCGTATCGGGGAGCTGGCCCTGCAAGCCGGGGTGACGGCCCGCACGATTCGCTACTACGAGGAGCTGGGCATCCTCTCCGCGCCCAGCCGGCCCCAGGCCAGGCATCGCCGCTATTCCCAGAAGGATCTTCTTCACCTGCAGAGGGTCCAGCAGCTGAAAAGTTTCGGGCTGACCCTGGGGGAGATCCGGGAGATCTTCGACCTGTCCCGGCAGGATCCTTCAGGGGAGAAGAGCCGCCTCCGTCTGTTGACCCGCTACCGCGAGAAGTGGCGGGAGGCGATGAAACGCAAGGAAAGGATCGAGGCCTATGTCGACGATCTGGAGTGGCATATCGACCAGCTGGAACGGGTAGGAAACTTCCAGGCCTGTCCCGGTGAGGAGTGTAAAAACTGCCGTTACACGGGGATCTGCAAGTTCTACAACAAGAATCATCCAGATGAGGAAGCAAAATGAAAGCAGGCGTTCTCACCGCCCCGGAGCAAATTGAAATCCGGGAAATCGAAAAACCCGGGATCGGCAGCCGGGATGTGCTGGTCAGGCTCAAGTACTGCGGGATCTGTACCCTGGAGCAGCGGATGTACACGGGGCAGATGAAGTTCCACTATCCGGTGATCCCCGGGCATGAAGCCTCGGGCATTGTCGAGCAGATCGGAGAGGGGGTCGAGCAGTTGCGGACGGATCTGAAGCCGGGAGACCGGGTAGCCCTGGATCTGGTGAGCCGCTGCGGGGAGTGCTACTACTGCCGTACCGGCGCTTCCAATCTCTGTGAAAACCGCTTCAAGGACGGCAAGAGGATTCTTGGTGGTTTCGGCCAGTATCGAGTGGTGTCCTCCAAACAGGTCTTTCCCGTTTCCGAAGCCCTGCCCCTGGAGGCAGCCGCCTTTGCGGAACCGGTGGCCTGCTGCATCCGCTCGCTCAAGAAGATCGGACTGTCCCTGGCCGAGGATCTGCTGATCATTGGAGCCGGGCCCATGGGCATGATGCACCTGATGGTAGGGCTGTGCATGGGCTCTCGGATATTCGTCTCCGATCCGGATGCCGAGCGCCTGAAGGTGGCATCCCGGATGGGCGCCTACCTGACCATCGATCCGGTTCGGGAGGATCTGCCCGGGATCGTTCGCGCGCAGACCGAGGGCAGGGGGGCGGATGCCTGCGTGGTTACCTCTCCGGCGGGGGCCGCCCTGCAGTCGGCCTTTGCGGCAACGGCCCCCAATGGCAGGATCAACATCTACACCTCCTACAGTGAGAAGCTGCCCCTGCCCACTGACGCCAATTCCATCCACCATTCGGGAATCCTTGTTACCGGCAGCGAGGGCCGCACCGAAGAAGACTTCCTTCAGGCCGTGCGTCTGCTGGATTTCGGTAAAGTCGATGTGCGTTCTCTGATCAGCCGCAAGGTTTCTTTTTCCGGCCTGGTGGAGGGCATCGAGGCGGCTATGAGCGTCTCCACCTACCGGGTGCTGCTGGACCACGAAGCGTGATTCTGACCTTCGACATCGGAACCTCCCTGCTCAAAGGTGGTGTTTTTGACGCCTCGGGGACGCTTCGCTCCAGGGCGGAGGTTCCGGTTCACTTGAGCGATCGGGGCGACCCTCTGATGCACGAGGCGGATGCCAACAACTGGATTTCCGCCCTCTCCCTGGTCGCGGCTCAGCTGGAGCTGCCCAAAGCCCCGAGTAGCGACCGTAATATCGAGGCGGTGGTGGTCAGCGGCAATGGGCCGACCCTGGTGCCTGTGGATTCGAAGGGGAAGGCTTTGGATTTTGCCATGACCTGGATGGACCGCCGGGGGGTGGAAGAGGCCCGGATGATCGCGGAGATCACCGGCCGCTACGTGGATCCCACTTTCTATCTGCCCAAAGCCCTGTGGATCTACAGAAACAAGCCCGAGGTGTACAAACGGACGCGGCATTTCTGCAGCTGCCCGGATTTTGTGGATCTGTATCTGACAGGGAAAGCCTGCACGGTGCTGCCTTCAGAGCAGTTCGCGCCCTACATCTGGAGGCCCGAGACCATCGAGCGGCTCGGCATGGATCCCGCGAAATTTCCCCCCTTTATACGCCCGGGTGAACAGGTGGGGGAGATCCGTCAGCAGGCGCAGGAGCTGCTCGGTATCCCGGCGCTCACCCCGGTATTCGCCGGCGGCCCCGATTTCGTCATGACTCTTCTGGGCACAGCCACGGTACGGCCCGGCAGGGCCTGCGATCGGGCCGGCACCTCGGAGGGTATCAACCTCTGCTCCGAAGTGGCGGTTGAGGACAAACGCCTACTCTGCCTGCCCCACATCATCGCAGGCTACACGAATATCTCCGGAATCATCTCCACATCGGGCAAAGCCCTGTCCTGGTTCAAGACGATCAGCGGCCGGGGACAGCTGGACTACGAGAGCCTGTTCGAGGATATTCGCAAGGTGCCCCCCGGCAGCCGCTCCCTGCTGTTTCTGCCCTACCTGGCCGGAGAACGGGCTCCCATCTGGGATCCCTATGCCCGGGGGACCTTCATCGGTTTGACGGCGAATCACGGCCGCAGGGAGATGACCCGAGCCGTGGTGGAATCCGTGGCATACGCCATTCGGGATGTGATCGAGGTGATGGAGGATAACGGCCTGGAGATAGGGGAGCTTCGGGTGACCGGGGGGCAGGCAAAGAGCCCGCTTTGGAACCAGATCAAGGCCGATATCACTCAGAGGAAGATCCTGGTGCCGGAGGTGCAGGACTCGGAGTTGCTGGGAGACGCCTGTATAGGTCTTTTCGCCCTGGGCAACTACGACAGCCTGGCCGCGGCTTCGGAGACCCTGGTCAAGATCGGCAGGGGGTACACGCCGAGGCCCGAGCTGAGGGAGCTCTACGACCGGCTCTTCGGTCTGTACCGGGCTTCCTACCGGGGCCTGAAAGAAGTGTTCTCAACTCTCGCCACTATTCCCCTGAAGGAGGAAGCATGAACCCAGGCAAAAAGATACGCATGGACTCGATCTTTCGTTCCGACGGCCGCACCATGATCGTGGCCATCGATCATGGCGGCATCGCCGGACCGATTCCGGGAATAGTCAAACCCGCTGCGCTGATGCGTTCCTGTGTTCTCGGGGCAGCCGACGCGGTGCTGACCACCCGGGGTTTCCTCAAAGCCTCGATCCAGGAGTGGGCGCCCTCCACAGCGCTGATCCTGCGGCTGACCGGCGGCTTCACCGTGTTGGGGGACAGATGCGAGGAGCAGCTGATCTCCACTCCTGAAGCGGCGCTGCGCTATGGGGCTGACGCTGCCGCGGTTACCACCAAATTCGGACACCCCCGGGAGGGAGAGTTCATCCGCCAGGCCTCACTGGTGGCGGATGTCTGCGCGCAGTGGAACCTGCCGCTGATGATCGAAGCCATGGTTAAGGCGGAGGATCTGGAGCCCACGGATACGGAGGGGGTGAAGCTGGCCGCCCGGGCAGCTCAAGAGATCGGCGCGGATATCGTGAAGAGCTACTACACCGGAGATGCGGAGAGCTTCCGCACCGTGGTGGAGGGCTGCCCGGCTCCGGTGGTGATCCTGGGAGGCGAGAAGACCGACGATCTGGGAAAAGTCTTTACCGATATCTACGACTCCCTGCAAGCCGGAGGGGCGGGCATCGCCATGGGGCGCAACATCTGGCAGCACGCCAATCCCCAGGCGGTGGTAGAAGCCATGGTCGGCCTGGTTCACGAAGGCTGGACCGTGAAGCAGGCTTCCAAGCACTGCCGCGGCGGCTCGTAGAACCGTGCCCTACCTGGCCTACGCCTCCAACTTCACCTGGGTGATGGTGATCGGCCTGCTGGGGCCCTCCATCCCGAAGATCATCGAGGATCTCCAGATCAGCTACACTCAGGCGGGGCTGTTTTTCACGATGCTCAGCCTGGGTTCATTGTTCGGTACCACCCTGACCGGAATTGCCTCGGACTATCTGAACCGCAAGATCCTGTTCGGGATGGTGGCATTGATCCTGGCACTCGGGCTTGCAGGCATGGGACTGGCCGTCTCCTATCTGGCGGTGCTTCTGATCATTCTGGGCTACAGTCTCTTCGGATCGCCGGCCGGCACGGTGGGTCAAAGCATCATGCTGTCCATGTTTCCCGAACGCAGGGAGCGTTACATTTCCCTGCAGACCTCCTTTGCCGCCCTGGGCAGTCTCACCGCCCCCCTGCTGGTTTGGCTGAACCTGAGAGGCGGCTTGTCCTGGCGGTGGAGCTTCATCGAGACCGGAGGCATAGCCGCACTGCTGTTTATCTGGATTTTGATCGTCCCTTTGCCCCGGTCCACCGGTCGCATGATCGGTTGGAAGAACCTCTCCGGTATCCTTGGAAATCCGAGGATTCTGTTCAGCGCCCTGCTGATTTTTTTATCCGTGGCACCGGATTTGGGTTTTTCCTACTGGCTGGCCGAGCACTTCAATACCGAGCTGGGCGTATCCCAGGAACTGTCAGCAGCCGTGGTCAGTGTTTTTCTGGTGGGAATGATCGGCGGCCGCCTTCTGACCTCCCGGCTGCTGAGAAGCTTCGCCTCGGCCTGGATCCTCAAAGCCGGGATGGTCCTGTCTCTATCCTCCCTGGTCGTATTCCTGTCCGTGCCCTGGATCCCCGTGAAGCTCATCGCCCTGATGCTCTACGGCTTGGGCACCGCACCGGTCTTCCCCCTGCTAATGGCCAGGGGAACCGCCCTGTACCCAAATCAACCGGGAACGGTCAGCGGCGTGCTGTTCGGGTCGGTTTCCCTCGGGGGCATGACTTTCCCCCTGCTGCTGGGTGCGGTGGCTTCCTCAGTGGGAATCCGCCTGACCTACGTCTTGGTCGGCGTGATCATCCTCGGACTGCTGCTTGCCTTGATTGCTACCCAGAGTTGGTGGCAGCGGCCTGAGCGGCGCCGGAGCCAGGATGCCTAGGGCTTTGCCGTAACCACCCGATCATCCCCGCTGCGTTTCACGAAACCATCCTTCTCCATGCGGTTGAGCAGGGGAATCACGTACTTGCGGGACAGCTGCGTACGTTCCTTGGTCCGGGCGATCGTCAAGATGCCCCCCACCTGGATGTCGGCCAGGCAGCTGTGCACCAGTTTCAGGTAGACCTGCTTCTCGTAGAAGATATCCCCGTCCAGGGCTACGGCCAGATCGGCACGAACCAGGTTGCGCAGCTCTTTGCGGCCTCCTGCAATCTTGAGCTTGCTCAGTTCCAGACCGCGACTGCCCCCGGCCCGCAGGTCCCGGAGCAGTTGCCGGCCCATGGGGGAGACCTGGGGGGCGGCAGCCCCGGCGGGAAAGAGGATACCCCCGCGCAGGGCAAGCACGTCCTTCTCGACCAGTTCGCCTGCCAGCAGCCGGAGCAGCGGCTCCGGTTCGCCCCGCAGCTTCGTGGCCAGCTCATCCCTGCGTACGCCCCCGGGTCCTGAGGCTATCTCCCGTATCTGTTTGCCGAGCCGATCCCGGTACTCCTTGGACACGATCCAGCCTTCTATCTGCACGGTACTGTCCCGCAGATCTGCGGGCAGCCGCAGTTGTGCGGCTGCCTCCGGCTCGATCGCCCCCTCCAGGGCCAGCTTCAAGCGGCCCAGATCCTCCGGGCCGAGTTCGGTATCCAGAGCAGGTTCGAGCTCACCCAGGCGCTGCCGTAGTTTCCCGCCCGCTTTCCCGTACCACAGCACCCGTCCCCCGCCCAGAATGGTACTGCCGCCGTGTTGAATCAGCACGACAGGTTGATTCCACCGAAGGGCAGTGGCGCGGTTCAAATGGACGCGCAGCAAATTTTCCGGGGCAAAACGAGTCAGCAGGGCGATCTGATGACCCGTGCCAACGGCGATCTCCACCTCGGTGTCTCTCTTTACAGCTGGTGAGCCGGCGCCCTCCGCCTGCCTCCCCACTCGCAGGATGAACTGCTCTACGACCCGGAAGGGATCTTGCTCTCGGCACAGCAGATCGCCGCGCAGAACCTGCCCCGCCTCCACGCCGCTCAGATTGATCGCTACCCGGGAGGTCGCCTCGACCCGCTCCCGCTCCTGGTAGTAGGATTGCAGTCCCCGGATCCGCACCTTGCGGTTTTGGGGAAGCAGAAACAGCTCCTGTCCCCGTTGCAGCGCCCCGCCTCTCAAGCTCCCGGTGACCACCACTCCGGTGCCCCTGACCGTGAAGGCCCGGTCCACATACAGGTGGGGCACGGCTTGGCCCGGGAGGGGTACCGCCCCCGAATCGGCGGGTTCCAATCCCCCCAGCTCGCTGAGGATCAAACTCCTCAGCTGTTCGATGCCCTGTCCGCTGCGGGCCGAAACAGCGATGCGCGGCACCTCCGGGTACCCGATACGGGCGCACTCCCCGGCCACCTGCTCGGCGATCTGATCGATCCTTTCCGGGGAGGCAAGATCCGCTTTGGTGATCACCGCGATGAGGCGGGGAACCCCCATCAGACGCAGCACCCGGGCATGGTCGGATGACTGCTGCATCCACCCGTCATCGGCGGCCACGGTCAGCAGCGCCAGGTCCAGGGACCAGGCCCCGGCCACCATGTTGCGGATGAAACGTTCGTGCCCCGGCACGTCGATCACCCCTACAGGCTCCCCCCCGGGGGTGAAGAAGTGGGCGAATCCCAGATCGATGGTCAGGCCCCGTCGCTTCTCCTCCGGCAGCCGGTCCGCATTGATCCCGGTCAGGGCCTCGATCAGCAGGGTCTTGCCGTGATCCACATGTCCGGCGGTGCCGATCACGTGCATGGAGTACTCCCGCTCGGTGTTGGCTCCCCCAACAGGCGCTTCAGGGACTGCCCGACCAGCTGTATCTCCTCGGGCAGCAGGGTGGCCAGGTTCAGCTGCACCCGTCCGGCCACGATGGTTCCCACGATAGGGGGATCCATCCGCCTCAGGGCCGCCAGGATTTTTTCCGGCTTCTCCTTCAACAGCAGCTCGATCGACAATGAGGGGAATTGCTCATCCGGGGCGCTGCCCCCTCCGGTGGTCACCGTGGAATCGACCAGGCTTGCGGTATTGGGCGGAAGCTCGTTTAGAAGCGATTCGCCCCGGTCCCGCAGCTGTTCCACGGGCAGGCTGAGCACCGCCTCCACCGGAGGTGCGGCGGCCCGGTTGAGCCGGACCACCAGGGCCTCTTCCATCAGGGAGTAGATGGTCTTACCCGGTCGAAATACCCTGTTGAGAGGGTGCCGTGAGAGGATCTCGATCAGCTCCGAGTCGCCTACAATGAAGCCGGCCTGGGGACCGCCCAGAACCTTATCCCCGGAAAAACTGACAAGATCGGCTCCCGAGCTCAGATAGTGGGAGACCGACTGTTCTCCCGGGATGCGCTCCGTGGTCGTTCCCGATCCCTGATCCACCACCAACAGGACACCCTCAGGTATACTGGCAGCCAGCTGCCGGATTCCGGGGCGGCCGGTGAATCCCCGGATGCGGAAATTCGAGGCGTGCACGGTGAGGACCATGGCCGTATCCGGGCCGAAAGCGTTGGTATAGTCCTCCAGCCGGGTGATGTTGGTGGTGCCCACCTCCACCATCCGGGCCCCGGTCTGAGCCAGGATCTCGGGGATGCGGAAACCGCCGCCGATCTGCACCTGCTCCCCCCGGGAGACGATCACCTCCCGGCCCTTGGCCAGGGCCGAAAGGATGAGGAACACCGCGGCTGCGTTGTTGTTCACCATCAGGGCGTCTTGGGCTCCGACCAGAATAGAGAGCAGATCCGGGATGATGCCCTTTCGCTTGCCTCTTTTGCCCGTCTTCAGGTCGAGCTCCAGGTTGGAGAAACCCGTGTTCACCGCCTCGGCGGAGCGCCAGGCCGCTTTGGAGATCGGGGCCCGGCCCAGGTTTGTATGCAGCACCACCCCGGTGGCATTGATCAGGTGGTGAATCCTGCGCCTGACCGTTTCCCGGCAGCGCTCGCTCACGGCTTGGACGATCGCCGCTTCTCCCGGGAATTCCCCTCCCTCCTGTATAGCCGTTCGGGCCTCGGCGATGGTCTCCGATGCCAGTCTGGCCACCAGGGGGCGGCTGAGCCGGGAGAACCAGATTTCAAGCTCTTCGTTCTGCAGGAGTGTTTCGATCTGGGGCAGTAGCGCCAGGGAGCTCGGGCCGGATTTTTTCATCTTCTTTGTTTACGGCAGCAGGAATCCGGAAGAGGCAGGAATCGAACCTGCCGTCGCCTGCTTAAGGCGACCAACGGTTTTGAAGACCGCGGAGACCACCAGATCCCATCAGCTTCCCGGCAGGCAAAGCACGACCGGCCGGCTTTGTGCCTTCAACGTCATAGTATGGAGCCCGCTCGTCCCGTGTCAACCTGCACCTGCGTCAACCTGCACCTGCGTCAAACCAGGCGGATCAAGACAGGCCGGCAAACAGGGGAGGTCAACCGCCTCCGATCGGTAGAAACAGCTGCACCGCGTCATCACGCCGGAGTGTGTAATTGAGGGATTGCTTCTTGCCGTTCGCGTATACCAGGAGGTAGCGTTGCTGCCCGTCGGGGACTCCGAGTCTGCCGAGCAGAGCCTGCACGGTGGTGCCCGCAGGTACCTCGAGCCGCCCATCCGGTGTGTTGCCCTTGAGTTTGAGAATGGGGGAGTGCTGCACAGTGATAGAAACAGGTTGGTTTGTCTCTCCGGCCACACTCCCTCGTTTCCGTCTCTACTTCGGCTTCCAGACCTTCCAGACTTTTCCCACCAGGTCCGGTCCGGGTTTCAGCACCGGATCGCCCGGATGCCAGCCGGAGGGACAGACTTCCGCACCTTTGGTCTTGCGTACGTGCTGGAAGGCCTGCACCTGCCGGATCGTTTCGTCCAGATGCCTTCCCACCGGGGGAGTCAGGATCTCCATGGCCTGGACCACTCCGTCCGGATCGATGATGAAACGTCCGCGTATGTCCACCCCGGCGTTTTCATCGTACACTCCGTACACCTTACCCAGGTGTCCCGCCCCGTCGGAGATCATCGGAAAGGGAATGCCCCCTTCCACCATTTTAGACAGCTCCTCTTCATCCCAGATTTTATGGGTGAAGGTGCTGTCCACGCTGCAGGAAAATACCTCTACGCCCAGTTTTTTCAGTTCTTCGTATCGATCAGCGACCGCTGATAATTCGGTCGGTCATACGAAGGTGAAGTCACCCGGATAAAAACAGAGCAAGACCCACTTGCCCAGATAATCCGAGAGCTTCACCGTTGTGAACTTTCCCTGGTGATAGGCCGGTGCCTCGAAATCAGGCGCCTTGCCCCCCGCCCTGACCTGAACCATGCTTTCCTCCTTGGGCTGCTCCGCAGGTTCCGAGTTCTTCGGTTTGGAGGATGCACCAACCACGCTTCCCGTAGGTCTGGCACAGCCGACTTGTTTTTCAGCCATCGTTTCCTCCTGAGTTTTCAACCTCATTATTCCAATCTCTCGTATGCTCGTCAAGACTGCGGTTCGAAAAGGCGGGGGGCTGGACGGGAACTTTGTCTGTAGTGTAGTTTCTTCGTGGTAACATAAAATCCCTGCGCTGGTGTTATACTATTAGATAGCGCTTAAGAAAAGGATCCTTCTTGGCTATCGATGTTGAGGCTCTTTACAGAAAGTACGGGCCTATGGTACTCAGGCGCTGTCGCCAGCTCCTGCAGAATGAGGACAAGGCCCTGGATGCGATGCAGGATGTCTTCGTGCAGGTACTGCGTCATGCCGACAGGCTGACCGCGGAGGCGCCATCCAGCCTGCTGTACCGGATCGCGACGAACACCTGTCTGAACATCCTGCGCGGCGAGAAGCGCAGGCCCGTGAGCGGCAAGGAGGAACTGTTGATGGAGATCGCGAGTGTGGATGAATACGAGGAACGCTCGGTGACCCGGGCCTTCCTGGATGAGCTGTTCAGCCGGGAGAAGGCGTCAACCCGCACGATAGCGGTGCTCCACTACGTCGACAGGCTCACTCTGGAGCAAACCGCCGCCGAAGTTGGACTGTCCGTGTCCGGGGTACGCAAGCGCCTCAGAACCCTGCGGAAACGGGGTTTGGCCCTGGAGGGAGTAAAAACGTCATGAAGGAAAATGGGGTTCCCGACCTGTATATCGAAAAACTTCTCCTGGACGAGCTGTCGCAGGAGATGAAGGAACGATTGCTCCAGGATCCTGCGGTTCGTCGCAGGCTCGAGGAGTTGAAGTCGGAGAACCGTAGGATCCTGGAGGAGTATCCTCCGGAGCAGATGGCCAAGGCGATCCGGAACAGGGAGCGTTGGAGCCGAGAGAGCCAGGCGGCACAGGCTAAAGGCCTCGGCTCCCGCCCTGCTGCGCGGCGACGGCTCGGTTGGACCCGCCTGGTGCCGGCGGCCAGCTTCGCCCTCCTGGTTCTGGTGGGCGGCTTGCTGATGGTCACCCGGGGACCGGCGTTCTTCGCGCCCCAGTCGGACACGCGTCTCAAGGGCGGTGCCGCCCATCTGAACGTCTATATGAAGACCGATGCCGGGGCTGATCTGCTGGAAGAGGGAGACCGGGTGAGCGAAGGCACGACCCTGCAGGTAGGCTATGTCTCGGGGGTCGGAGAGTACGGAACCATCGTTTCCATAGACGGGGGCGGGACGGCAACCCTGCATTTCCCGTTGTCCGCGGCAACCGGCCAGAACTTGGAGGGGGAAGGGGAGGTGCTGCTTCCCTTTGCCTACACCTTGGACGATGCTCCGGATTTCGAACGTTTCTTCTTCGTCGTTTCCAAGAGGCCGTTTTCCGTGCAGAGAGTTCTCCAGGCGGCGGAGGCGCTTTCGAAACAACTCGATAAGGCCAAAAGCCAAGACTTAGATCTGCCCAGAAGACTGGAGCAGAGCTCGATACTGCTGTTGAAGTAAAGGTGAGTGATGCGATGAAACGGTTTATTCTTCTGGTGCTCATAGTGGTGGGCGCCGTATCTGTATTTGCCAATCAGAGCTCCGGCGGATTAAAGCGCTACGCCGTGTTTGTCGGCTCAAACAACGGAGGTCACGAACGGGTGCGGCTGCGCTACGCCGAGAGCGATGCACGGGCAATGGCCGGCGTCATGCAGGAGCTGGGGGGAGTCGAGTTCAACGACAGCCTGGTGCTGTTGGCCCCGACATCCTACGATCTGGAAACCGCCTTTTTGATGATGGACAGGCGTATCCGCCAGGCCCATGCGGATGTCCGGCGGGTGGAGTTTCTGTTTTACTACTCCGGGCATTCCGATGAGAGAGGCCTGTTACTGGGTGAGGAGAGAGTGACCTATGCTGATCTCAAATCCTCCATAGTGGACATGGAGGCGGATGTAAATATCGCCATTCTGGACTCCTGCTTCTCCGGCGCCTTCACCCGGCTCAAGGGCGGAACCCGGCAGCTTCCCTTTATGATCGACGAGTCGATCCAGATGCAGGGACACGCCTTCCTCACCTCCAGCTCCGCGGACGAGGCAGCCCAGGAATCGGATCATATTCAGGGATCCTACTTCACCCACTACATGATCGCGGCTCTCAGAGGGGCGGCCGATTCGACCCGGGACGAGCAGGTATCCCTGAATGAGGCCTATCACTACGCTTTTTCCGAAACCCTGGCCCGTACCGAGACCTCCCATGCCGGAGCCCAGCACCCCTCCTACAACATCCAGCTGACCGGAACCGGGGATCTGACCATGACGGATCTACGCGTAGCCTCCTGCAGCATCATACTGGGCGAACAGATCGACGGGCGCCTGTACGTGCGCGGGGCCATGGGAAATCTGGTGGCCGAGGTACGCAAGGTTTTCGGCGCCGGGGTGGTGCTGGCCTTACCGGAGGGGCGCTACTCCCTGACCCTGGATGCCGAAGGCCGCAGCTGGGTTACGAATGTCGCCCTGGGATCCGGTATGCGCAGGGAGCTGGGACCGGCGGATTTCCAGCCGATCGGCAGAGAGCCGGCCACCCCCAGGGGGGATGCACCGGCGATTCCCCCGGTGGAGGAAGCACCGGCCATTGCCGATACCGGTGATCAGCCGCCCGTTTCCTACGAACCCTTCGGCTTCACTCTGCTGCCCGGTATGCCGGCTCCGGCGGCGGAGCGAACGGTGTACAATCTGTCCCTGAATCTGCTGGTGGGCTCGGTCTACGGGATCAAGGGAGCCCAGCTGGGCACGATCATGAACATCACCGAGGACAAGCTCACCGGGATTCAGGCTTCCGGAGTCGGAAACATCATTGAGGGGGACCTGATGGGGCTCCAGTACGCCGGGGTGTTCAACATCGTGGGTAGGGATGCAACAGCGGCCCAGTGTGCCGGAGTGTTCAATGTCAATGAAGGGAATGCCTCCTTTCTCCAAGCCGCCGGAGTGTTCAATATGGTTTCCGGAACCTTCGGGGGCGTCCAGGCCGCCGGGGTATTCAACATGGCCGAGGGGCCGGTTAACGGGGCTCAAATCTCCGGGGTGTTCAACACGGCCACCAAGGTGTCCGGCGCACAGATCGGGGTTGTCAACATCACCGAGGATGTCAGCGGAACTCAAGTAGGCATTGTGAACATCTCAAGTGGCGTAGTCCGGGGCGCCCAGGTGGGAATCGTGAATATTTCCAAAGATCTGCAAGGCATTCCGATTGGTATAATAAACATCGTGGAAAACGGGAGGTTCCGGACATCCGCCTGGTACGCCGAACGGGGCATGGGCTACGTGGGGTTCGAGATGGGCAGCCGACACCTGTATACACTTCTTTACGGAGGCATGGCCCTGGGCGAGCGCCCCTCCCTCTATAGCGCCGCCCTGGGCTTGGGACTGCACATTCCGGTTGGCCCGTTCTTCGTAGACGGGGACTTGAGCGCCAAGGCCAGCTGGACCGGGTGGAGCCAGAGCGAGTTGGCGCAGGCCTTCGATATGAGTACGGTGTCCCCGGTCTGGCCGTCAGCCCGCTTGATGGTGGGCGTGCAGGCCTTCGGATTCCTGGGTATTTTCGGCGGGGTGATGCTGGATGCCACGATTCCGGGCTACACGGCGGCCACCGAGCTGCACCAGGGATCCGACTCCTTCACCATGGAACTTTGGGGCACATCGGTACAGGCCTATCCCAAGCTGTTCGCCGGGATCAAGTTCTAGCTTGGGGTGCTTTTTTCGAGCTTGACAATTCGCCTCAGGAGGGTGATTTTAATGGTAGATGAATCATTTGTTCCTGAGGCGTTTCATTTTGGTTCTTCTCCTGCTCGGTCTCATCACACCGCTTTGGGCCCAGGAGACCGCGGAGGCCTTCGTCATCCCCATTGAGGGAGAGATCGACAGGGCTCTGATGATCTTCATCCGCCGGGGCATACAGGAGGCTGAGCGCGCCGGCGCTTCCACAATTATCTTCCGGGTAGATACCTTCGGCGGAAGGGTGGACTCGGCCCTGCAGATCGCCACCCTGATCGGCGGACTGGACGAAATCGAGACCATTGCCTACGTACCGGCAACTCCCGAAGGCACGGGGGTAAGCTGGTCCGCCGGCGCCCTGATCAGTTTCTCCTGCGATCGCATCTACATGGCACCGGGTACTTCAATGGGCGCCGCCGCCCCGGTGTTTCAGACCCAGCAGGGCATGGAGATGGCTCCGGAGAAAACCGTGAGCGCCGTGCGGGCGCAGATGGCCGCCCTGGCCGAGAAGAACGGCTATCCAAAAGGCATCGCCCTGGCCATGGTGGACATGGATGTGGAACTGATCGAGGTCTACATGGACGGAAGACTCGAGGTCACCACATCCACGGATCTACCCGAATTGGAGCGGCAGGCCCGGGAGCAGGAACTGAGCGTGGAGAAGGGCAAGGTCATCTCCCCGGCCGGCAAGCTGTTGACCTTAACCGCGGGGGAGATGGAGCGCTACGGCGTATCCTCGGCCACAGTCGGAGATCTCGAGGCGCTGTACGAGCTGATCGGTATCCCCGTTGCCGAGGTCAAGGCTCTGGAACCGAGTGCGCCGGACCGCATCGTTTCCATCATTACCGGAGCGGCGGTGACCAGTCTGCTGGTGCTTGTCGGTTTGGCCGCCCTGTACCTGGAGATCACCAGCCCCGGTTTCGGGATACCCGGAACCATTGCCATCATCGCCTTTCTTGTTATCTTTCTGGGCGGAGCGTTGCTGGGAACGGTGGGATCTCTGGAAATCATCCTGTTTCTCCTGGGGGTGGTTCTGCTGGTTGTCGAGATCTTCCTCATCCCCGGTTTCGGGGTTACCGGTATATCCGGAATCGTGCTCATGATCGCAGCCCTGGTGCTCTCCAGGCAGGAGTTCGTTATTCCCCGTGTGCCATGGCAGTGGGACATATTCTTGAGGAACCTACGCAATGTCGGTTTCGGCTTCGTGGGCTCCCTGGTGCTGCTGGTAGTGATTCTGCGTATCTTCCCCCGCACCCCCGGATTGAAACGGCTTATCCTGGAGAGCAACCAGGATACGATGGCGGGCTACACGGTTCAGAGCTTGGAAAGCTCGGCGTTGCTGACCGGCCGGCGGGGGAAAGCGATAACCTCGCTGCGCCCTGCGGGTAAGGCGGAGTTCGAAGGGGAGGTCCTGGTTGTGGAGACGGACGGAGAGTTTATAGAACCGGGCTCGCAGGTTGAGGTGATCGAGGTCAGCGGCAACAGAATCGTGGTCAGGCGGGCTTGAGGGAGGCACTATGTGGTTGGCGATCGGTCTGGCTGCAGCGGGGATTGTGGCTATCATTCTGGAGGTATTCGTCCCCGCCGCCGGAATCATCGGAATCGCGGGGGTGGGATCGATTATTGCCAGTGTGGTAATCGCCTACCAGCGGCTGGGCAGCCTGGTCGGATCGATCTACCTAGCCGTGGTCCTGGTTATGGTGCCGGTGTTCATCGTTCTGTATTTCCGCTTTTTTCCCCGTTCTCCGGTCGGCCGCTGGCTGATCAGCCAGGACCGGCAGGGGCCGGACAAGGGTTACTCCTCTTTCACCCCGGAAAAGTACGTAGATCTGATCGGCAAGGAGGGAACAAGCCTGACGATCCTGAGGCCGGCCGGCATGGTGCGTATCGACGGACAGAAGTACAGCGCCGTGACCGGCGGGGAGTTTATCGATAAAGACAAAACTATCAAAGTAGTGAAAGTAGAGGGAAGCCGCGTGGTGGTGCGGCAAGGAGGATAACATGATCATCCTTTACGTTTTAGTTGCAATCGTAGCGATCGCCTTTATCGCTATATTCTTGAAATTCTTCGGGCTCTGGT
>Ga0272442_10005552_pt1 | contig 16804 bp, 12 predicted proteins | sample SSMForm2O_FD_200262 | JGI IMG/M metagenome (GOLD analysis project Ga0272442, IMG submission 200262) | Marine sediment archaeal communities from Little Sippewissett salt marsh, Falmouth, MA, United States - SSM-Form-2O | ecosystem: Environmental > Aquatic > Marine > Wetlands > Sediment ... | reverse complement strand
GGAATTTTTCCGGCTGACCGTTCCCGGTCATACAGCCGGACTCGATTTTTCCATTCCCATCTTGAAGTCGCCACGCGAGCTGATAAAATATGCAGATGGAGAAGGTTCAATGATCGGCAATGAAAAATGGGATTGCTGTCTACCCGGACACCAGATCCCCAATCTCATCGAAGTATCTCTGGTACGATCCCAGGTCGCCCCGGGCAAGGGCTTCCTGTGCACGGTCGTACAGCTCGGCGATACGGACCAGTTTCTCGATATCGCTTCGGCTCACAGGGGGCAGTTGTCCTTCCTCCCCCTCCCTCTCCTCAATTTCCTCTTCAAAGATTACTGAGAGGGCATCGGTCAGTGTCTCCTGCATGGTCAGGCGATCATTGTAAGCGACGATCACCCTCTTGAGCTGGGGCAGCGTCCCCTTCTCGGTCGCCTCGAGATAGAGCGGCTCCACGTATATCAATGAATTTTCTATCGGAATGATCAGCGTATTTCCGCGGGTAACCGAAGATCCTGACTGGGACCAGAGGGTGATATCCTGCGATATCGTCGTATCCTGGTCGATCCTGGCCTCCACCTGCATGGGTCCGTAGGTAAGCTCCTGCTTGGAGAACTGGTAGATCAGGAGATCCCCGTAGACAGGCTGGTCCGAACGGGCCGCCATCCACCCGATCAGGTTTTCCTTGTTCCGCGGAGTGAATGGAAGCATCATGATGAACTCTTCTTTCGCCTCGCCGGGAAGTTTCATGATGATGTAATAGGGCACCATCTGCTGCCTGTTCTGGCGGTAGAGCTCGTCCGGGATCACCCAGGCGTCCTCCCTGTTGTAAAACACACGCGGGTCCTTCATATGGTATATGGCATACAGTTCGGCCTGGATCCTGAAGATACCTTCCGGGTACCGGAGATGTGAACGGAGCGAATCCGGCATCTGGTCGATCTCCTGGAAGAGGCCGGGGAACATCCTGTCATATGTCGATACCATCGGGTCCTCCTGGTCGATGATGTAATAGGACACGTCGCCGTTGTATGTATCTACAACCACCTTGACGCTGTTTCGTATGTAGTTGAGGCGTTGTCCCGAACCGATGTTCCAGGTCAGAACGGGTTCCGAGTACGGGTAGGCATTGGACGTGGTGTATGCATCGATGATCCAGTAGAGTCTCCCGTCTGCAACCACTATATACGGGTCGGTGTCATAGGAGAGGAACGGGGCTATCCTTGCTGCCCTTTCGGCAACATTCCGATACATGAGCAGCCTGCTCTCGGGTGTCATGGACCCGGACACCAGGAGTTCTATCGAGTTGAATTTTACTGCATAGACCAGTCTTTTCAGGGTGCCGTCCAGTGCAACCCCGCCGGAGCCGTCATAATCGGTATAGATATTCTGCTCCCCGGTCGGGTAATCGAATTCATCGGTACTTGTCCTGGTCACAGCATAATCCGAAGATCCCTCTCCATAATAGATCCGGGGCTCATCAATTGAGAAATACTCTGTAGACGGCGGGATATCCTTGATATAGAAGTCAGGAAGGCCTTCGGGTGTGACCACATCAACCGGGTTCATCACAACCCCATAGCCGTGCGTGTAGACCAGGTGCCGGTTCACCCATGTCTGGGCCTGCTCGGGCAGGCTTCCTGTATCCATCTCCCTTGGCGAGACCAGTACTTCCTTGTACATGCCGTCAATCGTATAGCGATCAACGTCGACGTCGTAGAACTGGTAATAGGTACGGAAGAGCTGCAGCTGCTCATAGGTGGACTTGAGCGGCCTCCAGTCCCACAAACGAATATTTTCCACCGTCGCCCGGTTCTTCTTGATATCTTCCGCGGTCAGGGAATAATTGACAGGAAATATCTGTTCCTGGGCCCCGGAGAGGTCGTATGCATCCAGCGTATTCTGGATGTTATATTCAAGGTACGGCTTTTCCAGGGTAAACTCGTCGGGCTCCACTATCAGCCCCTGGACGAGGAGGGCGGCGATGACGCCTATTACGGCAATGCCTGCAAATGCAGTGATACCGTAGATGATGACCTCCTTTCGCCTTATCTTCTCATTTACCAGGAACCCGATACCTATGATCAGCGCCAGCACAGAGAGGATCGTGAATACAGGCAACGAGACGTGGATGTCTGTATACCCGGCGCCAAAGACAGCTCCCGTGGACGAATACAGGACCGAGTAGCGGAAGAGCCATAACCGGGCAGCGAGCACCGCAAATACCAGGAAGAGAAGGATATTGAGTTGCGGGAGGAAATCACGGAAGAAGATCCCCCATACCGGTTCCGTATCCGCCTCGATGTCGAACGCCGGGAACCTGCCGGCCCTGACTCTCACAACGAGCACCTGGAAAAGGAACGCGGCCGCAGATAGAATGGCGGAGAATATGAAGAGGCCGAGAAGGAACGAGAGGATCAGGGAATAGAAAGGCAATGAGAAGATATAAAACCCGATGTCCTGGATAAAGACCGGATCTGATACGGCGAACGGGACCTGGGACAAGAACCGGAGGACCGTCTCCCAGGACGCCGAGATATTCAGGCCGGCGATAAGGCTTGCAAACAGGGCGACTGCTGCAACACCCTGCATGCCGCCGGCCGGCCGGCCGAGGGATCTTGATGCCGTCCGTGCCGCAATGATCGCACTGCCATACGAAAATCCAAAAAATACAACAAATCCAACGATTCCAAGGATTATACGCATGATTACGATTGACAGAAAGACCTCCTCGTAGCCGATTGCAGAGAACCAGTAAAGGTCTCCGAGGAAGCCTGTCAGCAGCAGGAAGGTTACGAATACTGCAAGCAACGCAACCAATACAATTCGTGTAAGGTTATCAGATTTCACCAGATGCTAATAGGGTGATGCTCGGCTAAAAGTATTTGGGGAGAGATTTTTATCTGAGCCTTATGCCGGCTGAACGGAGATCATGAGTCCCGCAGATCCCGCATCCCTTCGGGAAAACACCGCGATTGGTTATTGCGCCCGGTTTGATAGCTCTTTTAGCATCTGTTCTCATGGTCGCACGGGTGATTCTATTCCTCTATCCACCCCATCCGGACGTGCCATTCATACTCATGGTCCCAGATATCCTTATTCGCCTTCACGAGCCGGCTGAAATATTCCTGCCGTTCCCTGTGGATCTTCTCCTGTTCAGGGTAACTGTGCTCGCCGCGGATCGATTCGGCCAGTATCCTGCCGAGCACGACGGCTTCTCCTTCAGCCTTCGGCAGGGCGGCAGGATCCCTCCCCACCGCGGCACCGACCCCGCCGACGGCGGTTGCGCCGAGGGAGATCAGGACATGGTTCATGTAACGGACGACCTCGTCATGGTTGCTCCCGCCCGCCGTACATACGGCACACCCGTATTTTCCGCGAAACATCTGGCAATGGATGGCATCGGCGAACCGGTCGAAGACCGCTTTCATGGGTGCGGTTATGGAATCGACGTAATTAGGGGATCCGAGAACGATCCCGTCGGCATCGAGCATCCTGTCATATAGTTCCGGGAAATCATCGATTAAGGTGCATTCCCCGCTCGCGTAGCATGCACCGCAAGCGGTGCAGTACTCTATCCGGAGCGTATACACGTCGACCAGCTCGGTCTTTGCCCCCTCTTCTTCGGCTCCTTTGAGCACCGCCTCGACGAGTTTGAGTGTCCTGCTCTCCTTCCCCCGGGGACTCGCGTTGATTCCAATCACCTTCATGGTCTATCCTCCTGTGAGAAGGTGATTGTACGCGGGAGAGATAAAAATAATCGTTTTTTCCGTGGATCTCCCGCAGATTTTCACCAAAAATCCAGTTAAAGGAGAATTTTCCGGTGTTCTGGGGTATTCGACCGGTTGATACTCAGATCCCTGTATCCCCTCTCTCTCCTGATATCTTCCATATATCACCCGGCATTATTCTTCCGGACCTGGGGAATTACGGCTCATCGGGAATGGGGGAATTCTCAGGTGACCTGATCTTTCCCCGTGCATAGCTCGCATACACCCCTATGACCGAGAGGGCGGCAAGCACCAGGAATACCAGCTTGACACTGCTGAGGAACTGGGGATATATATCGGGTGTGACCTGCACCCGTCCCATGACAACTGAAAATATCATCATGGCGATCGCGATGCTTGCAAGCTGTCCGATCGCCCTCATCGTGGCCACCATGCTCGAAGCCACCCCGTAATGCGATCTATCTACGGAGGACATGATGGCGTTCGTGTTCGGCGACGAAAAGAGTGCATACCCAAAGCCGAGCAGCATCAAGACAGCGATTATGAACCAGAGCGGCGTTGCGTCGGTAAGGAAGACAAAGATAGAGAGGCCGCAGGCGGTCACTCCCATGCCGATGCTTGCCACGATCCGCGGCTCGATCCGGTCCGAGAGCCGGCCTGCCGGCGGCGAACAGAGGACCTGGATGACGGGCTGTGCAACCAGGATCAGCCCCGCCGTCTCAGGGGAGAGTCCTTTCGTATACTGGAGATAGAGGGAGAGGAGGAATGCTACGGCATAGGTGGCCGCGTAGTTGATGAGTGCCGCTACATTCGAGCAGGTGAATCCCACGTTGTTTTTAAAGACCGCCACATCGAAGACAGGGCTTTTGCACCTGGATTCCCACCAGAGGAATACTCCGAGCAGGACCGCCCCGGTCACCATCCAGGGAACCGCCCGCAGATCCGGGATGACTGTGAGGCCGTACATGATCCCGAAGAGCGCTATTGCATAGAATATCGATCCGAAAAGATCGAACCTTGCTCCCTCTGCATCGATCCATTCCTCGCTGATCCGTTTCGAGGTGAGCCGGAAGACGACCAGTCCGAGAGGGACGACGACTAAAAATATCGTCCGCCACCCGAGAAACCCGGTCAGAATCCCCCCGATGAAGGGGCCGGTCGAGAGGCCGGAGTAGACCGACGCGAGCGTTATGCCAAGCGCCCATCCCCGTCTCTCGGGAGGAAAGACTGCGGCGACAATTGCAACCGATGTGGTAAAGATCATCGCTCCTCCTATCCCCTGCATCGCCCGGAAGGCGATCAGCGCTTCGGAGCTCCATGCAAACGATGCAAGCAGGCATGAAAGTGTCAGAAGAGCGATTCCGGCTATAAATAGGCGTTTTCTACCATATATATCCGCCAGCCGGCCGACGGGGACGATGCATATGGCCGTGGAGAGGACATATGCCGACATGATCCAGCCGAGCGTGACGGCATCGAGGGCGAATTCATTTCCGATTGCAGGAAGGGCGACGGTGATGGACGATGTCAGGTACGGGACAAAGAACGAGGCGATTGTTGCAGTCGCAAGGATAGTCCGCTCTTCGTTCTTCCCAGGCATCTGATTAGAATTTTTTATTCCGACCGTGATAATGGATCGCACGGCTGCCCTGTTTATTGTTCGCGGTCAGAAAAAGAAAATGCAGAGAAACCCTGGCTGGTATGAAAGAGATGTGAAAAAATGGTTAACTCCCCAAGGATTAATCTTCTATTGGACGATTGATCCATGATGAAACGGACTTTACCTGCAGCGGGGGCACTCCTGATGATCGGCTCGGCACAGTGTATCCTTGCGATGATCGTGTCTGAGGCGCTTTATCAGGGATACAGCATCGCCAACAATGTCATCAGCGATCTCGGCGTCGGCATCAGTGCCATGATCTTCAACCCATCCATCATCATATTCGGAGTTCTCGTAATCATCGCCGCGTATATCCTGTTCCAGGATACAGGCAACCGCATCCATTCAGTATTGCTCTTTCTTGCCGGTGGCGGCGCTGCGATGGTTGGCTTCTTCCCTCTCTACTGGGGAATCGTGCACTACATTTCCGCGGGCACGGCGTTTCTGGCAGGCGGACTTGTCGCCATCGTCTCCTTTGTGTACACGAGAGCCCCATTTCGCTGGTTCTCAATCGTGCTTGGTAGCTTCTCAATAGCCGTGCTGCTCCTGTATATATCAGGCATCTACCTCGGAATCGGACGGGGAGGGATGGAGCGGATGATCGCATATCCGGTTATCATATGGACTGCATGTTATGGTGGATACCTGTCTGCAGGAACAAGCGATTTTAGCCTTTTCAACAAAAATAATTGAAAATTCAAGTTTTTCAAGAATCATCCCGGCTCATTCGAAATGAGGATTTAGCCGTACGTACTGACAACTGGTATTTTACACGTGGTACTTATCGACTTCTTCCTTTGGGATATGGTACCTCATCCCGATATCTGCCACCATGATCTCCTGCAGGAGATAGGCGGCCAGTTCGAAATCCCCCCCGCCGTAGACAAAGGGTTCGTCGAGCACGGGCAGGATGATCTTCTCTTTTGCATATCCCCCAATTTGAACATTCCTGTGCGAAGTGACAAGGACAACTGTTGCATTAAGATCGGCCGCCTTCTGTGCGACACCCTCAACCTCGGCCCGTTTGCCGGAACTCGAGAAGAGAATGACCACGTCGTCGTCACGGATCGGCATCCTGGCCTGGTCGCCGATCCACCACACGGGAGGCAGGTACTCGCAGAAATGCCGGAGCCTGATGGCGAGCGACAAGGCGGCTGCACCGCTTCTCCCGAAACCGTAACAATGGATCGCACCCGAATTTTTCATCATTGCATACAGGCGTTCAAGCGTCTCCGTCTGCTCCGATATCGATGTAAATACATCCTCCATATAGGTCCGGTATGCCCCCATCATATAGTCCGTTTGCCGCGGTGACTCGTCCATTGCATCTCCATGTATATTATGGCGTTATACCTATTCTTGGTTTTTGTAATGTATCTGAAATGCATCGATGAACCGTCTCCTGCAATGGGAACAGACTGATCGGTTCCTGTCAAGATCCCCCACGTTCCGGTGATACACCAGGACGCAATCCGGATCATTGCACCGGTGTATGTCACAGGCGAGGCCGAGGATCTTGATAATCTCCTTGCTCAGTCTCTGAGACAGGACAGATTTATCACTCGTCTCTGTTCTGAAACGATAGGTGGACATGATACCTCTTCCTCCATTGCCATAACCGAAGATATTGCGTGAACACGCACGATCATATAAACCCAGATCCGTCACTCCAAGGATTATCTCGCCTGGAAGTTGGTCGAGTCTTCTAAGGAATGAAAAACCCGGACACTTTTTATCTATCTCTGCAGGAACCGGAGAGGTTTTCAGGGAAACATGAGGCTTTTTTACGATTTCATCTCCGAGAGAGTTGATAAATCCCTGTATTGAACCCTTTAGTGCCTGCCCGAGGTCATGCTCTATGGTGCCAAAGAGGTACACCAAGAGGACCGGGCGATCGGAATCATGATGCCCCCCGTCATTTCTCAAGATAAAACCACCTCATCGGCTCCCGGATCATGGCGGGAAGACGGGACAATTGATGCACCTGGATGCGGTCAAGATCTCCTTGGAAAAGGTCTCTTTCTTCAAAAGTATCGGTAAAGAGAAAGACCCGGCTAGCATGCTCAAGAGCCAGCCGAAGACACGATTCAAGCGGGCGATACACATCGATTTCATCCAGGAAATCCTTCATGTCCCCTGGAGGGTTGAGAAATGCGGTGAAACAGACCCAAGATTTGACTTTTGGAGACACGGCAGCAGCAGCCCCTACCAGGGAATACTCCGTATCGAAATATGCAGTCCATGTCGCATCCCCACCAAAATTTACAACATATGCGGCCTTGTTTTCCAGCACCGGCTCTTTCACGAATATCGCCTGTTTATGTTTGAATCTCACCGTATTCAGACAATCAATACCGTCCAAAAACCCGGCATGAAACTGGTCTGAAGAGAATCCCTCCGAAGTGCCAAGTGAGAGATACCGTTTTCCAAGATACTTCATGAAATCCGTTTCTGCTTCCCTTGATTCGGCAGTCCTGACGAAGTGGAAGATATCAGCCGCGGAATGAGGGTTTCTTTTTTTCTTCCGACTTGTCGAAATCCACTCGGGATCATATCCTCCCTCGATTGTAACGGCCCTTGTGTTGCCGGACTCGAGGTCGTAATTGAAATAGGAGGTGATTTTGCAGTTGCTCTCCCTGCCTGCATAGGGATATTTTGACGCTTTTTCCAATATTGCATGTGCATATGCATCATCCCCGGCATATTTCGCAGAGGAGATGATGTTGTAGAGGTCAGGGTATATCTGATTCTCGCTCAGGGCCAGATTTATCGAATACTGGCATGCTGTTTGAGTTCTGCCCGGATAATTTGTCTTCCCTGTATTGAAAAGATTCGTGAGGGCCTGATGCCTGCTGAACCCCTCATCTCTCCACATTTCATACAGAAAGATGAAGTAAGGAATTTCGGGGGATATCCAAATCAGATCCTCCTCTTTTACCCGGCAGGTGACTGTGGGGAGCATGAATGTATCGTCAAACCTGGTTTGCGGCTCTTTCAGATAGCCCATGATCTTTTCATAATGCCTGCGTGCACATACCAGCACGATATCCATCTCCCGTTCGATGAGCTCCTGAAGACGCATGGCCATATGGCGCTGCCGCGTATCAAGGTATTCTGAAATAGCCGGTGATGTCAGTTCGGTAGAAGCATTGATGCCGATATTTCCCACCAGGTGCATAAAAGGCAGAGGAGCCTCCGGCTCTCTGTTTTGATCTTTCTGCAGCAGGGCAGCAAGGTCGATCCCATAGTCCTCTGCCCTCTCAATCACTTTTTTTGGACTAAACTCCCTGCATATCTCGATAAACCTCCGCCATTCGTCACTTTTACCCGCCACGGGAAGACTGGCATCGATGAAGTAGCAGTCCGTTCCCTTTTCAAGAAAACTTCGAACCGCTTCTATGGATGCGCAGGATGGTATCACAAGAATACCTCGTTTCAATGTATCGAGGATGAGTGATACCTTCGGAAGGGCTTTTACCGCCTTCATCACTTCGGATTCGAGGCCGTGGGGGAGGTCCACCGCTATCAAAAAGTCCTTTCCTTCCAGTTCCCGGATTTTTTTTCTGACCTCCACCGCAAATTCAGGAATTCCGCGAACATAGGGGACAGGGTGTATCATGCAATCCGTATCCCGCATGATGCTAGTCTCCGGGGCTATCATCGGACCGATAGTGGTCGATGTCGAAGGTGGCCATTAATTCGAGTATATTCCTGGGTATCGCACTGCAGGGCAACGTTTTCACCCGTGAATGATCGGCTGCTTTCCAATCTATCTCATCAGGGCTGTCGGTGAATACCAGTACAGAGGTCGAATACTTGAGTGCGATGTCAACTGCCGACCTGAGTGGGTCACTTGTCCAGATATCCCCAAATATCTTTGTCGGTGAGAAATCGAGGTGCGGGAAAGCTACCATCACCCTGGAGATATGATGCTTATCCCTGGTTGATGCAATGCCAATCCAGGGATAATACTTATCCATGAAAATGTGATTTGGAAACATCTTTTTGCCCTGAACCAACTTCTCATGCAGACCGCGGTAATCGAAGACATAGGTCGGGATGTTTTGCCTGACCTGCTCCCTGATGTACAGCTTGTTGATATGCCGGTTGCGTATGGTCTCGCGGATATCGATTCCTTCCCCAAACCCGCATACCAGTTCATACGGCTCGTAACTATCCGATGATATCGTGGGGAGAATGAAATGCGAGGTCACGTATCTCATGAATTCGAGCTCAGCCCGGTATGATTCGTCGGTCCTTGTCCACCGATGGTAGTGGCCTGTCCTTCTCAGGATGCGGTCATCATAATCGATAATTACCGGATTGTCATTCAGAACCCTGAGAACCGCTAGAATGTCATCATTTTCAAGGGGATTGAAGTTATGATCCCACGCCCTGCTGAACCGATAGTCAGAGAGGGTATCTTCTGCCGGCGGATAGGAGATTGCCAGTTTAAAGACCGATACTGCATATGTGTCCCCGCCAATATGCCTGGCCGACATGACCAGATTGTACAGGTCAGGATAGACCTGTCGGTTTGCCAGTGCGACCCTGGAGGAATAATCGGCTGTCGACCGGATTATATCGACAGGCAGGCTCTTTAGATCTGTCCCTTCGAGTATGGTATGGAGCCATTCTTCCCTCCCCACACCGGTATCCCTGTAGATTTCGTACAGGTACATCACATAGGGAATCTCATATGTGATTCGGGGCACGTCCTGCTCTTTTATCATGGCAATCTTTGCCGGGAGTACAATGCTTCGATCAACAGGCGGCTGTGGTTTGGCCAGGTACTCACGCAGATCATTCCAATCTGATAATGCAATTACGAGGAGGACTTCCGTTTCACCATCCAGCAGTCCCTGCAGGCGCGCAGCCATCTGCTGCAGCCGGGTATGCCGGTATGAAGAGATCGTATTTTCGCGATCTCTTTCTATGATGCATGTCTCGGGCAGGTGGTAAAAGGCCTGGATTCCCGGACCGGCCGACATCATATCTTTCCAGGATTTTTCGAGATCATCCTTTGAGATGCCCAGCGATTCGGGGTCTTTCAATACCTTACCTATGCCATGCCGCTGGCAGAGATCGACAAAATAATGATAATCGTCCCTGTTTCCGATGACCGGCAGACTTGCATCAATGAACTGAATGTCATGTCCGTACTCGAGGTATGACCGCACCGCCTCAACAGGAGCCGATGTCGGTACGATGCGGATGGCCCTCTTGATTGAATCAACAACGAGCGAGACTTCGGGAAGCCGCTTTACTGCCTCCATCACAATCTTTTCAAGACCTGCAGGGTAGTCCACCGCTATTATGAAGTCCTTCTCTTTCCGCTTCAGGATCTCCTGCCTGACCTTTACTGCGTACTCTGCGATTGTCGGAACATAGGGAATTACGGTCAGGTTTTTGGGCAGATCGGCGTTATCCATTCTCCATCCCTCCGAAATGGTTCTGTTCCTACAGATGCAGAAGTTCGATCGAAAGCCGGCTCTGCTCCTTTATTTTCACGATTTTCCGGGCTATGTCCTCGACGGTGAATTCTGAATCGGGCTGGAAACGCTGCATGTAGCGTGTTATCTGAAGTGCGTCCCGGATGGAATATTCAAATAGCGTCCCCTTCTTCTTCTGTTCCTCAAGGAACTCGACGATCGCCAGGATGAGTGCCGGCGGAGCCATGGGCTCATGTTTCGAGAGGATCTCCTTCATCTCCTCATGTGTCGGGAACCTCACGGGCAGGACCGGTTTTAAGCGGGACTCGATGTATCCGGGTATGTTGAATGTCGAGGAATCGTCATTCATGGTCGCAACCAGGCGGAATTCAGGGCGAGCGTGGATCTTTACCCCTGCAACGATGGACTCGATGTATCGCCGGTCGTCCAGCAGCGAGGCGAGGCTTGCCCAGCTCTTCTCGTTCATCCGGTTTGCCTCGTCAAGGATGCAGATCCCGCCGTTTACCATTGCCGATACGAGGCCGCTTGCTCTGTACAGGATCTCCTGCCTTGCCGAGAGGACCGGTGTTACGAGGAGGTCCTCGGGACGCATGTCTGATGTGCAGTTGATGAGATAGACCGGCCGGTCAAACTCCTTTGCCACGGCGCAGGCAAGGGTTGTCTTCCCTGCTCCGGGGTCCCCCCTGAGGACAGGATGCATGCTTTTTCCATTAGGGGGTATGAACCATGCCGCGGCCATGAGGCGATAGATCTCTTTCTGTCCCACCCAGAAGCAGTCGATCTCGTCAGGCTCACGGAGATGTATGAGGACATCATTGATGACGATAGTACGCAAAAACTCCTCCAGCATCAGGCATCACCCGGCCTTATCGTGCCAGAGCGGAATTTTTCGATATTCGAACTCTTCACATCCCGGGCCATGCACAGGAAACAACCAGTGTTTTTGTCAACCCCTTTCATAATAGAGTATATGTCTCTCCAACACTAAATAGCTTTGTGTTGGAAGTTCCAACACATAATTTAAAATACGAGAATTGATATATGAGGGTAAACAACCACTGATTGAGTGAATCATCATAATATTTTGAAATGATGAGTGTTCAACACAATAACACCGGGAACCATGAAAAAAACAGGTAATGAGCAGGAGATCCAAAAATACACGGCCTTAATTACACGGCTTGAAAATATCCTATCCGAATTAGAGGTGGTCCGAAAGGAGACCGATGCACGATTTGAAAAACTCGAAGAGGAATGCATATCCATCCTTTCCGACGCAAAGGCCGCCTTTCATGACTCCTGCACGATTGCTGAGCAATACGGTCTTGATATCATACCTGAACTCCCTATCTCAGACGGGAAACTCAAAAAAGCGTGGATTGCCCTCTTTCGCCACCAGCGTGGTGCCACTGCAGACCAGATAGCAGAAGACCTGGGGAGGCACCGGACCACCGTTTCCACATATTTGAACCGCCTGGAAGAGATAGGGCTTGCACAAAGAGTACGAATGGGACACGAGGTTTATTACAAAGCAGTCCTGAAGAATGAATAAGGAAGAGTGGGATGAAAGCGGCAGAGGACAAGAAACCAGAGAAGAATATAATCGTAGTCTATTCGCCTGGGGGGGGTAACGGCAAGAGCGAGATCGCCGCAAACCTTGCCTACACTCTGGCAAAGGAGGGGCACCGTACCTGGGTGATCGATGCCAACACCTTTGCCCCGACCCAGGATCTCATATTCAGGGTTCCCATAAATGGGAAGACCTTCTCGGAGTTCCTGATCGATCCGGATGCTGACGATCTTCCCTGGTACGACCTCTCGGCACACTCCGCACAATACCGCGGAATCCCGCTCTATCTCACACCCTCCAACCGTGCAATCCAGGAGATCAGGTTCCGCATGCAGGAGGCACAGGGTGACGGCGACACGCTTGCAAAGAGGCTCCCCGGCGCCATCTCGAGAAAGATGCAGGAGGAGAAGATCGAATACCTGATCGTCGACACCCACCCCGGCTTCGAACAGATAAATGATGTATGGCTGGCGATGACCGAATTCCTCCTCCTGGTGTCACGGATCAACGATATCGACCTGGCAAACCTGAAGGCCATCATGAAGCAGGGCGACGTCACCGACATCGCGTACAAGCTGATCGTCTTCAACAACGTCATCCTTGACGAGCACCGGAATGCCCGGAGGGACCTTGAGTACCACGAGGTCGTCGATCGGATGAGAGAGATACGGTCAGAGGATGTATTCCAAACCTGTCTTGAAAAATGCGAGAAACTGTCGGGGAAGGACTGCGGTATCGTCGATGTCTATGACGACCCGTTCCTCTATTCCGAGAAGCTGGCGTCATGGGGACAGTTCGCCAACCGGAGCGGGTTGTTTGTCGTGGACGAGAAGGATGATGCGTTCTCGAAAGGGATCGGGGAACTCTCCAGGTATATTGTGGGGTTGTGAAGTGATTTGCACAAAAATTAATTATCTACAATCCAATCTTCAAATTAATTTGTTGTCACGATGAATATGTTGGTAATAAAATATTGAATGATCTGTTCAGCTTCTTTTTGTATAATTCTTCCATATTTTTCACTCGGTTAAAGGGTTTTAATTATGACTCAGTTTTTAATTCCCGAATTATTCATTATAATCGACAGGATAAAATCTTGAAAGTATGGAACCTATAAAACAATTGATTCTACTATATAAACAATTTAATCATCCTGATAATCCCCAGAAGATGAGGAGTATGTATAACGGCAATTTACTTTCCATTCTCAAGACACAGAAAATAATCGGGTAGACATTATAGATATCAATTGAAGTATGCATCAAATACATCATACCAGAAGGAGCGTGGTTTACGTATCCTTGCTAATATAAGAGATATTTGTTCAGCAAGTGCCGTACAGCCATGTGCTTCTGATAAACGTTGTGCTTCTTTAGCAGCTGTAATAGCTTCCTGGTAGCATTTTTTCTTGCACAATATAATTGCTTGATTTAAAAGAGCATGTGCTAAACCTTCAATATCTCCTACTTTATTACAGAGTACTTCCTGCTCTTTATGTACCTCCATTGCGAGATCTAGATCGCCACGTATACGGAAAATTATCCCCTGATTATTTAGATTATCTATAAGCAAATCCTCATCTCCTCTGTCACGGTATATCTGTTCTTGTTTGAATAGAAGTTCCATCGCTTTGCGAAGATTTCTTTTTCGGGCGACATATAACATAGCTCGTGTGCTTAATGCATCATTCAGTCCTTCCATATCTCCAATTTCACGAGAAATCCGTTCGCTTTCCTTTATGAGGATCATTGCATTATGAAAATCACCACTTCCAATGAGAATTTGAGCCTGACTGATACGTGAACGATTCTCATCTTCAACATTTCCCCGAGATTTGCTGATCAATTCCCATTCTTTCAGGTGTTTCATTGCACCATCAAAATTTCCCTGTTTCATTAGGATACGAGATTTAATGGTATGTGAGTCGGCACGGAACAAATATTTCTCAAGACCAAGTAAAGATTGAAAATCCAAATATTTGGTTTCATCAATGTTGGCGTAGCAAAGTTGTTCCTGTTCGTTGCATGCAGCCATTGCACCATCAAGATCGCCAAGATGTTCAAGAATATCCGCCTGAAAGCTAAGAGCTATTATCAAATCGCCCTCTTCTCCATGCTCGCGCAAGTATGTGATTATATTATTCGCTATGCCACTGGCTTCATCCAGATGTCCAGTAACACCTAATAAACTAAGAATCGGCCATAGAACTAAGTCGACTATCAATGATGGATCCTTAGTAATGTTTCGGTAAGCTTCAACTATCCTGGTTTCAGATCCTGCCTCGATCTGAACCCAGTACCGTTTTATATCATACTCATTGGACTCCCAAGCAGCCAAGAAAGATGACGGGTCGGTGAGAAACGCAACGAGCCTGTCCCATTCTCGCGCTTCCGACAACTGCCAGGGGTACTCCTCAATTCCCCGTGGATTCTTGATATCCCGCTCAAAATAGATTGCTAGATTGAGATGAGATTCCCGCCTTAATTCGTCAGACGAGATATAACGTGCCTCAACAGCCTTTCTCATGTAATCATGGAAGAAATTGATCAGGCCATTTTTTTCAACCAACGAATGCTCCATGGCAAGGTAGAGCGGCGCCCAGTAGGCATCGGGGAGTGGCATACCGCCTATCCCGAGCAGATCCATCAACTCGGGTTTGGATAGTCCCCGGCGGGCGGCCCAGAGAAGGGATACTGTGTCTTTCACCAACCCGGGACGATCACGTTCGTAATCCTGCTCGTAACGGGCAAGGATCTTTCCATACAGGCCATCAAGAGTCTCGGCTTTTAGATAGTCCCGTATCTGGTCCGGAAGGTGTTCAAAAGTCCCATGCAAACGGATTTCTTCGAGGAGAGCCCGCAAGTAAAGTGGATTCTGACATTGGTGAGCCGATGCAAGCTCCATCTTTACGGGTTGAGAGAGTTCCTTGTGATACTTTTTTAGGTAACAGGTAATCAGTGCTTCCCGCTCAGGAACTGTGAGCGGTTCCACTTCCAGTATAGGCCATCCCCTTTCCTGGATTGCATCATGCGGCTTTCCTGGCAGGGTGGATACGATTAATCGGATATTTTCAGGGATCTTCGGAGGGAGCCAGACGAGGTCCGGTGCCCCGTTCCGGTCTTCGAGCTGATTGAGAGCATCAATGACAATTATTACCCTGCCACGTGTTGCCGCCATATAGAGCCAATTTGCAAACGCCGCCATCAACGCTTCTTCTTTTTCCGGGACTTCTTCGGTAATATTGAACTTCCGTTTGAACTCGCCCATGAATCGGCGGAGCATGTATGCCCAGTCGGTACTCTCCGACGAAGACCCAACAAAATGAACCAAGACTAGATCATCCGGGTGATGGTCACGGTACCGATATGCCCAGTGGGCGAGGAGGGCAGATTTTCCCCCACCTGACTCGCCGAGTATCGCGAGTGGCGGACCTTCACCTGATGTATGGGAATCCAATCGATCGAAGTATTCCTGCCGAGGGACATAGACCCCAAACCTGCTCGCGGCGAAAGCTTCATGGGCCATCTCTTCGCGGTCAAGTGTTGCTTCGGCACGTTCCTCATCTGTTTGTGGTTTGGGTGGTGGGCCAAGGGAGTCAATAACCTGCATCATGTCTTCCTTTACCAGTTCACCGAATCTGATTGGATCCGGGTAGTTTTCAAGAACGGAGACGCAGGATTTGCGTATTTTCTCTTTCAACGCGTCGAGCATTCCACGACGCTGCTCAGCCCTGCGTTTCGCTTCGTCGATTCCATATTGTGTGATTTCTTCCTCGTTTGGGCCTTCCAGGTAATCGGGACGCTGGTCCTCGGGAAGAGTCTCGATATATGCCGGGTCACGGAAATAGAAGTAGGCATGGCCCGCCATCTCCGGGTTGTTCAGGACACCATGGAGGATCTCGAGTTCGGTGATCGATTTCCCGGAGTGGGCTTGTATCCAGGGATAATCCCCGATAACCACATCCGGCATGGCCTCTTCCACCCAGCCATAGCGTTCACCAAGCATCCCGATGAAATACGGGCGACACTCGTCGATGAATTTCAGGCAGGTGTCAAGGACTTCTTCCTTCTCTTTTTCAGGAGGGATTCCCCACCGGAGGTCCACTTCACTCCATGCTATCCCCCGCTCCTCGCAGACTTTACGGAGCGCAGGGAATATCAGGAGCGCCAGTTCGTCCCGTTCGGCCTTCATGTCCCTGAATGTCGAGGAAACGAACACGTTGATCTTATTCTGTTGGTAACATGGTGCGAAGGTCTGATCTTCACAAGGATCTTTGTTTTCTTGCGGTGCTTCTTTCTCTGGCGGTTGAGCAGTTTCTTTCGGACGGAATCTATCCCAGAATGCCATGTATTTCCCCTTATATCAACAGAGGAAACGAGAAAAGATTAGGGTTTCTGA
>Ga0272442_10005550_pt1 | contig 16814 bp, 17 predicted proteins | sample SSMForm2O_FD_200262 | JGI IMG/M metagenome (GOLD analysis project Ga0272442, IMG submission 200262) | Marine sediment archaeal communities from Little Sippewissett salt marsh, Falmouth, MA, United States - SSM-Form-2O | ecosystem: Environmental > Aquatic > Marine > Wetlands > Sediment ... | reverse complement strand
CGAGTTCATCGACGTACTGCGCGCCCCAGACGTGCTGGGTGAGGACGTCGTTCGAGCCGTCACGCGTCTCGATCATCTGCCGCCCCGTGAAGTAGTAATGGTACGTCGCGTCCCAGTCGGCGGAGTTTGTCACGGCCTTGCTGACCCGCCGGCCATATTCTCGCTCCGGGCGGCGAGGGGGTCAATACCGGGCGCTGGGGTCGGCGCCGCGGCCGCGGGCTGTGGCTTGAACGCACGCCGGGGGCGCGGTAGGGTGCCCGCGGACATTTCTCGTCGCCGCGTGACGTGCGAAAGGTGAACGATGTCGATCCACTTCCAGTGCGGGAACCCGGCGTGCGGCAGCAAAGTGGTGGCTCCGGATGCGGCCGCCGGCAGGAACGCGCGGTGCCCGTTCTGTGGGGCGATTCAGCAGGTCCCGGTCGCGGCCCCGCCCGAACCCGAGAGCGAAGCGGGCATGTACGATCTGGCCGACCTGGCCGAGGGAGAGGCGGCGCCTCCACCGGCGCCGGAGGCCCGCCGGCAGATTCCCTGCGGCGAATGCGGGCGGCCGATGCCGGCCGACGCGTCGGTGTGCCCCGCGTGCGGGTGGGTGAACCCGTCGAAGTTCGGCCCGCCGCCGCCGCCCGCGCGGGGCAGCGTTCCGGCGGGCGCGGCGGGGCAGGGGGGCTTCGGCGCGGAGTGCCTGTCGGCCGTCGCGTACGGGTTCTCCAACACGGCGAGCATCTTCTGGCTCGTTCTGTACGGCATCGCGGTATCGTTTCTGCTGCGTCTGGGGCTGAACTTTTTCGGCTCGTTCCTGCTGATGTCGCCGCTGGGGCTATCGGTGTTCATCCTCATGGACATCGCGCTGGCGATTCTGGTGGGCGGGTACTACCTGCGGTTCTACCTGGACGTGATCATCGGCTCGCTGGAGGGAGCCGACCAGGCGCCGAACGTGCCGGCGTTCGACCTGGGCGAGATGGCCGGCGCGGGCGCCAAGGGCCTCGGCATCGTGCTCGTGTACGTCCTGCCCGTGATCACGCTGCCGCTGCTGCCGCTGGGGCTGCTGGCGCTGGGCTACGCCAACGACACGCGGGCGTACGACGTTCGCTGGGCGCTGCGGTCGGCGCTCAAGCGCCCGGGCAGGCTCGCGGTCCTGTGGGTAGTCCTGCTGCTGTGGTTCGTGGTCGAGACGGCCGTGACGATCGGCATCGTCCTGTCGCTGTCGGCCCTCGGCGGCATGTTGATGCTCTCCGGCTGCTCGGGCATGCTGCTGGGGCTGCTGGTCTTCCTGGCGCTGTGGCTGATCGTGGTCACCGTGGGGGCCGTCTTCTCGACCGTCCAGTTCCGGTGCATCGGCATGCTCGGGCGGTACTGCCCGGAGCTGCTGGACGATCTGCCGGACACGGAAGACCGCGGCACGGCCGGGGCGTTCATCGGCGGGGGGACGGTCGTGTCGGCCATCGTGCTGTATCTGCTGATCGGCTCGTTCGTGATCGACGTGTTCCGCGAGATGAGCCGGCCGGACTTCGGCGACTCGGACGTCGAGGTGACGCCCTTGCCGAGGCCGCTGGGGCGTCCGCGGTTCTCGCCGCCCCGGGCGGAGCCGGACCGCGTTCGGCTGTCGCCGCGGGTGAACACGGGCCACCCCGCGCATCGCATCGAGTGCCTCTCGAAGATGCTCAAGGTCACCGGGATGATCCGCAAGTACGCGGAAGCGCGCGGGGGGCTGCCGCGGTCGTTGGACGATCTGGTGACGGCGGGGCTGGTCGAGCCCGACGACCTCGTCTCGCCCGTGCCCGGCGGTGGGCGGTTCACCTACGTGCCCGGGCAGCGCGTCGGCGGCGAGGCGGAGAACATCCTCGCCTACGACGGCACGGCCACGTACGACGGGGCGATGTTCGCCGCCCGGCTGAGCTGGACGGTCGAGCAGATGCCGCGCGACCGTTTGGCGCGGGCCTTGGGCGCCACGCGCAGACGAATTGCCGCGGCGCCGGCCCCCGGCGTGCCGCCCGAAGAAGAGCCGCGCGTGGTGGGACGGCCGATCGACACCGACGCGATCGCGCCGCTGCAGTATGTGTCGAGCGTGCTGCATGCGCGGCGGCTGGCGCAGCGGACGGCCGCGATGTCGCGCCTGCGGACGGTAGGCACGGCCATGCGCATGTATGAGGCGATGTACGGCGGCCTGCCGCCGTCGCTCGACGCGCTGGTGAACGAGGGGATGCTCGCCCGCGAGGCGATCCGCTCGCCGATTCCCGAGGGCGGCGAGTTCACGTACATTCGCGGGCAGCGTTCCGACCGGCACGGGTCGAACATCCTCGTCTATGACGGCAAGGTGGTGTACGTGGACAAGTGCGTGGCGCTGCGTGTGGACGGGACGGTGGTGGAGCTGCCGCCGGAGACGCTCAACGCCGCCGTTGGCGAAACGCACCGGAGGATTGGCCATTGACGGAGCTTATCCCGCGGGGTCCTCGATCCATTCTCGGTAGCACCGGCCGCACAGGTGGAGGGTGAAGCGGCGGTACACCTGGTCCATCAGGTCCTGCTCGGACATGTCCTTCATCTGCTCGATGAGGCGGTCGATCTCGCCGGCGACGTCGAGGTCGCTGAAGTCACCGCTGAACTGCGGGGGTGTGGGGTCGGCGAAGGCCTCGATGCGGACGACGTAGAAGTCGCCCTGGCCCGGCGCTAGTTCGGCCGAGCAGCGGTGGCAGAACAGGTGGACGTCTTTCGGCTCGCTCACGGCCAGATTCTAGCAGGGATGCAGGGGGTGCACAGGATGAAAGATATCCTCTGAATCTCCTGCATCCCTGCTATTCGCGGACGTGTCCCTGCCCGGTGACGATCCATTTGGTGGTCGTCAGGTCCTCGGCGCCCATCGGCCCGCGGGCGTGCAGCTTGTCCGTGCTGATGCCGATCTCCGCGCCGAGTCCGTACTCGCCGCCGTCGCTGAACCGCGTGGAGGCGTTGACCATGACGGACGAGGAATCGACGGCCGCGACGAACCGCTCCGCGGCCACAATGTCCCGCGTCACAATTGCGTCGGTGTGCATGCTGCCGTATGTGGTGATGTGCTCGACGGCCGCGTCGAGCGAGTCCACCACGCGGACGGCGAGGACGAGCTCGAGGTACTCCTCGCCCCAGTCGCTCTCGGCCGCGGGGTTCATTTCCGGCACGAGCTTGCGCGACCGCTCGCAGCCGCGAAGCTCCACCCCCGCGTCGGCGAGCTTCTTCGCGACGGCCGGCAGGAATTCGTCCGCCACGGCCGCATCGACCAGCAGTGTTTCCATCGCGTTGCAGACGGCGGGGTACTGGCACTTGGCGTTGAGGACGATCCGCTCGGCGACGGCAAGGTCGGCGTCGGCGTGGACGTACACGTGGCAGTTGCCGGAGTAGTGTTTGATGACGGGGATCGTGGCGGCCTCGGCGACGGCGCGGATGAGCCCCTCGCCGCCGCGGGGGATGATCAGGTCGATCAGCCCCTGGGCCTTCGCCATGGCCGGCACGACGGCGCGATCCGTGTTGTCGATGACGGTGACGGCGCGATCGGGCAGCCCGGCCGAGGCGATCCCCTCGCGCAGGGCGGCCGCGATCGCCAGGTTCGAGTGCAGCGCCTCCTTGCCGCCGCGAAGGAGGCACGCGTTGCCGCTTTTGAGGCACAGCCCGGCGGCGTCGGAGGTCACATTCGGGCGCGACTCGAAGATGATCCCGATGACGCCGATGGGCACGCGGCGTTTCTCGATGCGAAGCCCGTTGGGGCGGTTGTAGGCGGCGACGGTGCGGCCGACGGGGTCGATCTGCAGGGCCATCTCGTCGAGCGCGGCCGCCATGGACTCGACGCGGCGGTCGGTGAGCATGAGGCGTTTCTTCATCGCGTCGGTCAGGCCATAGTCGTCCGCCTGATCGAGGTCTTCGGCGTTGGCGGCCTGCAGGTCGGCTTTGGCCGCGCGAATGGCCTCCGCGCAGGCCCGCAGGGCGGCGTCGCGGTCGGCGCCTTGGGTCAGGGCGAGGGCGGCCGCGGCTTTGCGGGCGGCCGTCGCCAACTCGCGTACGTAGGCTTCAGCATCCATCGGGCTTCTCCGGCGGGAATCGTGGAAGTCCAGCGTATGCCAAACGCGAGCGGGGAGCAAGCAGAGGGGCGCCGGGCGGCCGGGGGGGGTTACCCGCCCGGCCGCTCGACGAGCTTGAATTCGACGGTCTCGGGCTGGGTGAGCTTCACGTCGCGGTACTGAGGCGGCAGGCGGAGTTGCACGTTCTTGGTGTACCACGCCTCGGTGGGGCGGCGATCGCCTTCCTCCAGCAGGATGTACGCGTCCAGGGCGCCCTCACGGATCAGGGCGTCCTTGCGCTGGAGCAGATCCTCGACCTGGTCCTCCGGGCCGCGAAGCGTGAATGTCTTCTCGTACCAGCGCGGGTCGCGCGCCTCGAATCGGTAGCGGCGCCAGAAGTCGTTGTCCGGCGTCGCCCACTCGGGCGGGAACTGCACGCGCACGTCCATATCGAGCGTCCTGGTGATCACCGGGGCGGCCGCCTGCTCGGCGAGCTGCACCCTGAACGTCGCCGTCGCGCGGTCGAGGCGGACGGATCGTCCGGCGACTTCCGGGATCACCCGGGCTTCCACGCTCGCCTCCTCGCCCGGGCGGCGGTTGCTCAGGTTCACCGGCTGCGTCCGCAGCCGCCGCCGGTTCTCGGGGACCTCCGCCATCAGCGCCTTCCATCGCGACCGCGCCAGCCGGATGCCGACCATCTGCGGCGCGGGCTTCGGGTCGAGTGTCGCCCCCTCGTATTGCAGATGCAGCGGGAGGATTTCGTGGACGACGTCGTCGAGTTCCACCTCGACCGTTTGCGGGTCGGTGGTCTCGACGGCCGCCCCGAGTTCGTCCAGCCGCGTCGCCGCCCGGAGGATCTCCGCCGTTGGGACCGCGTGCGTGCCGGCCGGGTAGTCCTGCGACACGTCGTACTGAAGCTGGGCTCCGGCGACGAGCCGGTTGCGGAGGCGGTCGAGGTTGCTGCGGCTGCCGGTGGCGCTGAAGGCGATCTTCACGTCCTGCCAGCGGCGCTCCTGTCCTTCGTTTTCGATGATCGCTCGGGACTGCGGATCGCCCGCCACCAGGCGGATGGTGGCACTGAACCGCTGCTTGTCGATGAACTCCATGTCCGCGTACACCCAGATGAGCGCCGTCACCACCGACACCCAGAGCGCCATCCGCGCACGGTCCATCCACCACCGCCGCGAGAAGCGGTTGGGCTCCGGGGGTTTCGGGTCGTACAGGCGTTTGGCTTTCATCGTGGGTCCCTACGCGGACGGTGGCTTCTTGTTCTTGTCGCCTCGGCCGGCGGGCGCTGTCGCGGGGGAGTCGCCCTGCGGCTTGCGGGCTTTGGATGGCGAGGCCAGCAGGCCGAGGAGCATATCCCGCAGCGCCGCGGGTTCCAGCCCCAGATAGAGTTGTCCTTCGCACGCGACGGAGATCCGCCCGGTCTCCTCGGACACCACCAGCACGACCGCGTCGGATTCCTTCGCCAGCCCCAGCGCCGCGCGGTGCCGGCTGCCCAGCGAGGGGTCCGCCTCTTCGCTCTCGGCCAGCGGGAACTGCACGCCGGCCGTCGCGATCCGGTTGCCGTGGAGGATCACGCCCATGTCGTGCAGCGCGCTGCCGGGGTAGAAGATCGTATTCAGCAGCCCGGTCGTTAGTTCGGCGTCGAGGGGGGTGCCGGTGGCCATCAGAGCGCCGAGCCCGACCGTCCGCTCGACGGCGACGATGGCGCCGATTTTGTTTCGCGACAGGAAGGCGGCGCTGTCCACGAGGGTGTCGATCATCTCCAGCACTTCGCGCTGGTGCCGGCGGAACAGGCGGGTCTGCCCGATCTGGATCAGCGCCCGCCGCAGTTCCGGCTGGAAGGCGACCACTGTGGCGACGAAGGCGAACAGGAGGAACCGCTCGTAGAGGAACTGGATCCGCTCCCACTGCGACTCACCCTCCGCCGACGGCAGATTCTGCAGCAGCAGGATGACCACGTATACCGTCGCCAGCGTGAGCGCCACGCCCTTGACCAGCCGCGCCCCGCGCGTGCCGCGGAGGAAGCGCATGACCCACCACACCACCGCCCCGATAAGCGCCAACTCGATGGCGACGACGTACCAGTTGTACGTCGCCAGCCGGACGAAGTACGTCGTGATGGCGTCCCAAATCTGGTTCATGCCGATCCCGGCCGCGCGCAAACGAACCGCGCGGACTCGCCTTGTTCATCGTCTCGCCGGCCGCCCCGACTTCAGGCCGAATCGCCCTCACGCCCGGTTGATCGCGTCGGCGACTCGCAGGGCCTGAACCGCCGCGCCCACCTCGTGCACACGGAAAATCGTCGCCCCGCCGCGCCGTGCGGTCAGGCACGCGGCGATCGTCCCCGCCCCGCGGCGCTGCGGGTCCGTCTCGCCGGTCAGCTCGCCGATGAATCGCTTGCGCGAGGGGCCCACGAGTACCGGCCGGCCCAGTGCGGCCAACTGTTCTACGCCCGCCAGCAGCGCCAGGTTGTGCTCCAGGCGCTTGCCGAAGCCGATGCCCGGGTCGAGGATCACGCGCTCCCGTGCCACGCCGGCCGCCTCGGCCGCTGCCATCCGCTCGGCGAGGAACTCGCCCACCTCCGCCACCACGTCCTCGTATTGCGGGTCGGCCTGCATGGTCTTGGGGGCCCCCAGCATGTGCATGAGGACGACGGCCGCTCCGCGCTTCGCCGCCAGCGGGAGCAGGTCGGCGTCATCGCGCCCGGCCGAGACGTCGTTGATGATGGCTGTGCCCGCGTCCAGGGCGAACGCCGCGACCTCGGCGAGTGTCGTGTCGATGCTGACCGGGATGCCGAGCGCCGTGACGGCCGGCAGGATCTCGCGCACGCGGTCGATCTGCTCACCGGCCGAGACGCGGTCGGAGCCGGGGCGGGTGGACTCGGCGCCTACGTCGATGAGGTCGGCCCCCTCGTCGGCGAGTTGCCGGGCCTGCCGTACGGCCGCCTCGGGCGGCAGGAACGTCCCGCCGTCGGAGAAGCTGTCCGGCGTGACGTTAAGCACGCCGCAGACGAATGCCCGCCGCGTCCGGTGCGAGTTCAGGATGTCCGCCACGTTCGTCGCCATCCCCCGGATTGTAGGCGAAGCGCCCCCGCCCGCAATCGTAGCCACACGAAAAGCAAGGCCGTACCGGACCCCCGCTCGCGTGGGGCATCGGCCAAGGCCTAGCGCCCTCGGCGGCGGCGCTCCTCGCGTTTCGCCCGCCACCATTTCTGCAGGTCGGTGCCGCAGTAGGGGCAGACAGCCCGCGGCGACCGCCCGGACGGAGGCGGCGCGTCGGACGTGAAGTACTTGGCTTCGTACCGCGTCAGCTCCGACACGTACTGCTTGCCGCACGCCGGGCACCGGGTCATCGGCAGCGCTGACGCCTTCGAACCGCACTCGGGGCAATCGAGCGCGCCGCCCATCTCCATCTGCATCGCCAAGTCCTCGTTCTTCGACATGTCGACCGTGAACATGTGTCCGCACTTGTCGCAGTGGCAGAACATGCGGTACGTCCTGCGGCCGCGGGTGGTCTTCTCGACGGGGGCAGCCGGCAGCGGCGTGTACCCGCTCTCCTTGACCACGGCCTGCCCGGCCGGCGAAACCAGCCAGTCGCGGACCTTGGCGGCGGAGCTGTCGGCGGGCAGGCCCTTGCGCGTCACGGCGAAGACCTTTGTGGTGAACGCGTACTTGCCCGCGGCGAACGACTCGGGGTGGGACATCACGTCGTGCACCGCGACGAACTTGACCTCGGGGTCGGGCTGCATGAAGCGGTGGTAGTAGTAGAACGTGTAGCCGATGCCGTGGACGTCCTTTTCCAGGGCGTTGAACGGGCCGGCCATCGTCTCGGTCACCATGGCCCGCGGCTCGATCATCTTGGCCCCCTGCATGACGACGCGCTCCATGGTTTCCTGGCTGCCCGAGTTGCGGTTGCGCTGGTAGGCGTTGATCCCGGCGTCGGGGCCGCCGACCTGCTTCCAGTTTGTGATCCGCCCGGTGTAGATGCCGTGGATCTGCTCGCGCGTCAGCGACTTGACCGGGTTCTTCCGATGGAGCAGGAACACGAACCCGTCGAGGGCGATGGGCGTCAGCTCCAACTCCACCTTCTTCTCGGCCGTCAGCTTCCGTTCATCCGCCGACGGCGGGCGGCATTCGAGGATCAGGTCCGCCTCGCCATTGATCAGCCGCACGTACGCGCCGTGCGTCCCGCTGGCGCGGGCCTTGTCGGACAGCGCCTCGTGCACCGCCGCCCGGGGCAGCTTCGACTCCAGCCTGCGAATCTCATCGAGGGTTTCCTTGCGGTCCTCGACTTCCTTGTCCGTCGCCTCGCCGCGGACAAGTTTGATCGCCAGGGCGTTCGCCTCTGCCAGGAGACGCTCAAGCTGTTCGGCCATCTTCGGGTCCGGTTGCTTCTCCGGCTCATCGGCGGGGTCCACGGGCACCAGTCGGCGCTGGCCGGACCAGAAGATGTGCCGCCACTCGCACGGCGTGCCGGTCAGCTTGCAGGCCGTCAGGACCGTCAGCGGATGGGCCGACGTGCTGCCGTCGGTGGCGGGGTACTGCTCGACGGTCATCATCGCCTCGCCCGGGCCCGGCTGCGGCCTGGCCGGGTCCACCGGCGCTCCGGCATACAGCGGCGTGACTGAAAGCAGGCAGGCCAGACAGACGGCGGCGAGGTTCTTCTTCGCGTCCATGATTCCAGCTCCCCTTGCAGGAAGGTTGCCGTTCAGGCGGCACGCCGCCGCCGCACCGAGTTGATGATACGCCGGTGCCTCGGCCGCGGGCAAGTGGGCAGATTCGCGATCGAGACCTCAAGCCATCGCCGGCGCGGCCTTGCGGGCGTGGCGGCGGCGGTCGGCCTCCGTGAGCCACCGCTTCCGCAGCCGGATGCTTTGAGGCGTCAACTCCACCAACTCATCGTTCTCGATGTATTCGAGCGCCGCCTCCAGCTCCACCCGTCGGGGGGCCTTGAGTGTCACCGTGGCGTCCTTGGTCGATGCCCGCATGTTGGTCAGTCGCTTGGCCCGCGCGGCGTTGACCGGGATGTCGCTGTTCTTGCAGTGCTCTCCGACGATCTGTCCCTCGTAGATCGCGTCGCCGGGCACGATGAACATCACGCCGCGGTCGGCGAACTGATCCAGCGCGTATGCCGTCGCCGTGCCGGTCTCCGTCGCCACCATCACGCCGTTGACGCGCCCGGGAATGTCGCCCCGGCACGCCTCGTAGGCGTGGAAGCGGTGGTGCACGACTCCCTCCCCCTGCGTGCCGCTGAGCAGCCGCCCGCGGAGACCGATCAGCCCCCGCGCCGGAATCGAGAATTCCAGGTGCGTTCGCTCGCCGCGGACCTCCATGCGGATCAGCTCCGCCTGCCGGTCGCCCACGAGCTGCATCACCGCGCCCACGCCCGACGGCGGCACGTCCACGGTCATCCGCTCGATCGGCTCCAGCCGCCGGCCGTCCTCGCGGTGGTAGATCACCTCCGGCTTGCCGACGGCGAGTTCGTATCCCTCGCGCCGCATCGTCTCCAGCAGGATGCCCAGGTGCAGCATGCCGCGGCCGGAGACGATGAACTCATCGCCCCGCTCCTCGACGCGCAGGGCCACGTTCGACTGGAGTTCCTTCCGCAGTCGCTCGCGGATCTGCCGGCTGGTGACGAATTTCCCCTCGCGCCCGGCAAAGGGCGAGTCGTTGGCGCGGAAGGCCATGTGGAGCGTCGGCTGGTCCACGGCGACCGTCGGCAGGGGGACGGGGGTCTCGGGATCGGCAAGCGTGTCGCCGATGTCCACCCGCTCGAGCCCGACGACGGCGCACAGGTCGCCGACGTCGATGGCGTCAACGGTCTGGCGGCCCAGCCCCTCGAACCGCAGCAGTTGGCCGATCCGCTGCGTCGTCGCCGAACCGTCGCGCGACAGAACGGCCACATCCGCTCCCGTCCGCAGCGTGCCGGCGAAGACGCGCCCGATGCCGATCCGCCCGACGTAATCGCTGTAGTCGAGGCTGGTGATCAGCACCTGGAGCGGAGCGTCGGCGTTGAGATCGGGCACGGGGACGTGCTCGATGATGGCGTCGAAGAGGACGTGGATGTCGCCTCGCCCCTCGGCGGACCGGTCGTCGAGGTCGGCGACGGCCCACCCCTCGCGTGCGGAGGCGTAGAGGACGGGGAAGTCCAGGGCATGGTCGTCGGCGCCGAGGTGAATCAGCAGGTCGAAGACCTCCTCGTGGACCTCGTGGGGGCGGGCGCCGGGGCGGTCGATCTTGTTGAGCACCACGATGGGGCGTAGGCCCGCGTCGAGGGCCTTGCTCAGCACGTAGCGCGTCTGCGGCATGACGCCGTCGAAGGCGTCGACGAGCAGCAGGACGCCATCGGCCATTTTGAGGACGCGCTCGACCTCCCCGGAGAAGTCCGCGTGCCCGGGCGTGTCCACGATGTTGATGTGGAAGCGCCGCCCGTGCCGGTCGGTGTAGTCGATGGCGCAGTTCTTCGACAGGATGGTAATGCCGCGCTCGCGCTCCAGCGGGTTGGTGTCGAGGATGCAATCGCCCGTCAACTCGCCCACCCGGAACTGCCCGCTCTGGCGCAGTAACTGATCCACCAGCGTCGTCTTGCCGTGATCGACGTGGGCGATGATGGCGACATTCCGGATATCCGTTCGGGGCATCGGGGGCTCCTCGGCGAAGGCCGGGGTCAACGGCATGCAGAACAGGGGGCGCCTACCGAATGGCAGGCCAGTTCACTGCGCGCAGGCAGCGCACGGCCTGAGCGACGCTCAGGCGGAAGATCGATTCACGGGTTGTGGGGCAGCCTGCGATCCTCATGGGTCCGCAAGCATACCGCGGAACGGCCGAAAACGCAACGGCGACTGCGGGAAGCGCGCCGCTACGGCTGACGAACCATCCGCAGCCCGTCTCCCTCGTCGTCGGTAACCTCGATGGTGTTCGCATCCACCCAGCGGAGGTTGAGCCGTTCGGGCTCCTCGTCTTCCTCGGTGATGTTCAACGCGCCCGCCTCGGCCGCCCACGTGCCCTTGTGCGTTTCCGCGCCTTCCTGAGTGGTTATCACCAGCGTGTAGCGTCCGTCGGCCGTGAAGGTGGCCTCCACGGAGCCGCCTTCGTCGCGCGTGAGCCATTTGCCGACGAGCGAATGGGCCGGCGCCGGCGGCGTGGGCGCGGGTTCGGGTTCCGGTTCGGGCAAGGCAGCCGGCTCCGGCGCCGGGGTTGGCGCGGGGGTGGGGGCCGGGGTCGGCGCGGGCGTTGGCGCGGGGCTTGGTGTTGGGGTCGGCCTGGGTGCGGGAGTCGGTGTGGGCGTCGGGGCGGGGGCGGGCGTTTCGCGCCGCTCGGTGTTGTCGGCGCCGTTGTCCCGGTCGCGGTCACGGCTTCGCTTGGTGTCCTTGTCCTTGTCGCCGCACGAGGCCAACAGCAGACACACGATCATGCCGATCCACAGCAGCGTCCTCTTCATCTGGCTCTCCCGGGTCTTTCAGGTTCGCGGTTTATCCGGCCGGCGGTCAGCGTTCGCGCTTCAGGCGAAGCGTGTCTACTTCGTCGGAGGTCAGCTCGATCTCGTCGGGGCCGACCACGCGCAGTGCGTACGTCTCCGCCTCTTCGTCCTGAGGAATGAACTCCAGTGTCGTGGCGTTGGGCTGCCGCCACCTGCCCTCGGAGCGTTCCGGTTCGTCGTCACCGGGCTCCGTAATGAGCACGGTGAACCTGCCGCCGGCCGTCAGCGACAGACGCAACTGCGCATCCTCTATGGTCCCGACCCACGTGCCGGGCAGAGATACCTGGCCCGGCGCGGGCGTGGGTAGGGGCGCCGGGGTCGGGGTTGGCGCGGGAGTCGGCGTGGGCGTGGGCGCCGGCGTTGGTGTCGGTGTGGGCGTCGGCCCCGGGGTTTCGCGCCGACCGTCGTCGTCGCCGTCGCGCCGGTCCGCGCGCCGGTCGTCGCGATCACGGTCCCGGCCGCGATCCGAACTCTTCTTCTTGTCGCCGCAGGAAGCCAGCACAAGCGAGGCGACCAGTCCCAGCAAGATCAGTGTCCGCTTCATCTGTTTTCTCCCAGAGGCGGGGCCTGACGCGCCCTGCCGGTTGTCTCGGTGATGTCTCTACTGCCGTCGCATCCGGACGGTGCCGTCCTGGTCCGTCACGTCGATGGTGCTCGCGTCGATAACGCGGACCGTCATCACGGCCGCGTCGCCCGCCCCATCCTGGAGGATCTCCAACCGGTTGCCCGTCAATGCCCATGTGCCGCTCGCCCGCGTCGGCTCGCCCGCGTTGGGCGTGATGTTCATGGTGAACCGGCCGTTCGCCTGGAACTCGACCCGCACGGTCGCGCTCTGGTCCTGTCCTTGCCACGTCCCGGGCAGCGAGACCCCGCCGCCCGTGTGCCGTCCGCCCGCGGCGCCGCCGTGGTTCCCGGTTGTCCGCATGCCGTCGGGCTGTCGTCCGGTCCGGTCCGTCGGGGGGGCGGTGTCGCGCCCGACGCCGTTGTCCGGCGCGTCGGCCCTGCGGTCGTCCCGGTCGCGGTCGCGGCCTCGCCGGCGGCGCGAGCTTCGCCCGTCGCCGTCGCCGCAGGATGCCAGGACGAGGGAGGCGACCAGCCCGGTCAGAATCAGCGCGCGTTTCATGTCCGTTCTCCCGAGGTGGCCGTTCGGGGCAACGCGGCCCCGCCGCCGCGAGTATCCTACGGGCGGCGCGTTCGCCGTGGCAAGCCCCGAGTCCCGCGCCTACGGCCCCCAGGCCGGCTCGGCGCTTCGCCCGTCGCGCGTCAGTTGCCGCGGGTCGGAGCCGTCGGCCGCGATCGTCCAGATGTCGCTGGTGACGTTCCTGACGGCGATGTCGGTGACGAACAGGACCGCCCGGCGACTGGTGACCAGTTGAAACGCGATGCGCCGCCCGTCGGGCGACCAACTCGGGCAGACGGCCATCTGGTTGCCGGCGACCTGCGTCACTTGGCGCAGGCCGCTGCCGTCGGCGTTGACGACGAAGATGTCCCCCTTCATCCACTCCGTGGTGGCCGTGTAGCGGGAGAAGGCGATCTGCCGCCCGTCGGGCGACCAGGCGGGGTCGGTGTGCCCGGTGCCGCCGCCGACGAACATCTGCCCGGGCACGATCGCCTGCGGCCGAGGCCGCCCGGCGAGCAGGCTGTCCAGCGGGCAGATCGCGAGCGATTCCTTCGGCGGCAGGCCCATCGACAGGGCGATCCACCGGCCGTCGGGGGAGAGCTTCGGCGCCTTGGCGAGTTGCCCGCCGACCCTGATCGGGTCCCACGTGATGGCGAGCTTGGCGGGGTTGTGCAGGTCCATCACCGAAACGGTGTCGTAGCCCTGCTCGCGGATTTTCTTCCGCCGGTTGTAGTAGGCGTGCTGCGAGAGGAACACGAGGTAGCGCCCGTCCGGGGTGATCGACGGGTGCGTCGCCAGGAAGTTGCCGGCGCTCAGCTTCATCTCATCCGCCCGCACCGTCCCGCCGGCGGGAACGTCCACGATCTGAAGGTCGCCCACGTGCTTGCTGACCCAGCACTTGATCCAGATCTTGCCGGCCGGGGCGTTGTTGATGTCGAACTGAAGGCTGTCGGGCAGGCCGAGCATCTCGTCGTGGCCCTGGATGGCGACGTGCACCTGCTTCTTTCGGTCCACCAGTCCGCCGTGATCGTCGATGATCGCGCACTCGACGGTGCCTCGCTCGGGGCGGGTTCCGCCGGGGAACCCCTCCGCCCCCGTCACGCGGTAGGTCCGGCCGGTGTCCAGGTCGGTCATGAAGACGTCGGTGAACAGGGCGCTTCGCCACATCAGGAAGTCGGAGGAGAACAGGATTCGCCGCCCGTCGGGCGACCACCTCGGGGTGCCCGCCTGCCACGGGTGCGGCGGGCGGATGAATGGCACCTGCCCCTGCCCGTCGCCGGTCATCACGTGGATCTTGCCCAGCGGTGTGGACGGACCCCCCGTGCCGGTGACATCGGGCAGGACCTCGTAGCGGGTGTACAGGATGTGCCCGCCGGCGGCCCGGCGGAGTTGGTCGACCGCCGGGAAGATGCCGTCATCTCGCTGGCGGGCCAAGCCCGGGAAGGGGTCGTTCGCGTGCGGCGGCTCGACCGGCCCGTCGGGGCCGTCGGGTCGGTCCGGAACGTCGCCGCCAGCCGGGCGGCGGGCCAGGCGAATCCGCTCGCCGTCGCCCTCCAGCTCCAGCGTGTCGGCGTTGGGCATGCGGGCGGCGTAGCGTACCGGCGGTTCGCCCTCGGGGCGGATTTCCAGCACGTTGTCGCGAAAGGTGTACAGCCCGCGGCCGCGGTCCACGCCGCCGTCCTCGCGGACGGTGTAGCGGCACTGCCCGTCGTCGGTGAATTCGGCGTCGATGGCGCCGTCTGGGGACCGCCAGCGTCCGACGAGCGGGTCGGCGGGGGCGGCAGGCGCGGGGACCGCCGGTGGCGCCTCGTCTTGTCGGGTTCCCTCTGCGCGATCGTCTCGACGCTCGCGCCGGTCGTCTCGATCTCGCCCGCGCGACGATCGCCCGTTCCCGTCCCCGCATGATGCGGCCACAAGGCACACGGCCATCAGTAGTGCCGCCAGATTCCTCATGGATGGGCTCCTTTCTTGCCCGGCGGCCCGGGCGATCAAATGCTACTGCTACACGACGGGCCGAGGCAAGGAGCAGGAGTCCGTCGGCCGGCTCGCGAATCCGCGAATAGGACGCTGACGACCCGTGGGCCGCGATGTAGTATATTAGCGGATACTAATCAAAATGGCCGGCCCGGCACAACTCGTCCGTCTGCTCAAGGTGCTGTCTGTGGACACGCGCGTGCGAATCGTGCAGCTTCTTCGGGGCCGACCCTTGTGCGTGGGGGCGCTGGCCGCCCGGCTGGACGTGACGCAGGGCGCCGTCTCGCAACATCTGCGCGTCATGCGCGACGCCGGCCTCGTCATCGACGACAGGCGCGGGTACTTCGTGCATTACCGACTCAACGAGCGGACGCTCGAGAAGTGGCGGGCGTCCATCGACCAACTGCTGACTCCCGAAGGGAGTGGCCAAGCGAAGAAAGGAGCCAAGGCATGTGCTGCCCCAAGCAAGAAAAGCACGGCTGCCGGAAGCCGGAGAACCTGAAGGGCAAGCCGACCGACTGCACGCCCGAGCAGATTCGCGAATGTCACGGCGACGCCGAATCGCACCCGTGCACGGGCGAGGAAAGGTCCTAACGGGCCATGGCCGAAGCGATCATCGAAGCTCGCGGGCTCGCCAAGCGCTTTGAGGACGTCCAGGCGGTGGCGGGCGTCGATTTCGAGGTGCGCGAGGGCGAGCTGTTCGGCTTTCTCGGCCCGAACGGGGCGGGCAAGACAACGACCATCAATCTGCTCACCGGGCTCGCTCGCCCCGATGCGGGGACGATCCGCGTGGGGGGCATCGACTGCTCGAGGAACCCCAAGGCCGCCCAGCACCTTATGGGGGTGGTGCCGGACGAGAGCAACCTGTACCCCGAACTGACCGGCCTCGAGAACCTCTGCTTCTGCGGGGCGCTCTACGGCATGGGCAAACGCGGTCGGGAGGAACGCGCCCGCGAACTGCTCGACCGCTTCTCTCTGGCAAGAGCGGCCGGGCGGAAGTTCGCCGGCTACTCCAAGGGCATGAAGCGCAAACTCACCATCGCGGCCGGCATCATCCACGCCCCGCCGATCCTGTTCCTCGACGAGCCGACCACCGGCATCGACGTGGCGAGCGCCCGGCAGATTCGCCGGCTCATCGCCGACCTGAACGCGGCGGGCACGACGATCTTCCTGACCACGCACTACATCGAAGAGGCCGAGCGGCTCTGCGCGCGGATCGCCTTCATCGTCGAGGGACGCATCGTCCGCGTGGACCGCGTCGAGGACCTCATGCGGCAGACGGAGGGCAGGCACGTGGTGGAGTTCGCGGCCGAGGGCGCCGGGGACGGGCTGTGCGAGGCGATGGGTCGGGAGTTCCCGAAGCTGGAGTGCCGCCTGGTGGCGGGCGGCGGCCTGCGCGTGGAATCGGCCGAGCCGGTCCGCGTCGGCCCGCTGGTGCGGTTCTTGGAGGACCGCGGGGCGGAGGTATGGGAGGCCCGGCGGGTCCGCCCGTCGCTGGAAGAGGTGTTCGTCCGCGTCACGGGCATCGAGGCGGCCGCCATGAAGCGGGAAAAGGAGCGAGGCAAGGGAGGTGGACGGAGATGAGGACACGGTTCGCAGCCCGCCGCCTGCTGGCAAGTGTACCGCACACTGACCAGGACGAAGAACGCGAATTGCTGAAGGCTGGACGAGAGGTATAATGACGGCATGAGCGCGACAGTCGAAAGAGTTGTGAGGGAAGCGCTGGGCCTCACACCCGAGTTGCGGGCGTTCGTGGCGGAGAAATTGATCGAAAGCCTCGATGCCCCGGACGCTCCTCCATTGTCCGAGCAGTGGCGCGATGAGGTGCGGCGGCGCTGCGCTGAACTGGACCGCGGCGAGGCCCAACTCCGCGACGCCGACAAAGCCTTCGCCAAGGCATTCGGCTCGGTGGGATGAAGCGGGTCCGCTTCCATCCCGACGCCGAGTCCGAGATGATAGAGTCGGCTGCCTACTACGAAGAGCAGCAACCGGGGCTCGGGCGGCGCTTCCTGGTGTCCGTGCAGGATGCGGTCAATCGCGTAGTCGCCAATTCCCGTCTGTATGCCGTGGTCGAAATGGACGTGCGCCGGTGCCTGACGAAGACGTTTCCTTTCGGCGTTCTGTTCCGCGAGAGATCCGACGACATCGTCATCGTTGCGGTTATGCACCTGCGCCGGCAGCCTGGATACTGGAAAAGCAGATAG
>Ga0272442_10005548_pt1 | contig 16816 bp, 25 predicted proteins | sample SSMForm2O_FD_200262 | JGI IMG/M metagenome (GOLD analysis project Ga0272442, IMG submission 200262) | Marine sediment archaeal communities from Little Sippewissett salt marsh, Falmouth, MA, United States - SSM-Form-2O | ecosystem: Environmental > Aquatic > Marine > Wetlands > Sediment ... | reverse complement strand
ACCTTCGGTCCCCTCAAGAAGGCGGGGGGACTCCGTCCCCCCGGACCCCCCTGGCATGGGGAGGTGTAATCGTCGCTGAGGGGAAAGTGTACTTGACGCCGGGGAGCTTAGGAGTTTTTGGGCCAAAGAGTCTCCTAGGGCACGAGCGCCGCATTGAGCTGCTGTGTCAGCTCGTTGATTTGGAATTCCGCCCATAGAGGGAGATGGTCAGAAATCTCATTCTGCCCGCCTGCGGGATCTTTGTCCTGGTAGACGACATTCTTGAAAGGAACAACACCGCAATCTACGAAAAAGAACGAATCGCTGCGCCGCAAGTATGAGATTTTATCGAAAGTGTGTTTTTGCCCCCAGTTGGTCTTGATGGTTTTCATTTTGTCCGGCACTTCGAATCCGTTTTTTGTCAATGCACTGAAATACCTGTCATCTTTTTTCTTGATGTTGAAATCCCCTGCGAGGATGAAATCCGGGTCAAAAACAGTACCTTTTGTGAAGTTGTCTGCTTGAGCATTCAAGTGTGCTGCGATTGTCCGGATTTCTTCTTCTTTATGCGTGGCATCTGAGTCGTAGATGTGTACGTTTACGATTACGAAATCGAACCTGCCAGCGCGGAATGAGACAGCATAAGGCATGCGGTGGAGCTGATAACCTGTGTGAGTCGCACCTGAAACCTTGAATCCTATTTCGGCCGCCAGGCCAGTCGGTGTGATTGTACGGCGGTCAAACAGGAACGCGAATCGTTCCCAATTTCCAGTTACGTCAGAAACCAGGATGTCGTATTCGCCTGGCAGCATTGCCATCAATTTCTTCAGGCTCTTGAAATTGGTTTTCACTTCCTGGATGGCGACGAGGTCGAACCGTTCTATGATGTCTGCGATGTACTGGAGTGCTCGGGTAGTGTGGCGGTGTCCCAGATTTTCGATATTCCAGGTGCCGATTACTAGGTTTTCATCCACCATGCGTTTAGGCACCTTGTAGTGCCCGTGGTCCATCAGGTTCATCAGGTCCAGGCGCTCTTTTGCGACTAGTGCGTTGTCTGACATTTGCCCTCCCGATCAAATTTATCAGTTGATGGTCCTGCATTTCAGAGCCCTCGCGTTACCATTGCTCTCGGACTGCTCATCCCCAATTTGAGGAGTATTCCAAATACGGTCGTGGACAGCACAAAGGGCTAGAGTTTTCTCGGCATAGTGTCATCTCTCCCACCGGGAAAAACGAATTGTAGGAAAACTTTGAACCTTCCAGAGCAGGCAGGTCAGGTCGAGCCAGCGTTCAAGTGGCAGGGGGCTTTTCCTAGAGTGGATCTGCATTGCCAGTCTCCTCGGGCTTATTTTCCTGCTCACCTAGCTGTTCCCCATGCTCTCGACACCTTCGAACCCACCCAAGCTCAACCCACTCATCTGGCGGACAACCTTTCATAGTATACTTGTATTGCCATTTTCCAAGTTCTCTGAAGTAACGCTTGCGTTGCTCCGCAAATATAGGATTCGACCTAGCGCTGTCAAAAGCCTCAGGGCTGCAGAGTTTCGCTAATTTCCTCTCTACCTTTAGTTTCCGAGTGAGGCCCGCCTTGCATCTGAAACAGCCGACACCTGTCGTCAGTAAAACCGAAATAGCTGCAAGTAAAATAACTCCCCTCATCTGTCGCCCTCTCGCTTGTCGTTAGGTTCCATACCTCGCCGTCGCTTCAACCGCTCCGTCGGCCACCATCTCGGTCTGTTTTTCATCACGCCACCCGCGACCATCCACGCCACGCATCCGCCGATGATGATCCCGAACGCGAAGTCCATCTCCCAGAACTCGGCCATGCCCGTGCGGATGCCTACCCACATCGAGGCAGCTGTGCATGCGGCGATGATCGCGCCGGTCAGGAAGAACTGTTCAGCGAAACGAAGCACTCGGTCCCCTTTGTCCGAATCCTACCTGGCTGGAGGCGAGCCCTGCAAGGGTTCTGGTAGCTTCCGGCACGCATCCTTGAATCCCAGCTTACAGGCCTTGCCGAATAGTTCGGCGGCCATCTTCACGTCTTTCTTCCCGCCGTGCCCATCACGCAACAGTACGCCCAGGTTGTAGCAGGCTCGGTAGTCGCCACCGTCACACGACCAGCTGAACACCTGCCGGGCTTTCCAGTGGTCCACCGGCCCACCGATGCCGTTGGTCAGGCACACGGCCCAGTTCGTGCATCCGTGGGCGGAGTCGATGTTGCAGGAGATGCGGTACAGAGCCCGGGCCTTGACCAAGTCCACGGGGGCACCCTCACCCCGCTCCCAGGCGACCCCGAGGTTGTGGCAGGCAGTCGGATGCTCGTTCCCGCAGGCGCGGCTGAGAAAGAGGCGAGTCTTGGCGGCGTCTTGGGGAACGCCCTCTCCCTGGGCGTAGCGGTCGGCCAGCCGGTAGCAGGCTTCAGCATCGTGGCGCTGGCAGGCGGATTCGAGTTCGGCTGTCCCGGCCTGTGGTCGAGATGTCTGATCATCGTCGGTTTTGCAGGACAAGCTGGCGATCAGTACGGCCAGCAGAAATCGGTGGCTGGGTCTCATCGCCTCCCCTTCGGCCCCGTCGTTCAAGCAAGTCCTTATCCTTGAGCCCAAGCCGCAACAAATGCATCCACCGGGGCACCTATCCTATCCACGGCCAAGCCCTGCTTCAAGCTACATCTTGAGGGCCTTGACTCCGGACTCCAGCCTGCTATTCTCAGGCAACAATACAAGGGTAGGAGTCCAATGCCTGTTGAATCGAGGAGTTCGTTGGGAGTCTACGTCGATTCAGAGAACATCACACGCTGCATCGAAATCAGCGGAGTGATGCACTACGATGTCCTCCGGCGGTTCGCAGAACGAGATGGTGCAGAGGTACTCCGCCTGAACGCATACGCCGCTTTTGACGATGAGGCGGATGAAAGGAGGAAAAAGGGGAAAATCCAGTGGTTCGATCAAATCCGTCAGTTCGGCTATAAGGTCGTTGAGAAAAAGGTCAAGTGGTTCGTTGATCAAGTGACCAATACCAAGGTGTCGAAGGCGAACGCCGATCTCGAACTGGCCGTCGATGCGCTCATCCAGTCCGAGAAGCTGGATCGAGTACTTCTGGTTACGGGCGACGGTGACTTTGTGAGGGTCGTCAGGGCTCTGCAGAACCGGGGCTGCCGGGTTGAGGTTCTCGGTTTCTCGAATGTATCCTCTGAGCTTCGACGTGAGGCCGACCTGTTCATCTCCGGGTACCTTGTGCCTGATCTCATCACGAGAAAGCAAGGGACGCCTCCTTGGGGCAAGCCAGGTAGCACGGTAAGGGGGATCTGCTACAACTACGACCAAGAGAGGAGATACGGCTTCTTCAGATACCTTGAGACCATTTCAAGCGGGCTCTGGATCACTGATGCCAGGAATGCCGAATCCCCCTACAAGACGGCCTTCGTGCTGGAGGATGAAGTGGCGAAGGCTATCGACGTCGGTCGTCTTCCTTCATACAGCAAGCACATCTTCTCGTTCAGGTTGGACAAGCCCGATAAGGAAGGCGGAAACCTGCAGGCCAGGGATGTTCAACTCGTGTGCTCCTACTAGAGCTTCGGCCAGGATGCTGGATTCCTGGCGGTTCTATTCCCGTGGACGGCGTATTCCGAATCCCTGCCTTGCAGGCACGTCCTCCTCCCCGAACCCGTATCTGCGAGTGTATCCCCTCACGGTCACCCTGTGTCCCCGCAAATGGGTCTCCAGCGCCGAAGTCCGCAGCCCGCAGATGAGGCAGATCACATGATCATCACGGATAGACCGGGTCGGTCGCCGCCGCAGCCGTCGGAGGATCGGGCTGTCGATCTCGGTCAATCCCCTCCGGCGCATCATCTCGTTGATCCTTGCCTGGAGTCGCTTGGGCTTCTTAATCCCCCATTTCTCGATGATGTCGTTAGGCGACAGACCGGCCTCCAACTCGGAGAGGAGCTCTTCATCGGTGAGCCCGCCACCCACCGGTCTGACCTGATGGAGTCCCACCGAGACCAGGTACTGGCGAACGGTCTCTCGGTGGCACCCGACCCTGCTGGCGATCTCCCCAAAGGAAAGTCCCTGGCGGGCCAGGGCTCGGGCTTTGGCGCGGTCGAACGCCGGAGGAACAGCCTTCCGCTTCCCCTTCGGAGAACGCTTCAGCTTCTCGCGGGCAGCCTCAAGCTGGCCAGGGCGATTGTAGATCCGCACCGGCAGTTCCGCCCGCTTGAGCCCGTACCTCCGCATGTAGCCCCGCAGGGACAACCGGTGGCCGACCAAGTGGGAGACCAGGGCCCGTGTCCGAGCGCCACATACAAGGCAGGTGGTGTGATCTGCGGTGACCACCTTCGCCGGGTGCCTCCGTAATTGCCGGAGCCGGGCTGAGTTGATCTCGCGGATCTCCCTCTCCCGCATCACCCGGCACACCCGGCTGTATGCGTTGATCTCGGATGCTCCGTGCCTCCTGGCAGCCTCCCGACCGTCGAGCCCTCTCCGCAGCTCGGCGAGTAGCTGGTCATCTGTGAGCTTCCACTTGTCTGGCCGTACCTCGTGAAGTCCGACCTTTATCAGGAACCGGCGGACCGTTTCGGGGTGCGCGTCGATCCGGCGGGCGATCTCGGTCGGGCCGTGACCCCGGTGGGCTAGGAGTCTGGCTCGTCGGGTGTTGAAGGTTCGGGCCGTGGGTTTGCGGGGCTTGCGTTTTCTGGTTGGCCGTCGGGCTTGGTTGCGGCGGGGCATGTAGGCTTTGTTGCCTATAGAAACGGAGGTGTCAACGGGATACAGGTGATATCCAGGCGGTTCGACCGCCTCAGACCCCGCAGGACGGATGATCTCGCCCACACCGGGAGGCACTACAGCCCTGTCATCGACCCAATCAGGGCTCGGATCTGCCGATCTGGCTCCCACAGCCAGGAATCCGACCGCGTGAGAGCCGCTGTGAGCGAAGATCTCCGGCCAACGCGGGTCTGGATGCCTCCTGGATCAGGCTCTGAGAGAGCTACTTGTCCACGGGGTTAAGGTCGCCCGCCAGCCTGTCCAGCAGCCGCTCGATCTGCTCTCGCAGCCCGGGATCTTCCCGCGCGATCTGTGCCACCTCGGCCTTGGTTCGAGTCAGCGCTACACGAGGGACGAGCGTCAGCTTTGCCTCAATGAAGACCTCGACGGCACGAGTGATGGCCTCCTCCCTGGTGGCGATCTCACCGGAGCGCCAGGCCTGGGCGACTTGGCGGACTTCCTCGTAGCCTGCGAGTTCATCGGTGTCGGGAAGGTCAGTGGGCATGGGCTACCGGGTAAGCAGGTCAATGAGGGCTCGGACGATCAGGACAGCCCAGAGGGCGGAGACGACATAGAGCCAGTCCTCCAAAGTCCACCGTGACGGGTGGAGCCAGTGCCGTTGCTTGTACTGGAGGCTATTGTCCAAGGTGGATCCCGGCTACTTCCTCTTCTTGGCTGTCTTCTTCTTCGCGGTCTTTTTCTTGGACTTCGTGGCTTTCTTCTTCGGTTTGGTAGCCTTCTTCTTGGCAGCCTTCTTGGGCTTCTTGGCCTTTCTCTTTGCAGCTTTCTTCCGGGCCTTCTTCTTCGGCTTGGTAGGCTCCTTGGCCTTGGGCTTCTCCTCCGCAGCACCACCGGCCAGCAGCGCCTTGACCTCCCGCTTCCCCATCTTGCGCAGCGCCACAAGCTTGGCCTTGTTCTCTCCACCGGGCTTTGCGATGCCGTACTCCCACGAGCCGACTGCGCTCATGCTCACGCCCACGAGGTCCGCTAGCTGGCCCTGGCTGATCTTGTTGCGCTTGCGCAGGGCCTTGAGCCAGCGTGGACCGATGCGGGCTTCCTCGACCGCTTTCTGTGTCGGAAGCTCCAGCGTGGGCGGCTTGACCTTGGCCGGTGCCACGCCCTTGGCTGTGGCCCTCTTCAGGGTTCGCTGGCCTTCCTTGAGCCTCTTGATCTCCTTGAGCAGCGGATCGATGACAGCCTTGACCTCCTTGCGAGCCAGGCGTGCAATCTCGTCACGGAGAGCGGATTCCATTCTACCCATGTGATGACCTCCTTGCCGTCATTGATAGCGCGAGACTCGGGGGGAGACAAGCGCTCTCGGAAAGCGTTTCCCCGAGCCGTTTCCCGGCGACCCTATGAGATGTGGGCGGAAACGCTTCCAGGGAACAGCGCTCCAGGAGCGCGGCAGCGAATCCCATACGAAACGTGAGCGCGATTCCATCGGAGTTACTTGAGCGCGCTCACTGAGAACCAGACTTCCCCTAATCCTCTTTCGATGCGTCGTCTTGCTTCAGCAGCTTTTCGTACTGTCGTTTCCAGGTCATAGGCGGAGCCTGGCAGATAAAGTCATCTCGAACGAACGCGCAGACATTTGGCAGCAGGTTGTTTCTACAGTTGTCAGGATTCGTATGCCGACAACCGAACGTCAGGTCCGGTGTATCAAGCTCGTTGAGCGGCTCCTTGTAGCGACTTTTCTTATTTCCCGACATGAGGCTCCATCAAAGCGTTACTCCGCTGCATCGTCACTCAGGACTATATCAGACCGCACGGTCGGCCCGCAGAGAAATCGGTATCCTCCTCACCGGCGTCGCGCTCTGTAAATATCAGCACCCATCGTGCACCACGTGGTTGCAGTTGTTGTACTCGTTGTCCCCGCAGACCTCGGCGGCATCCGGGGTGGGGGTGTACCTAATCGAACGTCGAACGCTGCTGTGGTCGCAACACGGGCATTGTGGCTGTTGGTCGCCCATGCTCCTGTCTACCTCCCAAGATGTTGTCGCAAGAAGTGGTTGTTCCGACAGAAAGCTACGCCGACGGCCTGTCGTCATCGGCCAGGTGCACGCGAACCTTGAGCCTGCGGGCGACGGCCACACAAGACACCAGGTGCCGAATGGCTTCGATGTTTCGGCCCTGCTTGCCGATTACAAAGCGCCAATCCGTGGGGTCCACATCGACCTCGATCACAACGCCGACTTGGCCCTTGACCTCGTTGATCTGCACCTTGTCCGGGTGCTCGACCAGGGCAATGACGATCCGTTCCACCAATTCGCGCATGGCCCCACCTTTCGCCCCAGCAAGACCATGATACCACAGGCGGCGTTGATCTCGGTGATGAGTTGCGGGCGTTCAGAGAGTCGAGTGACTACCGGCCTTCGTAGGTCTCCATGATCTGCTTGAGCCCCTTCCGGTTCCGAGCCTCGGCGGTGGACACATCCAAGAATGCAAGGCCGACCAGATGCGTGCCTGGCTTCGCGGTATCAACCCAGTGTGCCTCTGCCAACAGCCGGTAGGCGCCGCCGAGGGTAGCCGTGCCATCGAGGCCCTCTGGACGGACCGGCTCGATGAGGAGCTGCACCGAGGAGCCGACAGGGATCTCGTCCTGGGTCAGCAGGCTCAGCCCATCGGCGCTGATGTCGAGCACCGGTGCGGTCTTCAGCCTCCGTCGAGGATCCGAGAGCAGGAAGTAGTGGGCCACGGTGATCGGCTGCCGGGCGCCCTTGCTGCCCACCCTGGGAGTTCTACGGCGTTCGGCTTTCGTGTTTGTCCCCAAGGCGCTCTCTCTCAGGCAATCCAACAACCTGTAAAGACAGTATAGGGGACCGGAACATCGCTATCAACGCACAGCAAGGTAGGTTGTACGGATGTGCCCTGGCAGAGATATCTCATAGCGGTTTACGCCACGTGCCGTTGATCCTGTTGATCCTGTGCCCTCAATGGGGGCATAATGATTATAGGTCGGCAGGGGCTGGGCGTGAGGCGTCGTGAAGCCCATTGGAGACTTCTCCGAAGTGTTCTCCCGTAGGGAACTCGGAGATTATCTCCGTGATGATCCTCCGGCAGTCCTGATCCACGACGCGATGCACGGTAGCTTCAAGCCAGCAAGCGGCAACGACGGCGACACCATCGCACGCTTCGAGGCGGGATTCTCCGAGGGATTCGATGCTAGCGGCGAGGAGCCGCCCGGAGGAGTGAGCACATCGTTGCCCCGCGAGGTCGCGTTCATGGTCATCCCGCTGGTCTCACAGCACGACCCCGAGAACAGCAAGATGATCGTGGGGCGGACCGGGGCCTGCGACATCCAGATCGATGACATCACGATTTCGCGCAGACATGCCGTGATTGAACGTCGCGGAGAGGACTACTTGATCCGCGATCTGGGATCAACAGTGAGCACCAGCATCAACGGGCAACTCCTCGAACCCGGGAAGAGCCATCGCCTTTCTCCCGGAGAACGAGTCAGTCTCGGTACAGTTGATTTCACGTACCTCGACGCGGCGGCGTTCTACATGTTCGCAAAGAGCTTCCTGGTCGAATCGAAGAAAGATGGAACCGAACCGTGAGCAATAACGACCACAGCGATGCGGATTTACAGGAACTCACGCGGCTGAGCCAACTACTTACGGGGGAGGACATTCTCAGTGCCATCGGCCTGCCAGCAAATCCGACCGTGGAGGACATCAACCGTGTCTTCTCGGAATATGCGAGACGGTTCCATCCTGACCGCTTCCATTCCACTGGCGACCCAAACCTCGTGGAAACGGCTGCCAGGCTTTTCGCCATGACCAAGAACTCTGCAAATGCGCTACAAGAGCAAGTCGCACACACGGCACTGAGCAGCCGAGTTGTAGGCCGAAGTCCCCAGTCGAATGAACGTCAAGATAGCGTTGGAGCAGATCACTCACCGGAGCCAGCCAGCGGGCAGTCGAGCACGGACAATCGATCTCCGGAACAAGGACAGAACCCTCGGCGCCGAAGCAGCGACAGCGGTGTGCGAAGCCAGGTGAATCCCAAACTGGAAGCGGCGCAGGGCAAGTTGGCGATGAATCAGAAGCGCTACGCCGAGGCGGTTGACCACTTCTCCAAAGCCGTGCTGGCCAGCCCTGAATCAGCCGAGTACCTGACGTGGCTCGGTTGGGCCAAGTTCCTTGCCGACTGGAATGACCATGCCACTGCAGGAGGACTGCTGGAGAATGCGACGGCTCTGGATCCGAACTACTTATGGCCCTGGATCCCCCCGCTTGAATAGCTACTACCTGCCGGACAGCGTCAGCGATAGGAATGCCGACAGCGGTGAATGAAATGCCTTCAGACGATGACCGCCAAGCAACCATCGCGCGCTTCCGCTCGGAAGCCAGCCGCTGCACTCTGTGCCGCGAGCAGGGCCTGCTCTACCAGCACGAAGACGGCCGCTGGGCGTGCCCGCTGTTCCACCGTGGTTCCACCTGCTCCTCGGGTATCGTTGTGGTGGCCGAGGCCCCCAACTTCGACGACACCTTCGATCCTGACAAGCAGCGGCTGACCTACGATGCAGAGACCGACCCCACGGGGCGCTTCGCTCGTGAGTTATTCGCCTCGGTGGGGCTATCACCGGACGATGTGCTGTTCACCAACAGCGTGCTCTGCTTGCCCGCAAAGCAGGGCGACAAGTTCCCGGTCAAGGCGCAGCAGCGAAACCTGTGTCGGCCGTGGCTTATTCGGCTGATCGAATTGGTGGACCCAGGTGTCGTGGTCACGCTCGGTGGCCAGGCGCTCGATGCGGTCGGCCGCATCGAGCGGCACGGATTGGCGCTGAAGAATGGCGCGGGCACGCTGCACGACTGGTACGGCCGGAAGTTGCTGCCGCTGTATCATCCGGGGCGGCTAGGACGGCTGGCGCGGTCGGCGGAGCAGCAGATGAGGGACATCGGGGTGCTGCGCGGTGCCTAAGGTAGATCGCATGATCCTACGGTGTGATGGCATCTGAGATGATCTCGGGTGCAACCATTGAGTTGGGTGGCTTCTGTTCTTCTATTCCTTTTCGCAGTGGTTCTTTGGATCCAACTCGCAGGCCCGCAAGTAGTTATGTCTTGCGTTGTCAATATCTATGGGTCCACCAAGCCCTTGTTCCTGAAGGTTGGCCAGGTTGTAGCAGCCGTTAGCGCTTCCCATGGTGCAAGCCTTCTGATACATCGCTCTAGCTTCGGCCCAGCGATCTTCCCCCATCTCAAGGAGAGTGTATCCAAGTCCGGCGCATCCTATTGCGTCGGAACCATCACACGCCTTCTTGAACACCCGATAGGTTTCATTTCTGTCTGCCGGTTCGACAAGTTGGTGCTGCAGCAAATAGCCGACGCTACTGCAGGCGCGGACCACGCCTGCGTCACAGGCTTTTCGGTAGTTTTCATATGCTTTTCTCACGTCCTTGCTGCCGCCAATGCCGTTCAACCAAAGGTAACCCAATCCGCCGCAAGCCCAGGCGTTTGTAGCCTCGCATGCCTTCAGGTACAGATTGCGGTACTCTACTTGGTCACTCTCAACACCCAGGCCCTGGCCGTAGTTGTATCCAAGGTAGATGCAGCCCCATGTGTCATCTGCTTTGCACGCCCTGTCAAACCACCTCGTGGCCTGCTCGTGGCCCTTGCCGTCGGAGTCAGAATGCAAGAGGAGACCAAGCCGCCGACAAGCGCTGCCATCACCGTCTTCGCAGCCTAATCGAAGTAAATCGCGATCGGATATTGGGGCGAGTATTCTTTTCGCTATCTCGGAAACCGAGCGAACTAGTGCAGTTTCACCGCCGTCAACTTGGACAGATATTGCGCTTATTACCTTCACGGAATTCACGTCGAGCAGGCGTAGATTCACAAGGTAGTTTCCTCCAATCGCCGCAAGATTTCCGTGCGCGACTAGGCCGACATCCAAAGCACGGCCAACATCGTAGAAGCAATCGTCATCTTGGCAACCAAGGACCTCTTTTGCTTTTCCGAAACCCAGCAACGATTTGATGTCTGAAACACTAACAACCTGGAACCTGCCTGTGCCTTGGATCTCTGCTGCAATACCGTCGGCTAGTACGTCTGATTGTCCTTGTTCAATTCCACTAGCAGCTTTAAATCCCAGTAAGGCCATCTTGATCTCGCCCACATATCCTGGGGGCGAATGCGTAGTGTGCCTTACCAACAAAGTTACAGGCTTTGTGGTGTTGCCGGGCCTTGGTTTTGCACACCCGAGCGAGTTGAGGACTCCGCCTGCAACCACTAAAGTACAAAGCGCAGTGCGGTTAATAATCAACGGTATCCCCTCCACGAAGTGAACGTAACTAATCGTTCCTGCCTGGCTGACACTCACCACGGCAGACACCACAAAGAATACTGTACAGCCTCCGCTCATGTAAACCAACCGCGATCATTCGCCTCTGACGTGATTCGACTGCCCCACCCAGAACCCGATCTCCGCGCCCAGCGTCCGCGCGAACTGCGTCCCGCCCAGCACCTCGGTCACCCATGCAGGCACCGCGCCGCCGTGCCAGTCGATCCACGGCGCTGCCCACGCGGCGAGGTCGCGCGGCAGGTAGCCGAGCACCCCACCATCCTGCCGTTGCACCAGGACCGCGTTGGGGTCGTGGGGGTTGGTCGGCTCGCGAACGAGCCGGAGTTGCTCGTCGGGTGTCAGGGCGGCCACGACGTCCTGCCGGTCACCGATGGACACGCCCGCAACGCGAGAGTGGATCTCGTACCGGCCGTCACGGGTGGTGAAGAACGACCACTTGCGGATGGGCTCGCCGGTGGTGCTGCCGGGCATGGTGATCTCCTCCTAGACGCCGCAGTGGGCTGCGCGACAGCGAACAGTCAGCCGCTGTCGGTCTCGCCCTCTCATCTTCGAGGTTTGAGCCTGACATCCGACCTAACCTCGGCACCCCACACCGCCCAGCCTTCCCGGCGCTCCCGCGCGAACAACTCCAGCATGGGCAACTCGGGATACAGCCGCTCGATGATGTCAGCGACCTCGGGCGGCTTGGCGCTGTGCTTCATGCGGGGCGCGCAAAGCACCGACGACGACTGCGTCCCTGGCTTGGGCACGGGCATCTTGCCCTTCTTGCCGACGAGCAACATCTCGTGCTGCGCCCGGAAGTAGTAGCCCGGCCCGATGCTGGGCTTGGTCCACACCATGTTCGTCCTGTAGGTGAAACCCCAGGCGGCCATCACCCGCAGAGCTTCGGGCAGGTGAGAGTTCGTGCTCCAAAGGAAGAGTATTGCATCATCGGTGGTGATATTGTTGATGGGCAGATCGCAGATATCGTCCACTGTCATGGTCGAGTAGTGATTTTCGATCCGCCGGTCCGGGTGCGCGGTGCCCTTCTCGTATTGCCACGGTGGGTCGGCGTAGAGCACGGGGAATCGGGTCAGCACACCCTTCTTGTTGCGGCTCTCCTTGCAGTCGTCAATGATCCGATGAAGTCGGGCTTGACGGCGTGCTTCCTTCTCGCGGGCGCGCTGTTCCTTGTTCGAGCGCGGTGTCGTGCTCGGCGACTGGCTCCTGACTCTCGGCATCGCTCATCTCCTAACTGAATCGGTACTGTATCATTCAACCAGGTCTGATCCAAGTCTCTCATGTAGCCCTGACAGGTATTCGCTCTCAATCCGCTGCTTGGCGATCTTCAAGCAGTCCTTGTCCAGGTCGATGCCTATGTAATCCCGTCCGTGTCGCAGCGCGACCTGACCAGTTGTGCCCGAGCCGGAGAACGGATCATCTACGGGTGCTGTAACAAACATGAAATTTATTTTAAAAGACCGATCAGATGATTGATCATTCGTGCAGCTCGCTCTCGTCTAAATATCCTCCCTACGCGTGGTAATCCACGACCGTTACCCATTCTCGTCCAAGAATGCCGTCCCACACCTGATTGACTAGCGTCTCCCACTTTTTACGGGCGAGCGCCCGTAACTCCTCATTAAAGTCGTGATGAATAAGGGGCCGCCCAAGCCAGTCAGGGGCTACGTGGGGGATGATCGTGCCAGCCTCGATCTCTGGCCACCACGAGACCATCTTACAATTGTAGTACATCGCATCGACCCGTTCAGGCAGTTCTGCAATCCACTCACGCTGAGCCTGATCGCAGTCACGGGGACCTGGGTCACGGTATCCTGTCTTCTGAACGTCAACCAAGGGGCGCCAGCCGTCGTCGGGCGCATCTTCACGCACGTGGAGGAGTCCGGTTCCAGACGCGACGGTGAAATAGTCGGCCTGCTTTTCTTCCCCGAACTTCAAGTAGTGGGCGAGAGTGTAGCGATCCAAGTTTTTAATGATTTGGTTGCGATCCGGGGATCCAATGTAAATAAGTGCGTAGTGTCCCATTTTGTCTTCTCCTTTTCTTGCGCGTCGAAGTCTACTCAACGCGGTTTACAGGAATACACTCAGTTTTTCGATTGCCATCTCGATGGATTTGTGCTGCGCCTCGATTGTCAGTCCGACCTTAGGGATCTCTGCCGCCTCCTGATTTGGATCATGGGCATCTCCGGGCTTTGCTGCTCGCTTAATCGCCTCCGATGCGCTGTCACCCGGCTGGTGCCAGCGATAATGACTGCATTGCACGATGTACCAGGTCTCGTGCTCATACATAGGCTCGCCTTCTCCACCGCATGAAAAGCACTCGTCCGATTGGCCCCACCACTCGCGTCCACAGTAGGGACAGAGCCAGCCAGTCCTTCGGGATGTGGAAAACTCCTCAACAGAGGCGCGCTCCGATCGTACTAGAGCATCAAGGAATCGGTTCTTCAGCTCGTAAATTCGCTCAATCTCCTTCTGGATGGCATCCGCAAATTGCTGCCGTCGGAACTTTCTGCGGCGATCCCTTTTCTCCTTCGCCCTGCGGTTTAGCGAGAACATCGCCGCCAACGCCTTCTCGACCAGTTCCTGGGTTGTAAGCTTCGAGAGCTCGAACACCTGACGATCAGTCGGCCGGATGCGACGACGCCTTACAGGAGCGGCGGTAACAGTCTCTGCGGTCTGCGTGCTAGCCATCTTTCCTCCTCCATTTCCGGCCCACTGTCAGGGCCTCATCTACTACTACCCTTTTCGGCGAGAGATTCAGCTACGAGGAACTTATGATCTATAGACACCTAGAATTATTTGATTGTAGGAGACAAATCGGCCGATGACAGGACTCATTTAATATGGTAGGTAAGATACTGATGGTCGAACTAGTTGATTTCCCCGCTTTCGGCGCATCCTGTATCAGCTCCATCGACAGCGATCCTCCACAGTGCTCGGAAGAAATGGCCCCGTGACTATGCCGAGGAAATCTTCCAGAACAAAGAAGTTGCGACTAGTTCCGAACGTGGATACCAAAAGGTATCGCTACCACAGGTTGGCTGGCCTCTTCCCACTGATCAAAGGAGAGGAGCTGAAGGCGCTCGCGGCTGATATTACAGCCAACGGTCTCCGCGTTCCGATCCTCCTCCACAACGGCACGATCCTGGATGGACGAAATCGCTATCGGGCCTGCAAGCTAGCTGGAGTTGAACCGAGATTTGAGGAAGTTAGAGGCACAGATGCCGAAGCTCTTGATCTTGTCCTTAGCCTGAATTTGATCCGACGACATCTCACGATACCTCAACGGGCAGCCATAGCCATAAAACTCCTCCCAGTGGAGAAGAAGCTCGCAAGAGAGCGGATGTTGGCTGGCCGCGCGGTTGAAAAGGGATCCCCGAGTGCAGGAGAAGCCAACCAAGTCGCTGGAACTCGAATGGGCATCTCCGGAGAGACGGTCAGGCAAGCGGCCCGTATCTCCAAAGATGCTCCCGACGTGCTCAAAGCAATGGCCAAGGGCACTGTGCGATCAATGCCAGAGGCAATCAAGCTCGCAGAACAACCGAAAAAGATGCGAAATACGATTCTGACGCTGCTTAAGAAAAAAGAACATCTCCGGGTTGATGAAGCGCTAAAGACCCTTTATGAGCAGGAGCGTTGTCAAAATATTTCAAATGATGTTAACAACAGAAAAAAGCAATCTCATAAAATAGATCCAAAAGACGTCCGAAAACCTAATTACCGCCTGCTTTATGGGATCCACGCAATAGAGGCTTTTCAAGATCTCCCGGATAAATCAGTTCATATTTGCTGCACTTCTCCTCCATATTATGGTGGTCTCCGCGAGTATTCAGGTGCGCCGGTAGATTGGTCAGATGGCTGGACAGGACATCTCGGTGATGAACCTGATCCAGATCAATATATCGCCCACCTGGTCGAGGTTATGGAGGAAGTCGCCCGGGTGCTCCGGCCGGACGGCACACTGTGGCTAAACCTCGCAGACTGCCACGCTTCATCTCTCCAGCATGGCATCAGCAGAATCTCCGGCCTCAAGCCCAAAGACCTTGTGGGTACTCCCTGGAGAGTCGCTCTGGCCCTGCGGGAAGCGGGTTGGCATCTCCGCTCGGACATACTCTGGCACAAGCCCTCAGCTTTACCAGAATCTGTCCATAACCGGGTCACACAGGACCACGAATACATCTTCATGCTAGCCCGATCCGAGCAGTACTTCTACGACGCCTACGCTGTCCGAGAGCCTGCGGCGTCAGCAGCCAGGAGCAAGCAAGGCAATGACGAAGATGGATCAGCCTGGCGCAACCGAAGATCCATATGGACTGTTCCAACTCTGCCGTACAAAGGAGATCACCACTCTACCTGGCCACCGAAGCTCGTTGAGCTGATGGTACTAGCTGGTACATCGGAGCAGGGCGCATGTAGTTCTTGCGGCGCACCGTGGATGAGGGTGGTAGAAAAAGGCAAGGCTGTTCTGCCAAGTGGTCGGGATCCACACGGAAGAGCCTACTCCGACAAGATGCGGATGGGACGAGGAGCACGGAGGAAAGGGGTCTCCAGTCGTGGTAGTGCGGGAGCAGGATTTGGTAGGAGGAAACAGCGCATGGTCGGCTGGGCTCCGACCTGCAAGTGCCGGATGAGCCATCCCGTGCCCTGTGTGGTGCTCGACCCGTTCTCCGGATCAGCAGCGACTGGTGTCGCAGCCTTGGGACTAGGGCGAGACTACCTCGGCATCGACCTCAACATTGGATACCTGAAGCAAGCGGAGGAGCGACTACGGGGAATCAGACGAGATGAATGACGGCGTGCGTCCCTGAAAACTACTGCGAATCCCACTATGGTTCGCCGTTGTCCCATTCCCACGATCACCCGATAGGCTGCCTCCTCCACCAGTGCATCTGACGTCCTGTCGTCCCGGTAATGGGCTTCCAGGCCAGCCAGATAAATTGCTGCTTCAATAGAGTATCACATTACAGCAAACGGATTACTAGGAATCCGTTGAAAACGGAGGAGTAGAGAATGAAGAACAGGCAGAAAAAGCAGCCGCCGAATGAACACAAGTACCTCGCCAACCTTGTGGTAGCTTCCGCCGGTTTCATTGCACGCAGGTGGTGGGACGCGCGGTCGGAAAACGGCATCAAGAACCCCGTCGCATTCGTAGTGGAGCTTGGTGATCCTCTCGGTGCGGCGATCGCTAATCTTTTTGGCATTGACGGCACGACCAACACCAGTGACATTGGGTCACTTTGCAGTAGTTTCATTGTTGATCGGGAATCTGCTGTAGAAATTTGCAGAAAGGTAATGCTCGACGAAATCTACGCAGGGCGGATTGAGTCTGGACCCAAACTCGGTCAGTTCGAAGTTATCGGTGCAGCAAAGGGATGCACCGCATTCACCTATTTGCCTGTACGCCATCCCCCACTCAGGGCGTTTCGTGACAATCAGATCACACCTTGGGGGATTGTGCAGTTACCTGCCGACTCTGATAAGCAGTAGGTCGAGCAGCCGGTCATCAATGCAAGGGGCTCAGCTGCGTCGGCGTCTCAGAGCTACAACCCGATAGGCAGCTTCCTCCGCCAGCGCTATTATCACGTGGGTCAGATCGTCACTCCGCTGAAGATCGAGGCCAATTCTCGCCCAGTGCTCGATGGCGCGGTCCAATACCGCGTCATGATCAACGTCTGACGACCTGTCGTCCCGGATGTGGGCCTCCAGAACAGCCAGGTAGGTCGCTGCCGCCTCTGCAACGAGAACGGTTGTGTCAAGGCGAATGTAAC
>Ga0272442_10005547_pt1 | contig 16818 bp, 13 predicted proteins | sample SSMForm2O_FD_200262 | JGI IMG/M metagenome (GOLD analysis project Ga0272442, IMG submission 200262) | Marine sediment archaeal communities from Little Sippewissett salt marsh, Falmouth, MA, United States - SSM-Form-2O | ecosystem: Environmental > Aquatic > Marine > Wetlands > Sediment ... | reverse complement strand
TGATAGATTGTGTAGTGTGATTACCTGCTCCGTCATTATCTGTAACAGTTAATGTTACACTGTATTCTCCATCGTCACTATATAAGTGAGTTGGATTTTGGTTTTCAGAATAGGTTCCATCTCCAAAAGACCAGTTATAATCTGAAATTGATCCATCAGCATCTGTTGAATCATCTGAAAAAGTTATTGTATCAGATGTTGTTGGATTTGAAGGATTTATTGAAAAATTAACCAATGGTTTTAATGTAACAGTTACAGTTTGTGATTTTGTTGACGTGTTTCCATCATCATCGGTCACATTTAAAATAACTGTGTAATCTCCTGTGGTATTATACGTGTGAGTGGGGTTTTGTTGTGTACTTGTGTTCCCATCTCCAAAATCCCAATACCAAGACTCTATTGATCCATCTGAATCAGTACTAGTGTTTTGAAACGTGGCTGTTTGATTTACAATTACTGGATTAGGATTCCATGAAAAGGATGATGTTGGTCCTAGGTTTGTAACGGTGATGGTTTGATTTGTTCGATTCCATTGTTGATATGCATTAGTTATGTTTAAGGTAACAATGTATGTTCCATTATCAGAATATGAATAAGTTGGATTTTCTTCTGTACTATCGATAATGCCATTATCATCAAAATCCCATGCATAATTCAAATGGAGGGTGTTTTCGTAGTTAGGATCAGTTGAATTATCCGTAAAAGTGATCGTATTAGCGGTTGATGGCGAACTAGGTTCATAAGAAAAATTCACAATGGGGACAAAAAAGCCAAGTGGTTTTTCATCATTGTTATTGTTTCCTGTGATAATATAGGGATAATCTCCTAAATTATCATCATTGCTATCTGTACCCGTGTAGTCATCCCAATAATTGCCGTGAGATGATGTATTCCAATTATTTGAAGAATCGTCAAAAGCATGAATAGTTGTGCAATTAAAAAATGAATTATTATAAAGTGTATTATTTTGTGAGAGCGTGATATTTATTGAAATAGAATTATTTGAGAATGAATTATTATATATTTGATTATTATTTGAGTTTTGTTTTATTCTAAGTCCAGTATTTGAGCTTTGATTAATGAAATTTTTTGAAACATTACAGTGTGTTGAATTATATAGTAAAATCGCTGATGAAGTACAATTATTAATTGATGAATAAGAAATAGATGATGAGGTTATGTTTTGTAAATTAATTCCTTGATTTGAACAGTTTTGAATAGTAACATTATAAATTGATATATTTTCAATTGTTGATGTCAGGTTTTTTATAAAAAGAGCAGTTGAACAATTATTGATTATAATGTTTCTGAATGTCACGTTATTTGTTGTGATATTAAAACCATATTCAGCACCATCAATCATAATTGATGATCCTGTTTTTCCCTGAAGAGTAATAGATCTATTAATGATGACATAATCCGATAAGAATATACTAGTGTTTATTTGAATAATATCTCCATTTGAGGATTCATTAATTTTATCTTGTAAGGAATCAGTTGATTCGACATATATTGAACTGGCGTTAAGTGTATAAGTTAAGGTAAATGGTATTACATTTATTAAGCAAATAAATGTAACAATTAGAATTGTTTTTATTTTTTTCCATCCATCCTTTCCTTTCATCTTACTCGCCTTTGACATCAATTACATCATGTGATGAATTGACGTGATATTCTCTGACACTGATGGTATTTAAAAGAAGACTGTTAAAATATCAAAACGAAAAGATTTCATTTTCTAATTATAATATTTAATTATATTAATAAAAAATATTGAATAGTGCTATTATGTCATTTTGACATCAAATCAAAATGGTGACTCTTTCAGTAATCCTTAATAAACATTGGTTTGCGAACATGTAACATGAAGTTGAACATCGAAACTCGATTGTTCAATTAATGTGAAGGAACTGGAAGGTGAAAAAAGAAATGGCAAACCACAAAAAAATTGCTTCCTTATTTGTAATATCAATTATTTGTGTAACATTAACAAATTTTGAATATGAATCCAAAAAAATTTGTCCGATTTCGCATGTACATGCAGATGGAATCTCGAGTGCTTGGTATAATAATTCCACTTTATCAGTTCATATAATTCATTCTGCTCCTCGTATTAATTGGTATGATTTTCAATATAATGATTCAGGTACATGGATTTCAAAATTAAATCAAAAAATAGAAGTAGACAACGATTCAGAATATAGATTTATCATAAATATCAGTAGTGATCAAGGATGGGATGATATAGAATTTATTAATGTTACATCATGGTATGATAATGGAACAGAATCTAGTTATTATAATGAAACAAACGGAGGGAATATTAATTTATATATTCAATATGAGAATACAAGTGCTACATCAAATAATTCAGTATTTCGCGATTTATGGCCAAATAATGAAATAAGATTTGGCACCCATCAATCAAGAGTGGTTAACGATACATTATATGGTTTACCTGGATTCACAGAGGCGCGGAATATAACCTTTACTTTTATTCCAAACAAACAATTTCGCTATGCTCCGGGAGAAAATACGACATGGAATGAAAGTGTTATCTTAGCAGATAATTCATCTAAATATGGTCTTTATAATATTTTCTCGTGGAATTTTAATATAACTATTGATGATAGTGAAGGATATCAATCATGGGTGGCAGATGAATTTGGCGTTTATATCTATTCTGAAATTCTTAGTGCTCAAAATCCAAGTATTGTAGGTTATCCCGGAAGTAATTACTCTGTAACTGATACGGGGGGTAGTGGAAATATTACTATTATTACGTGTTCAAATGGGAATTATAGTTTATCAGTCAATATATCCGATTTGATCCATGAATCAATTCCAACCCACTCAATTGACCAATCAAATGTATACGTGCAAGGTGGTAATCGTACAACATTCCGATCACTGTTAAATTCAGTTTTTTTGTATGGTGGAAGTCAAGATAGTCTACCTGATTATCATAGAGCTGAATTATGGGGTAATTTTGTAAACACTTCAAATATTGAATATAAATGTTATATTCCTCTAGGACAATTAGCTGGTAGATATTCTACTCAAATCTATTATCATTTACAGATTGAAGAATAAGTGGAATAGTACAAATTAACTTTTTTTCATTCTTTTTTTATTACTTTTCATGCAATTTTTTAAATAATCACAAATAAAAAATTTTGTAATAGAAAAAATTTAATAACTAGCTTTCCTTTTTCATTGTTGGATGGGTACAATACCAAGCAACTTTTTTCTAAAGAAAAAAACCGGGGTGATGGGTTTATGCAAAAAATGCCTTATTTAATAGTTATCAGTATATCATTATTATTTTTTTTAAGTTGTTCTCATGTTTCAGCAGATGAAACTGTATCCGTAGAAATTACAATTATAGATCAACCAGCACAATTTGAAAATGAAAAACCAAGGGTAATTGCTGGACTTTGGCATATTGCTACATTTAATGGAATTGAGGATAGCAATATGGACATATTATTAACAATGTATAAAGGTTCAATACTTCCCTTACAAAAAAATATTACAAATTATTATCAATGGAAATACACTCCACTAGCAGTCAATTCTTGGCAACAAACCACAACGTATGGCAATAAAACGATAAATCCAGATAAATGTACAGTAGATACAGATTTGATTTCTTTTTGTATAGGTATACCTGATTCCTTACCAAGTAAAATTTTTTACAATGAGGAATGGACTTTTGAACTCTCAATGTCAAATAAAATATTGTATCAAGACATTTTTTATTTAGAGAAACCTACGAAAGGATTTGCAAAGAGTCATGGTGACAGACTATCGTTCTCAGTTGATCCTTTTACGGAAATGAATGCTGAAGCAAGTGATTTTCTTATCTTAAAAAACACGGGTAATATCCCATTAAATATAACTCTAGATTTTAATGCTTTAGATAATTTATTGAATTATACCGAATCAAGTAGTCAAATATCTGCATTCAATCAACAAAATTATCGATTAGAGATTAATACTCCTTCTTGGAAACCACAACGAATTCAACAAAGTGGTACCGCTTCAGCATACGTGTCAGATTATTTTCTCTTAGATGAGGAAATATCTGGAACTGCAATATCTCTGAAAACTGCATTAATAATTGATGTTCCCACAATAAATATTTTTGTTGGACATAATAGGTATCAACTAACCACATTAGATTCTTCTACAGGTTTTTCCTTTCAATACCAAAAAAGTTTGTCCATGGCAGAAGGGGAAATAAGAACAATAAACAGCTATTTATCTGGTGAAGGAACTGCAAAAATAACCATTCAAACAAACAACAATATCTCAGTCATTCAAGTTAATCGAAACGATTTACCTGCAAATTCGCCAATAACTGTAATTTCTACTGATGAAAATGAACAAGTGATAAGTATCAAATTAAAGGCACTCAGTGAAAACCGTGATGGAAAAATAACCTATATTGTTGAAACTGATGGAGATATAAAATCATTTACCACTAAGATAGATGTAGGCCCTCCAGCAACGACAAATCAACCCTCTGCGATAGAAGGTACCTCCCTGGTTACAATAATTGTTCTTTTAGCTCTGATAATTGTAGCAAGTTATATGTTATATAATCATCTCGTTCATGGAAGGAGTGAACGTCGATGAATAAGAAGAAAGGTGGTATTAAACTGCTGACAATTCTTCTATTATTCACTTTCATTGAATTAACTACAACACATACTGTATTTGCCGATGGGGGCTCTGATGCGGGTGTTGGGGTAATTAATGTACCCCCAAATTATGCAGATATAAAGATCTTACAACAAGATAATACCATTCGAACGTATCTCACTCTTTCTGATTATAATTCTTGGAGTGACATCTATAAAGTGCAAATAAATCTTGAAGAAAACGGAGCAATACTTCATTCATTCGTATTTAAACAATGGGATAGTGATGATTCTTTTAATTTAGTCAATAAATTCTTCGATGAATCTGCGGATTTTTTATTACAAAAAAATGCTTGTGATGTATCTCACTCGAGTGAAAGCAAGACTGTTGCTGATCGATGTCAACTTCATGTGCGTTTTGTTTTTCAAACAACTTTTTTCTCTCAGCTTCATGTTATTTCTACAGATAGAGCCGGTGAATCCACTGAGACATATATTGAATATAGTGGAGGCGATATGAATCGTGGGACTGATACTTTGCTTGTTCCTTGGATTGAAGGGACAATGAAAGTAGAATTGCCTCCTTTTATACTTGATATTTCCATTTTCCTTATTGCGATAATTTCTACTATTATAATTGGGAAAAAAACACCTTTAGCAACTACTCTTCAACAGGTGTTCTATGAAACAAAATAATCATTATATCTGGTATATACCACTTTATTTCATGCTGTTTTTTAGTTGTTACACGTTATTGAAATTTATTGCAATATTCTTTTTCATGACTGCCTATCTTCCCACATTTTTATTTGATTTTTCTTTTTTATATATGTTTTCGGGATTTGATAATACTCATCTGCTGTTCATCGGCATGATTCTTATTATTTGTAATCTGTATTTTCATATGAGTTTATCTAAAAGACATTTATTATTTTCTTTTCCTCTAACCTTACTGCTTCTTAGTGGTATAGGTCTTAGGGTTGCCACATCAAATATTTCATTGAATTATATTTTTCATTATATCATATTTTCCATGTTACTTCTGGTTCTAGTAATTGATCATAAATTGTATTTATTTATCCCTGAAGATTATAAAACACCATTGGATAAAACAAAAACAGAAGTTGAAAAAGTATCATTACCCGCATTCAATATGGTTCATCCAACCCCTTCGTCAACCCAAGGATTTTCCTCGATTTCAAAAACTATTTTAAAATCATTTGATGATTTTAAGAAAACAATGAGTTCACGGTTAGGGATTGGATCTCCGCAACCTGCATCGGTAGGCTTAGGATCCAAAGGAATCGATAGCTCAATTGAATTAGATGTATTAGGAAATACTGAGGACATGGATACTTTTGTTCATCCTGTTGAAAGAGATGCGGATAAAATAGCAACTACAAAACAAATGTTGAACGGAATTGAAACCCAATCATTAGATTATTTAGATTTAAAAATTAATGAAACGAAATTGGAAGACACTTCTTTTTTGGATACTTTTTTCAAAGAATTATCCGTTCAACCGGGGCTGATTACCATCGGCGATTATGATTTTTTATCAATTGTAAATCAAATTGATGAGAGTGCCATTATTATAGCTAGGGGAGTTGTTAAAGCGGCAAATACTCAGTTTGCTTCTTTAATTCATCAACCAATTGGAGATATCATTGATCAGGATTTTATTAATTTTCTTGCTCCTGAAGGATATGCTAGTTTCAAATCTCATTGTTCAAAAAGATTATCCGGAGAAACTTCTCAAAACTTTAATGTGGTTCTTTATACAAGAAATCATGAAAAAATTCCGTTACAAGCCATGATTAAATCAACTAGTATTAATGGTGAACCTATAGAAATTACTATTTTTCAAAAAATGGATACATAAAAATAAAAGATAAGAAAAGGATGATAAAACATCCTTAAACTTATTTTTAATAGAAATCAACTGTTTGTTGTCTAAATACGGCAGGGGTTACAATATCGAAACTTGCTTTCATACCACTTTCTGGTTGAAGAGTCCCAGAAATTGAATCTCTTGGGGGAAGTCCACTGGAATTAAACACAGCACTTACGTTAATGATGATTAATCCCATATCTCCACTATTAATACCATTTGTATTGGTGAGACTGTCATCTTCATCATGTAAAGCAAACAACCCAAACTCAGATCCACTAAGAGTAAGATTTTCTGCAGCGAATTCGAATACACCTTTGTTTTCTGGTTTATCATCGATATCAATTGCGGCACTTTCGTTAAATGTTAGTGCGTATAATTTATCGTATAACATAGTTACCGTACACAGACTTAAATCCATATCTTTGGATCCTGGAGTAGTTCTTACTTGAAGAGCAAGATATTCAATATGGGTTTGATTACTATTTGTATATCCAATAACATCAGAAATTGTCAGACCTGATGAAACTTCTTTAATAGTCTGATCTGAGATATAACGGGCTCGTTGTTGGAGCGTATCCATGGTTTGTATAAGAACAGTTGAGGTTACTGCTGCTACTAATACCATAGCAATAAATACAATAAGGGTTTCGATACCAACGACAGCTTGAGTGTCAGCTTCCAAAGTTCTCTTATGTTGTTGTTTATGTTTTGCTGGTTTAATAGCAATAATTGTACTAATTCGAAGTGCGCCTAACCCTTGAGGAGAATCAATAATAATAAATCCATCTTCATAATCAACATCTTCTAAAAGCCCTGTTGTGATGGTTGCTTTAGTTTCACCTGGTTCTTTTGTAACTATTTTGCAATACCGGCCTACAAATCTTTCCATATACTTATTTTCCATTTCTTCACCTTCTCATTGTCTTCTCACCTTCCGATACGATCCGATACCCGTGATGAATGATATCACGGTACATACTTTGTTATAAGGAGTTTCTCACTTTTCCTATATAAAGACCTGTTGTATTATTACTCAATTTGAAAAAATAATAAAGATGTAAAAATAACAAAAATTGTAATAGATAATTAAAATAAGTAAAATGTAACATAAAAAAATAAAATAATAGAAAGAAAAAGGATATTTTTCTTTCTTTAAAGTTCTACTACCCGATGATCAAATGCATTAGGTGCACTGACCATGAAGATTCCTGCTGATCCAACTTCTGGAACAAGCCGACCATAGAATTCTTCACTTGGTTCTAACCCGCCAGTATCTGAAAAAGCAGCAGTTAGGTTGATGATAATTATTGCGAGATCATTAGTACCAATTCCAAAGTTGTTAATTATGCTGTTATCCTGATCACGAATAGAGATTATTCCATAGTTAACTGAGGTTAATACACTATGGTTTAACGTATGAAAGATACCATCGGAACTAACACTGTCAGTTACTCCATTAGTACCATTATTATAACATAGACTGAGAACTGTTAAGTTATCATGTTGTAAATATACAAGGGTTTCATTAAGATCAAGATCATATGATCCAGCTCTTGGTCGAATGGTAATGGCTAGATATTCAATTTTTGTTTTGTCTACATCAGTGTATCCAGTGAGATCAACGATTTTCATTCCACTAGAGACTTCTCGAATCGTCTGTTTAGCAACGGCATTTGCTCTGTTTTGCAAAGTTTCACTAGTTTGTATGATGACAGATGCAGCAACTGCGGCAACAAGGATCATAGCAATAAATACAATAAGAGTTCCAATACCAATAGCAGCTTGATCATCATCTCGAACACGTCTTTTATGATGTCCATGTTGCATACTAGGTTTAATTGCTACTATTGTGTTTATTTTTAAACAGCCGAGTCCCTGATCGGAATCGACAAAAATAAATCCATCTTCACTGTCATAGTCTTCAATTCTTCCAGTGATAGCGCTTGCTCGGGTTTCCCCTGGTTCTTTGGTTACTATTTTGCAGTACTTGCCTACCAATCTTTTCACATACTTTCGTTCCATTTCATTTCACCTTTCGTTTCATTTCCGCGCCATACGGCACGTATCATGTTACATGTTCGCAAGTGACTGTATTTAAACCCCTATCGGAAGAATGATAAGAATGCAAAACACACATAATGACAAAAAAATCAAAATGACAAAATGTCACAATTATAGAAGAACCACTAATAAAAAAAATAATAATATTTTTCATATCTATAGAAATTATGGATACATATTGTATAATAAATATTAAATAATAATAAATGAACGTTTTATCTGATACCTATGGGATTTCGGATACAACATGCTTCAGCAGCAGTACCTCTTGTTTTACTTTTACTAGCGATAACATTCATCGCACTTACAGCAACCTCAATGATAACATCTGAAACTACTTCTTCAGAAGAAGATCTTCAACAATATGTTGATGATGCAATAAATGAACTAACCTCATACATAAAGATTCAACAAATCTACGGATCTTTTACCAACGAAGCACCATATCATCTATCTAAAATAGTAATTCAAGCAACACCACTCTTTCAAAAAGAAATTAATCTATCAACATGGATTATTCAAATACAAACAATATCAGATTTAAAAATATATACAATTAACAGGAATGTATCATCAATCGGTAGTTCTAGTGTTTTTTCCCATGATCAGTGGAATAACCTCACATCAAATAACTATGGAGTTATAAGTATTCTGGATACGGACGAATCTCTTGAAAAGTATCAGAGTTTCTCAGAACCAAGTGATATTGCTTTTTTTACCTTACTAGTAAATGACCTCTCAATTGGGAAAGGAGATGAGGTTACTATTGTTATATCTCCCGGTATTGGGATTAAAAAAACAATTACTTTTAAAGTGCCCCTTCCAATGAAACAAGTTGTTAAGTTATGGTAAATAAAAAAAAGGTAATATTTATGTACCATTACCTATTAATTATTTTATCATAATGCACTTAGTAGGGGAATGGTGAGAATCATTAAGGAAGTAATGCAGAACGAATTGCAGTCTCATTCAGAAATTAAAACTCATGATGAGATTTCTAACTTACTTGATTCTGTTAAAAATGTTGAAGAAACGTTTTCTAATCTCCATTTCCTTCAGAATTTACCTGAAATGATTCAATTTCCTAGTGAAGATCTTCCAGAAACTAATTTATCTCCCCAGCCAGAAATTGACTCTGAAGCTATTCAATCAATCATTCAACAAGGACAATTACATGCTAAGATACCATTAAAACCAGATGAAATGATTGAAAAACAACCTGAATTAATTCAAGAATTTAAAGGAAGATCTGCTTTTAGATATTATATCCATGAAAATATTGCTAAACCACTTATTGGCCCACCAGATCCAGGTCATACAACATTTACCTTAGAATTAAATAATAATATCGTAAATGGATTTTATCAAATCCCTAAAGAAACACGGGCGCTAAAAGAACTTGGTCCTGAAATTATTTCCAAAACAAAAAAAGTATTAAAATCAATAAAAGAAAGGGATTTTAAAAAGGACGTTAAGAATTTAAAATCATTACCTTCAATATTAAAAAACAAAACATCAAAAATCAATTTAGAATCAATTAAAGCGCTTCCAAAAAAAATCAGAGGCATGTTTTCTAGTGATTAAGAAATATTTTTTTTATTTTTCATTTATTTGATTATTACGTACATGTCCTTCATAGTCAGGATTCCATTTGAATGGGTTAATTATGAACACACTCATTTCCCCGCTGCTTACGTTATTTCCATTTCCATCAAATAATTTTGCTTCTATAGAATGGTTTAAAAAACCTGGTTCGTTCCATTGCCAAACAAATGGCTCATTACAAATTGTTCCTTTCAAGCAACCATCGACATAAAATTCTGCTTTTGTAACATTTTCTTTTTCAACAGTAACGCTCATCGGTCCAAAAATGACCGGTTTGATAAAAGGAAACAATCGCCTATTTTTTAGATATACATAACTATCAAATGATAATCCTTTGAATTTACATACTCCATAAAACAATCCACCTCCTAGAACAAGTCCCATTAATAGAATCATTAATCCATAGGTTTCTAGGAAACTAGGCTGAGGAGGTTGTTGATATTGAAAATAAAAATAAGTTGCACTTTCACTAGATACTTTATTGCCATACTGTGCTTCAGCATCAATGATAAACGAATATGTTCCATTTGCATAATATCCTGGAGGAGTATATTGAACCCTTTTATCATCAAGTATCTTGATGTGATCGGTCACATCCAATCCATTAAATGTGGCATAAAGAATAGATACAGGAACATTATAAGATACAGTAATTGTTCGTTGAAATTCATCTAATATTCCGCTATCTCCAGGAATAAAATCAGCAGAAATACTTGGAAAGATATTCTCAAAAACAATATAATATCGAGTTGAAGGATCATCCAATATATAAATTCGATTATTCTCCCGCCAAATCATATCATCAGATATGGTCTTTTTATTTGTTGTATCTCGGATTGTTTTAATTGACGCATTTGCATATAAAATATCATTAACATCAATCCAAATCCAGCCAGATTTATCAACATCTATAGTGAGTGTAGCTTCTTCAACTTGATAATCAATGGCAACATTTTCTTCTGAAACGCTTGGGATCACATGAGTAATCCATCTAATTTTATCTAAATCTGGTTGCCAAAAAAATTCTGGGATAAATGAATCGTTTATAGATAAAAGAAATGTTTCCTCTTCATCAATAGAGACTACAGACACAAGTTTGATTTCACCATTGGGATCAACAAACATATCTAACACACCATCTCCAGAGGTGTCATAACTCATAAATGGTTCTGTAAGATTTGTTGATAAGATTCCTTTTTCATTGATCATTTCAATACTATCATTAGATGCGTATACTGGTTCAGATGGTTGAACTAACACAATTTGTTTTAATAATCCAGTATTCCCCTCATCATCCTCGACAGTTAAAGTAACGGTATAATTACCATCAGTGGCATACTTATGAGACGTTTTTTTACTAGTTTCAATAATACCATCACCAAAATTCCATTCAAAGGAAATTATTTCACCATCTAAATCAAAGCTATCTGAAGCATCAAATCCAATTGTTTCAGATACATTTACTTGACTCTCACAAGAAAAAACAGCAAAAGGATTTTTCGTATCAATACTATTATCAGATGCATCAATTGCTGTTATTACACAATGTACAGTGGATTTAGATGTGGAGAAAATTATTGTTTTTTCATAAATATTTCCACTTTTTTCATTCATCAATGCAGTTTGTATATTTGATTCGTTATCTGTCCAATATGACAAAGTAACGTTTTTAATTCCAACATTATCTCTAATGTTAGCCTTGATGGTATATAACGTAGAAGAATCAGTTACAACCAATTCATTAGTTAGTATTTCAATAGTCGGTGGAAGTTTATCTGGAGTCACAATAACATAGGTAATATCCGTATCTGAGCCCCCATACTCATTCACGACTGTTAGTGTAACAGTATAATTCCCAGAACGTTCAAACATATGCCTTACAATAATCCCTGAACAAGAATACCCATCTTCGAATTCCCAGTAGTATGTTAAATTCATGATTTCATCTATATCAGAACTTTCAGATCCATCAAATTCAATGTGCTCAAAAACAGATCCAATATATGGCCCTTCAGCAGAAGCAATTGGCCTTCTATGAACTAAAGGTCGCAGATCGATTTTGTTTCCACCGGGAATCCGATATGCTGTTTCACCGAATCCATCGCGATCTTCATCGGTTCCATTGTAATCATCCCAAAAATTACCCGAAATAACTGGTCCAAAAATAATGTTAGATTCGTTAATGAAGTCATGATACCATTCATTTTCACTTGTCTCTGGACTGATATCTTTTGCATTTACTAGGTTACCTAAAAAATAGTTATCATATATTTGATTCTTAATACAATAATAATTAACATATATTCCATATCTAACGTTATTTTTAACACTATTTCCTAAGACAACATCACTTGTTGAATTTTGTAATCGAATTCCATCAAGAATATTATCATAAACAGTGTTATCCATTATTGAAGTGGAATCATCAGCAAAGAGGAATATTCCATGTTTTTCATTTCCATAAACGTTATTTCTAATAATTTCGGATTGTGATCCAACAACAAAAATTCCATAATTTGTATTCTTATAAACTTCATTTCGTGATATAACAGTGGAACTGACGCTATCCTCTATTCTAATTCCGGTATTATCATTTTCGAAAACAATATTTTCAGAGATGGTGTTATCTATACAATTGTCATTGAGATAAATACCATACCAACCATTACCATTAACTGTGTTATTTTTAATGATATTGTCTTCACAGGATCTATTCAAAAAAATTCCATGTTGATCATTATCATAAATATAATTATGTTCAATCGTGTTGTCATCTGATGAAATAAAAAAAGTGGCGTTTGTTGTTTCATAGATAAAATTCTGTGAAAAAATCGTGTTATCACATCTGTCAACATATAGTCCATATACACAATCAGTAATTTTATTTTCTACAATTTGACAATGTTTGGAGGAAGATATTATCTTAATTCCGGCATCAGTAGCATTTGTTCCACTGTTTTTTATGGTAAATGTACTGAAATCAACATTTGAAGATTCTATTGTAACAACACTTCCTTCTTGCCCACCATCAATAATTACTAGGTCAAGATCTTCTCCAAATAGAGAAATTGGTTTGTCAATGATAATATTTTCTTCATAAGTTCCTTCGTAAACAATAATTCTATCTTCGGAAGTTGCTTCATCAATAGCATCTTGAATCCTATCAAAATGATCGTTTTGCCAACCGGGTGTTGAGGAATTGAAATCATCATCAACAAAATATTTTGGAAGTGTCGATTCAGCTGCAATATTCCGGGAATTATAAGTTAATGTAGTAATAGAGTGCAAGAAAAATGCACTAATTATCAGTATGATAATTACTTTTTTCATCCCATCCATCTGCATAAGTATGTAATTATGCATATAAAGCAAAGTCATAAAAACATTACTGTTTTTACAGGTTTAAAAAATAATTTTTTTCCAAAGTCTTTAAAAGATAAAAATTGTTTGCAATCATTGTAAGGATTAAATGAGGAGAGATTCATGAAAAAAATATTTCTCGATGAGAATGAACTTCCAGATAAATGGTATAATATTCAGGCTGATTTACCGACTCCACTTGATCCACCATTGAATCCCCAAACCCAGGAGCCAATTGGACCAAAAGATTTAGAGATCATTTTTCCAAAAAATCTAATTAAACAAGAAATGAGTCAAGAAAAATACATACCTATACCTGAAGAAGTTAGAGAAATTTATCGAATTTGGAGGCCTAGCCCTCTTGTTCGAGCTGAACGATTGGAAAAAGCGTTGAAAACACCGGCTAAGATTTATTATAAATGGGAGGGCGTTAGTCCACCCGGTAGCCATAAACCTAATTCTTCAGTTCCTCAGGCATATTTTAATATGAAAGAAGGTGTGGAACGTATTGCCACTGAGACCGGTGCAGGTCAATGGGGTTCAGCACTTGCATTTGCCACTGGAATTTTTGATTTAAAATGTAGAGTGTATATGGTTAAATGTAGTTATGAACAGAAACCGTATCGGAAAGTACTCATGGAGAACTGGGGTGCAGAAGTATTCCCTAGTCCAACTGATCTTACTAATGTTGGAAAGGAAATCCGGCAAAAGATGCCCGATACTAATGGAAGTCTTGGTATAGCAATTAGTGAGGCAGTAGAAGATGCAGCAACTCATGATGACACCAATTATGCACTTGGATCTGTATTAAACCATGTGGTATTGCATCAAAGTATTATTGGTTTAGAAATGAAAAAACAATTTGAAAAAATTGATGAGTATCCTGATGTGATTGTTGGTTGTGTTGGGGGTGGTAGTAATTTTGCGGGAGCTGCTTTTCCTTTCGTTCAGGATAAATTGAATGGAACGCATCCTGATACAAAAATTGTGTCTGTTGAACCACTTGCCTGTCCAACTTTGACTAAGGGTCAATATAGATATGATTTTGGGGATAGTGTTGGATTAACACCCTTATTAAAAATGCATACTCTTGGCCATAGTTTTGTCCCAGCTGCGATTCATGCTGGTGGGCTTCGGTATCACGGTGATTCTCCGTTACTTTCAAAATTGACTAAGGAGGGATACATGGAAGCAGTAGCCTATTATCAAAAAGAGGTTTTTGATGCAGCAATTCTCTTTGCTCAAACTGAGGGATTTATTGTTGCTCCAGAATCAGCTCATGCGGTAAAAGCAGCTATTGATTTTGCAACTATGGCTAAAAGAGATGGTGAAGAAAAAACGATTGTTTTTGCAAATAGTGGCCATGGACACTTTGACTTATCTGCATATGATGCATATCATAATCAAGATATTATTGATTATGCGCATCCTGAAAAACTTATTGAAAAAGCAATGGCTGAATTACCTAACATCTAACGTAATTCACGCTTTCTTTTTTCTCTTTTTACTTTGTTTCACTAATTCCAAAATATTAATGTATGCTGGGGAGGAGATTGGAGCTCGTTTTTACCAGTGAAAAAAGAAAAAGAATAAGGAGAAAAGGGAAAAAGAGAGAATGACTGTGCTTACCATAACACAACTGAAAGAAATGGCAAACACAAAAAAAATTAAGAGATATCCTCAAGACCTATATAGAACATGAAAAAATAACTAGTGTTAGAACTGCGTGGATTGGATATTTTCTAGAATTTAAAAAAACATAGACACTGCGTTTAAAAAGATGTGGAAAAAAATAAGATGGTCGATATGAAGGTTAACTGTGAACATTGCGGATATAGTTGGGATTATCACGGTAAAACACAATGGTATTTAGCCTGCCCTAAATGTAAAAACACGATAAACATTAATGAATTAACAGAAAAACATAGAAACAAGATTAGAAAAGACGAGCAATGATGAATTTCTTGAAAAAATTATAAATAATTAAATTCATGAAACGCACAATAAAGTTAGATTTGTTTTTCCCGTAGAGGGGCAAAATGAGAATACATCAATATCAGAAAAATAGAGAAGATGAAAGGCGAAAGCGGGAAGTAATCATAAGCACTGAGTTCCTTATTTCATTCACCTCCCATATTTTTCCTATGCTTTGGTTAACGTGATAGATCCACCACTAGAAACTGTAAGTACCAGCTGATTATCATCAGGAAATCTATAGTCTACGGTAATACCAACTGATCCACCCGATTCAGAAGTGAAGGTTATCTTACCATCAGCAACAGCCCACGTATACGTTCCACTTAACGATAAGTCTCCAATTTGACCCGTCGCCGTAACCTTGTTATCATTATTGAACGTCATCGTTCCGTCTCCCCCTGAAGTTCTCCAAGTTCCAATAAACTTACTTTTTTCATCAATACATCCGCTTAAGATTATCGCGCTCAATATCACGAACATCATTCCTACAACGAGAACAAATTGTTTTTGTTTTTTCATCTAAATACCTCCATTTTTGTGTTATTACTATTATTCTCCATATTTTTATTAGAGATTACATCCTTTTGCTTTATCTTCGTTTAATCGAAAAATTATTACTTATAAGGGCCCTATGACCGTTGGCAGAACGAAACTGACTATGGCTGCGATAATCCATACGATAAGTGCGATACCTAGCGCTTTCAGCCAGCCAATACCATACAAAGAGCCAAGAGCAATAAGCCAGGCTGTTCCTCCAATTAGCGATGCTAACCATCCCACCTCAGGGCTGAGGAAATAGTATGACGCTGCATATATTATTGAGCCGATAAAAGCAGCCAATAATGCAGTACCGAACCCCTTTTTTTCTCCAAAGGTTTTCGTTACAAAATAAATAATAATTGCAGATATAACAAGACTTATTAAAAATACAATTATTGTTGCTATATTTACATCCGTCATTTTTAATTTACTCCTCTTATATTTTTTTTTAAATGGTGTGGTTCGTTAGAATAGATAATTGCACACCGTAGTGCGCATGGCATCTATCTAAATATTCAGTAACGATCTTAATGCAGCATCTACTCTACTGGTTTTAAGTACATGTGAAGTTGTGCTTTTGAGACTTCTATATTAAGTCCTCTATCTGTCCAACGAGCCCCACCTTTCTTTAAGGCTGAAATAGCTAGCATGTTATGTACCCCACGTTTCTTTGCCCCAAGTACAGATTCAGCTGTATCTTTAGTTAATTCGACATCAAGAATGAGTTATCTCCCA
>Ga0272442_10005546_pt1 | contig 16818 bp, 15 predicted proteins | sample SSMForm2O_FD_200262 | JGI IMG/M metagenome (GOLD analysis project Ga0272442, IMG submission 200262) | Marine sediment archaeal communities from Little Sippewissett salt marsh, Falmouth, MA, United States - SSM-Form-2O | ecosystem: Environmental > Aquatic > Marine > Wetlands > Sediment ... | reverse complement strand
TGGATTAGCTGTGTCTTTGGTTTCTGTCAAGTTTTTTCTCTCGTTTAGTCTAGCTTAAATCACGTATTATTTGTGCTGTTGCACATAAAGGCTTCTAATTTACTAGATTTAATTTGATTTGACATAAACTCCACTGCTAGACATAGAAAAAACTTTTTTGGTTTTTATACTCAGGGAAAACGCAACATTTTAGATAAACAAAGAACAGATGAAACTGATACAAGCTTGACGCCAAAAAGCCTCATAGAGAAACTCACAAAACAATTATCTCCAAATCCATGGAGCAACGCTCAAGCAGCTGTAGCCATACTTGTCAAGCCAATACAAAACGATTTAGAGTTCTTTCTAGTTAAACGCGCAGAAGTGGATGATGATCCATGGAGTGGAGATATGGCGTTTCCTGGGGGCAAAAAAAACCTCCAAGACGAATCTCTCATAGATACAGCGGTCCGAGAGGTTCTTGAAGAGACAAACATCGATCTAAAGGAAATAACAGTTATAGGGTTCATGGAGCCAGTCTATTCCTCTGTCAGAAGGAGTCTCGCAGTCCAGCCTGTGGTATATATCTTTGATGATTACCCTGATGTCAAGTTAAACTATGAGCTTACAAAATACCTCTGGGCACCGTTTAGAGAGATAATTCGTGGAAAAACCCATGCAACGATAAAAGGCTGGGAGGGCCCTGTCTATAAAGTGCAAGGAGAAACGGTATGGGGATTAACCTTTCGTATGCTTGAAAAAATATTCAAATTATTGGAAGAGGATTAGAGAACCTCTCTCAGAGATTGAGCAACTTGACCGGGTAATTCTCCAACAAATACTCCCGCTTTTTTGAGTGCATCCATTTTACTCTGAGCCGTACCAGTAGAGCCCTGAATGATAGCTCCAGCATGTCCCATCCGTTTTCCAGGTATCGCAGCACGTCCAGCTATATAGGCGGCCACAGGCTTTGTGAATCCCTCTTCCTTGATGAATTGGGCGGCTCGTTCTTCAGCGTCTCCACCTATCTCCCCTATAAGGGCAACGGCATCTGTCTCTGGGTCTTCTTGGAACCATTTTAGCATATCAATATAGTCAAGACCAACGACAGGGTCACCACCGAGGCCAATACATGTACTTTGACCTAACCCAACTCTCGTTATATGCGCGGCGATCTCATAGAACAATGTACCACTTCTGCTGATTATGCCTACCTTTCCTTGTTTGAAGACTTGTGCAGGCATTATCCCCATCTTGGATTCACCGGCTTTAATAACACCCGGAGTATTGGGGCCAACTATTGTTGTACCTCTATTTTTAGCTCTTGCCACTAGTTCTATGCTATCGCGTACTGGAACTCCCTCTGTGATAACCACAACTGGGTCTAATTCTGCCTCGATAGCCTCGAGAGCAGCGTCTAAAGCAAATGGAGCTGGAACAAATATGATACTAGCATCAATACTATGAATCTCTTGAGCCTCCCTGATAGTATCATAGATAGGAACTCCTTCGGCTTTCTGTCCTCCTTTCCCAGGAGTTACCCCTGCAACGATTCTTGTCCCATAGTTCTTCATTAGACGAGTATGGAATAATCCTTGATCTCCTGTGATACCTTGAACGATCACTCTAGTGTTCTTATCAATGAATCTTGTCATTGTTGTTTTCCTCCAGCGAGTTTAACGGCTTGTTCAGCCGCTTCTTCCATAGAATCCAGCGTTTCAATTCCATTTTTCTCGAGAATAGCTTTACCCTCAGCCTCTTTTGTTCCCATCATGCGAACTACAATTGGTTTATTGATACCTAGTTTCTTACGCGCTTCAATGATTCCCTCAGCAGTATAATCGCATCGTGTGATCCCCCCAAGAACGTTGACAAATAATGCCTTGGTTCGTTCATCGCTTAGTACAAACTCCACAGCTTTTCCGATTCTTTCCGGAGTTGCTCCTCCTCCAAGATCGAGGAAATTAGCAGCTTTCCCGCCATGTAGCATTACTGTATCAAGGGTTGCCATTGTTAAACCTGCGCCATTTCCGATTATCCCAATATTTCCATCTAGTTCAATGTAAGTGAGGTCCTTTGATCGAGCCTCCATCTCCCGTTCAGTAAGCTCTCCCTTATAACTGTCTAAAAGTCTCTCTTCCAGTTCTTTATGACGGAACAAGGCATTATTATCAACATTTAATCTCGCATCAGCTGCGAGGAATCCATCCTTAACTTCGACTAGTGGATTGATCTCGGTAAGTTCAGCATCCATCTCCACGGCAAGAGAGAATAGACTTGCGATAAACGTAGCGAACTTTCTCATCATCCCCGCTCTGTAGCCCAGCTTCGACGCGATAAAGTTGGCGTGATAACTCTTTAACCCAATCACTGGGTCAACGTAGAATCTAACAATCTTATCCGGGGTCTTCGCTGCGATTTCTTCAATATCCATTCCCCCTTCACTCGAAGCGAGAACCACATGTTGTTTCCTGTTTCTATCGATAGTCACTCCTAGGTATATCTCATTCACGATATCGACCTTCTCCTCAACGTAGAGCTTCTCGACCTTGAGACCCTTGATAGGGATGCCTAGAAGCTGCTTTGCTACAATTGTTGCCTCTTCAGGAGAGTCAGCGAATTTTACTCCGCCCGCCTTTCCTCGACCTCCAACTGGTAGCTGTACCTTAATGACCACTGGTTTACCTAGAGACTCAACATACTCTCTAGCTTCCTCAGGAGACTCCACCATCCGCCCCTCCGGAGTGGGAATTCCATATTTCTTGAAGTATTCCTTAGCTTCGTATTCTAGAAGCTTCATCTTCTTCACCTAGTAGGAGGTACATGTCCAAGAGGCTAATATTGGTTCTGGGAGATCTACTTAATCTTCTCCAAGAGTTTTTCTGGTAACTTTAATCGGGGGTCATATGGTGCAATAAACGATGTTACTGCTTTAGGAGAATCAAAAGTAATCTTCCATTGTCTCTCTACTATATCACACCCATTTGCCTTATCTCGTCTCAGAACCAATGGAACCTCATTGACGATATCATCTTCAGCCCCTGTTAGATTGAAATTAGCCGCCTCTTTAGGATCAAGTACCAATACAAAGGGAATAGATTCTCGAACTATTATTGACGAGATGTTTTTAATTTGTAACATATAACTACCTAAGCTGAGTTTTTTAATACTCAAAGGAGACATTTTTTGAAGCTCTTTATCTGAAACCTGAAACTTTTTCCCAAAAACCATCTTCTGTTTGTTCTCAGAAAAACTATCTGATTCTTAAAAACAATACACTTGTACCTTTGATGTTGTCCTAAAAATTTTGGCTTTACGAATTCATCCAGAATTATTACATTAGGTTCTGAGCGTGTTTCATATTCGTCGTATTTATCCAAATTGTTTTCAAAGAAGAAGTAGATGATGTAATATGAAGTTTATTATTTCTGAATAGATGGTTATTATTCAAATAACCCTCAAACATATTACTTAAAATCAGTTATCTCACGAAAAGAATATACAGACTACATGACTAGTGTAGTAGAACCGATCGTGATCGTATCTTGTATTTTAATTCGAAGGAACTCTCAACAATAATAATATTCAGCTCATTGGGCGCAATCCTTAGCGTACCAATTGGATACATTGGAAACTACCTGAAAACCATACCCTTCCTACCCCTTGGAACTGGGCAAATCCTAGCAGGGGTACACCTCATAATGGTAGCCCTAACAGCTTTACATTTAAAGAAATTCGGGGCAGCCTCCATCACTGGTTTAGTAAAAGGCCTTGTTGAGGCTGTTCTCTTCAGTTTTCATGGGCTCCCAGTTGTTGCCCTGAGTGGTATTCAGGGAATATTAATCGATGTTTCTTTACATGTCTTCGGCTACAATCCTAGAGGAACCATATTGGGTTGTGGGTTATCAGCACTAAGCAACGTAATATTCATACAATTTATAATCAGGCTACCCTTCCCCAGTTCCGTCTACGCCTTAATGTACGTCCTCTCATTCGCCTCAGGGGTATTCCTGGGCGCCTATCCCTCAAACTTACTTCACAAAATGATCAAAGCTCGCCTCTAAACTTCACATCATCTTCTTAAACCTATGATTCCCCAAGAATAACCGATATCAATGGAAAAAGCAGAACTCAAGAAAAAAGCAATAAAAGAAATCGACAGAAGAGCAAAAGAAATCATAGAATACGCCACAACCATATGGAAATACCCCGAACTAGGCTTCAAAGAATTCAAGACCGCAGAACTAACAGAACGAAAATACGAAGCTATGAACTGGAAATACGAGAAAGAGATTGCTATCACAGGAAGCAAAGCATACCTCAAAGGAAACGGCTCAAGACCCACCATCGGAATAGTAGGAGAACTCGACGCCCTACATATTCCAGTCCACCCAGAAGCTCACCCTGCATCAGGTAACGTCCACGCCTGTGGTCACCACAGCCAAATGGCAGCCATGCTAGGCGTAGGATACGGGATAGACGTGATAAAAGAACATCTCGTCGGAGACCTCGTCATGGTAGCCGTCCCAGCCGAAGAGTATATCGAGATAGATTACAGAAATAGGATACGGGAAGAAGGAAAACTAGAGTTCTTCGGTGGCAAACAAGAGTTCATCCGATTAGGTGTTATGAAAGACATAGACATTTGTATAGGTAGCCACAGCGCCATGGATCAAACAGAGCTAATAGGGGTAGGAGGAAGCAATAATGGCTTCATAGGAAAACTAGTACATTACATTGGAAAAGAAGCCCACGCAGGAGGCAGCCCCCACAAAGGAATCAATGCATTAAACGCCGCCATGATGGGTCTTATGGGTATCCACGCCAACCGTGAGACATTCAGAGACGAAGACACGATAAGAGTTCATCCTATAATAACCAAAGGCGGAGAGATCGTCAATAATGTACCCGCCGACGTTACCATGGAGAGCTACGTCCGGGGAAAAACAGTCGAAGCTATCAAAGATGCCAACACTAAGGTTAACAGAGCCCTCAGAGCAGGAGCCATGGCAGTCGGAGCTGAGGTAGATATCAAGGATCACCCTGGATACATGCCATACACAAGAGACGAGAAACTAGAAAAAGTACTCATTGAATCAGTCACAGATCTATTCGGGGAAACCGAGATCAAACACAGAGGACATAGCACAGGCAGTACCGATATGGGGGACTTCAGTTGCATCATGCCCACCACCAGCATAGGTATGAGTGGAACAGAAGGCGCAGGACACAGCAGACACCTCAAAATAATCGACCCAGTAAAACAATACATTGTCCCAGCCAAGGCGATAGCAGTAACGGTCATAGACCTACTCTACGACGAAGCAAAACAAGCAAAACAAGTAATTGAAAAATTCATACCAACAATAAAACGCGAAGAATACACAGAATTCATGAAAAAACTAATCCAATAACCAAGTATCTCGCAATAAACCTATCAACTCAAACACCTTTTTTATCCCAGAAATGGAATACCATGAGATCGCACCGGGAACAAAAATACCAAAAATAGGACTAGGAACCTGGGGTATTGGCGGCAAACAGATCGAAGACAAACGATGGGACGAGGAAACCATCACAGCCATAAAAATGGCAATAGACCTAGGCCTAACCCACATAGACACTGCAGAATACTATGGCGCAGGACACTGCGAAGAACTCATCGGACAAGCCGTCGAAAACTACTCGCGTGACGATTTATTCATTACTACAAAAGTTTGGCGTACAAATCTGCGTCGAGATGACCTTATAAAGAGTATGAAGGCGAGCCTACGACGACTCAAACAAGACTACGTTGACCTGTACTTGGTTCACTGGCCAAACTACCAGATTCCAATCAAAGAAACTATGCAAGCCCTAGAACACTGCACCCGAGAAGGATATACAAGGTATATCGGGGTAAGCAACTTCTCAGCAAACCTAATACAAGAAGCCCAATCCTATCTTAAAGAAAACTACTTGGTCGCAAATCAAGCTGAGTTCAGCTTACTAGAACAAAAACCAAGAACAAACCTACTACCCTATCTCAAAGAAACCAACAGAACCCTAATAGCATATAGCCCACTAGCCCGAGGAATACTACCAAGACTAGACCACAAAAAACTATCTGATATATCCAATAAATATGGGAAATCCCAAGCACAGGTAGTGTTAAACTGGGTAATAAGCCAGAAAAACGTTGTCGCGATACCAAAATCAGGCAACCCAATACATCTAATGGAGTTCATGAACTCAACAGGCTGGGAAATGAAACTAGAAGATAAAATGGAGTTAACAAACAGCTTCATCTAGGTACGGTTACTACGTCTACGATACGCGGTAGCTCCACCGTTCACGGTTTCTTCCTCTTCTTCGTTTTCCTCTTCTTCGTCTTCTTCGTTCCCTCTCATTTTGTCTATCAACCCGGTTTTCTGAACCACAACTGCTAACAGTATAACTCCGAGCCCAATTAGGACATATAGGCGTGGTGGTTCCATGAATTGCAAAGCCTGATACTTGATGATATCAATGGGTGTCAGCTTCTGAACCTCAAAATTAATCAATGATCCCTGTGATGCATCATAAAGTTCCGAGATCTTTAACTGTGGAAGCATCTCCCAAGTACCGTCAACCTCTGGTGTTATAGTTAAACTAAATGTACCGTCCCTACTGGATGTAACTGTTTCGATGAAGCTAGTCTCCGGTGAGACGAAGACAAAATCAACTTCTAAACCATTGACTGGTGGCATTATTCTACCCGTTACAGTCATGGGTCTCTCTACCTTTACTGGCGAATCTTCAATCCTTGTCTCTAGCTCTAGTTTTCTCTTATCTACCCTGAAACTCTTCTCTCGAGATACTGCGCTATGATAATCCTCATCACCTGCATAACTTATTGTCAGATCGTGCTCCCCGATCCTCGTCGGCCTATAATCATATGTGAAAACCCCGTCCCCATCCGTTTGAATATTAATAGAATTCGTAGTTCCACCATGTTCTATGTTTAGCTTCAGGTTGATCGAGGGTCTGGTAGCTGCACCCGTGATCTTTACTGTTTGCCCTCCTTGGATCACGCTACCCGATACACCGAAATCTAACTCAACCTTGTTCATGACTGTGAAGCTCCCCTCAATAAGCCCTTCATTATCGATCTCATCAACTGCATGAATCCGATAATCTACATTTTCATGTAAGTTAAAAGAGGGCAAGACTGCCAACCAGTAATCCGTCTGATCGATCAGCTCTTCATTTTCAACATTTCTCCATCCATCAACCGTATACTCTATCCACATTGATGTTACGTCTGCTGCGGACTCAGCCTCAACTTTAATCAAAGTTGTATCATTTGTGTATCCAACCTCTGGTGGATCTATCAAGGATATATTAACAGGACGATAATCGGTTTTTAGGTAAAACTCAACTTCTCCCTCATAATATTCTGCTAGCAACGCCATGTAGTAGAATACATTGTCATTAGAACCATTAACCAATGGCATTGTGAATTTCTTTCTCATGTCCACGCCTGCGGATTCACAGCTGATCTTCATATATGGAAAACTAAAACCTGGTATTTCTAGGTTATAACCTCCATACAACCCTTCGCCATTTAGAGCTGTTTCTAATGTTACTATGGTTCCCGCTTTATCTCTTAGAGATATCTCGGGATCATTTTGTAGTAATGTTCCATTAGGTAATTCTATGCCTTGTACTGTGTATCCTACATTTGCTGCAGGATTTCCCATTGGGAAGATACGAGCTTCATACATGTCTAGACCCCTTATTCCCTCTGTTGGCACAGGGTTTGGTACATCAATGTTGAGTAAAAACTCCTTCTCTGATGTGTTAAACTCATAACCTATTTTGTAATTATCTATGTACTCTGCCCCTACTCGTGTCTTACCAAGTAATTCTTTAGTATATCTAGTATTCATCTCTAAATGTTCGATTATCATGAACACAGCAGCATCTGCCTTACCGGTAGCGCTATCACGAGGGTCATTAAAAATAATGAATCTATAGTCACCTGATTGAGCTGGGACAAAATATTGATGTTTTTCGTCATTAGCTACTTGTTCTGGGAGTCCTGCTGCCTCCGTGTTTGTCATAATTTGTACATTACTTGGGTTTACGACTTCTATATCATAGTCCGTGGCTTTTTCTGTATCATTTGTAATCCAATCTCCAACCAAAAAAATATGATATTTATGCCCAGCTTCTAGGTAGCATCGATATTCTTCTGATGCAGGGTTTCTATATACTCCAGTATTAGGTATTTCTCCTTTATTTATTATCTGAGGCTCGAAAGGCTCAACTTGAACATAAGCTGAAACATGTAGAGTATACGTTGTCTGAACGATAATAGCCACGAGAAGTAATATTATTATTGATTTTTTAGACTCGATTGAGCTTTTTTTATTAATTAATAAGTCGATTGCTTTCATTACTTTTTACTTCCACTTCTCTTTGATTTTTAATCTATTTATACTCAAATTATAGACTATGTTATAGTCTCTATAATGTAGCTTCATTGATACTCCTTGTTGCGGTTTATTCTAGTAAAAATATAGAGATTATGAAGTAATAATATGATTCTAAAATACTGAATATGGTTAATCTGGATAAACGTCTACTGATGTATCTGGTGGCCAATCTATAGTAACAAAATCATCATACACTGTTGTTGTCCAAAATAGGAACTTTTTCTCAATAACGACATGGTAAGTTCCGGAACTTGGTACCTCAACTTGGTATCCAACTCCTATTGTGTCCCATTCATCGAAGTAAGTAATTGTATCATTTTCATCGGTAACAACAACTCTCATGAACAATCCTCCAGCATGTATGTAAATATAGAATTTTTCAAGCATCCACTGCCCATCACCATAAGTCATAATCCCGTTCTCGTTTAGGAACGTATTACCGCGTTCTGTGATTATACTGATCTCGAAAGTATCGTTTTCTCCTGGCGCGTGTGAAAAGTCTATTGGATCTAGTTCATTTTCTTCTTGGGAGAGAATTGTTTCAGTTATAGTGTTATTATTTTCATTTTCCCATACTCTTATAACTGTCACTGGGACTTCCCCATTATTCACCAAAGTAACTGTATAGTTATTTGAATCAGGGGCAACATATACTTTTAACTCCTCAAGTGCTTTTTCCTCGTCTAGTCTGTTTGCATCAAGTTTAGCTTGCTCATAATATACGTCCGCTTGTCTCATCATAATAAACATTGGTAATACAGCGCTGAATAGTATGCTGATAAAAATGAGGGTACCTAGTATACTGGACATTCCTTTTCTATCGAACATAATATGTTTCATACTCCGAGTTGCTTCTTTCTGTCGTTACCTGAATTGTGATCTTTTGGTTTTCGGGTAGTTCCACACCTACATCTATCTCAATTTTCCCTAATTCTTTTGATGTGATAGTTTTATCCAGTTCAGGGTACGATGTTTCATTGATTTTTATCGTTGTATCTACTGTGATATCTATATTACCATAGTTATAGACCCAAATAGTAACCAGTTCTGTACTGCTATTGTAGTATACCTTCTCGATGTTGAATCTCTCAATTATTGTATGCACCATATTAATAGTTTCATCTGCATAGTCATTAGCCATCGTAGAGGCAGCTCCATGGCTATAGGACCAAACAGCTCCTCCAACAACGAGAACCATACCTGATAGAATTACGGAAGCTATGACTGGTGAAAGCGCTTTTTTTGAACTTATATTAATCCTCCTCCAAGATCAAGATTTGATATTGCCCATATTCCACCGAGAGAAACAAGACTCAGGAATATGGCATGTTTGAACCCACTCGATACTCTTCCTCCAACAATTTTTCCAGTAACCAATCCTAAGGTAAAGCTGTGAATTGCTAACGGAGTCAATAATGTCTTATAAAGCATCACTTGAGAGACACTTACTCCAAGATTAGACCCTGTGAAGAATCCAAGGAACATAACCGTTGTTCCAGTTAGTAGAGCTGCACCGATATATGGTACAATAATTAATGGCATCAAGGCGGCTCTTTTCTCTTGTTCAAGTTGCTGAGACGACTCGCTGAACTCTGCAAGGCTTTCTATGCTCTCTTCTGAACCTCCACCAACCTCCATCGTATCTATTAATAGATAAATGTTAACTAGAGCCAACCAGTTGGTGACTCTTGATTCAAACTCTTGATAGATTTGTTGTAGGGGGTACCCCCAGTTAATTTTTGTACTTATATCTCTGAGATATACGCTGAACCTACCATAGTCTCTAGGAGCTAATGCTTCGAGGCTTCTCTCTGGGCTAAGCCCGCTTTTTCTTACCTCCACAAGATCTCTTAAAAACTGGGTTATACCCTCCTGTAATTTTCCTTCTCTTCCTGCTGTGTAATAATCTGCTATCCAACCAGGAAAAGCTACAAAAATTAATGTTATTGCCACACCAATTGCTGCTTCAGTACCTTCTCCAAAGTTGAACTTGATACTGATCCATGTTATCATATTCTTCAAGGTTGGGACTCGGAGGAAAGAATCACTGAAAAATGGTAGCACTATTTGAGATGCAAGTAATATTCCTAAAGGGATTGTAATTAATAATACATAATATGGCTTCCAATTTGATTTAGGATAATTAAATTGAACCATATCTCCGACGTATAGAAATAGGAAAGATAATGCAGGCATTACAACGAAGCTGAATAGAAAGAACTGATATGGGCTAATACTGACCCCCGCAGTTGGTAGGCTCATTCCGACCACGAAAACGAGGAAGATACCGAGGACACCTAGAATGCCAATGATAGTATAGGCTTCCATTAACATGGCAGCTGTTTCCCCTTTTGATTTCACTGAGATTGTCAGTTTTCTGAACATGTTCTGGGTCTGATTGTATAGATAGTGTAGCGTGTCTCCTCCTGTTCTAACGCTTGAGGCGTAACCCAATAGAAGTTCTTTGTAGTCTTTAATGTCAACAGCTTTTGCAGCCTTGACCATAGCTGTAACAGGGTCCACGCCCGTGGACATTACTATTGTTTCTATTCGATCTATCTCCTGTTTCATTTTTGGGAGTAGCTCCATTTTTCTCATCCTTAAAAAGCTCTCAAATGGACTTAGTCCTCCGCTGACCATGACGCTAATGTACATCGAAGCGTATGGTATCTCAATTTCTAATTCACTCATACGAGTACTTGCCTTCATTTGGGGAAAAATGGCGCCAAAAAAGACAATCCCTATTGGGACTCCTAGTGTTATTGGTATCATTAGAAGTGGGTTAATTCCAAATAGTGCTTGAAGTGGTATCACGTTAGCTAGAGATAGGATCAAAATTGTGAAAGGGATTGAGCTTACTAGTAGTGCGATAAAGCTTATCATGCTGAAATATACCTCCGAGTGTACATTCATACAGGCTGATTCTAGATCGCTGTCTACGCCCCGAAAAATTCCAGCTAGAAATTTACCAACTCCTCCCAAGTATGCGTAGCAATAGTCTCTTAGAAGCATTCCTAAGCTATCTTGGCTGATCATCAATTTTCCTCCTGTATCTCGTTCAGAAGGTTCTCAACATTATCCCAATTATCCTGTGTATCTTGTGATGCGTTTTTTTCTTCCATCGCTAACGCCATTAACTCATGGACATCTGGAATCTCATCTTGATCTAGTTCTTCAATTACTTCTGGAACCGTTTCCTCTTGCTTTTCTGAACCTTTTTCTTCTCTCTGGCTATTGTAGTAGCTAAGGATTTTTTCCGCAACTTCTCGTTGATTGTCTATCCCATTCTCAATCATATCATTAATGTACTGCTCACGTCGATCAAGTTCTTCCATGAGTTGATCCATGGACTTTCCGCTACTGACACTGATCTGTTGAAGAATGTAGCTATCTTTGAACATCGTAGTGAATGTATCTGTTCTAGGGTCCCATCTTGAGACTTCAAGATAGTTATCATATTCTGCTATCTCCGAGACGCTTCTTACTCTTCTTCCAAAATTTAATCCATCTTTCTTTTGAGGTAGCTCAACTCTCTGGATATAGAGGGCTATGTTCATTAATGGGATGTAGACTTCGCTGACATTCATGGGTGGTGATGTGAGTCGTTTTACTACCCTGTCGATGCTGTCTGCGTGCATTGTACAGAGTCCACCGTGGCCTGTTGCGAGTGCCTGGAAAAGTACATAGGCTTCTTCTCCTCTAACCTCGCCGACGATTACATAGTCAGGTCTGTATCTTAGACTTACTTTAATTAGGTCGAAGAGAGTTATGTCTCCGCTTGGTCCGTCTCCAAAGTTGAAGCTTTCTCTGCTGTTTAGCTGGGTCCAGTTTGCTACTGGTGGGCTTAGTTCTGGCACTTCTTCTGCGGTGACGATTTTATCGTTTTGGCTCATTAAACTTAGTAGAGCGTTCAGCGCGCTGGTTTTTCCTGCTCCCGTGCCGCCTACTATCATGAAGCTTTTCTTGTGCTCTAAAATTAGCCAGAAATATGCTGATATTCTAGCGTTCAATGTACCAAATTGAATCAGATCAAGTATGCTCAAAGGCTCTGCTCTGAATTTTCTGATACAGAAGGTGCTCCCTTTCATGCTTACTTCTTTCATGAAGGTTGCAGCTAGCCTGTGTTTTTCTGGGAGCATTGCGTCAAGCACTGGTTGTGCGCTGCTGATGTGTTTTCCAGATTTGTGTGCAAGTTTTACCAAGAAATCATTCAAGGTCTGTGTGCTTCTGAATGTAATGTTGGTGGGGATGCTCTCGAATTTTCGGTGCCAGATATATATTGGCACATCGAGTCCGTTACAGCTGATATCTTCAATCCATGGGTCTTCCATTATAGTCTGTAAAGGACCATATCCCGTTAGATCTCTTACTACGTAATAGAAAATGCTATCCCATTCCTCTATCGTGAATTTTCCGAGGCTTTTATGGTATTTTTCCGCTATTATCTCGGCTTGTTCATAAACATATTCTGTTGGATCTATGTGTTCTCCGCTTGGGGATGTGAATTCTTTGCTTAGTATTCTTACTATTTTTTGATATGTCTCGTGTTGTTCTTCATTGAGTTGTACTTCTTCTACATAGTAGTGAAGTCCTTCTCCTATCTCTGGTGATGAGACTATTTTTATTCTGGAGTTTGGTCTATTTACTTCGTATTCGTCGATAATTTTGAATTCTGGCTTGACTTTTTCAATATCTACTGGGTCGATGACTGTTTCTTCATTTTCTTGTTTAATTTTGTCTTTTAGCCATTCTACTAGTTTCATTTGTCAAGCCACCTGAAATATGGAAAATAAAATAGGGGTTGGGGAGATGCTTAAGGCAGTCTGATTAACTTGATGTAATCCATTCCGCCTGCGCTGTGTAGCTTAATGTTAACAGTTGTACCTGCGCTTAGGTTTTCCAGTCCAGTTGTTGTTAATGCATTTCCTATATACACTACTACAGTGGCAGATTCACCGGCTGTCAAAGTGCCAACCGTATCAATATTTGATGCAAGTGTGTTATTTGCCATAGCTGGTAAAGTACTCACTGATACAGGTATATCGTTGATGAATACATGTGTAAGCGAAGCTTCAGCTGAACCACTGTTTTTAATCTCCATTGTAACGTTCCAGCCAAGACCACCAGTTATGCTACTAGCATAACCCGTCTGGATCTCGATTTTCTCGAATTGAGTGTACTGGCTGCTTATGCCACTCATCCAGTAGGATACTCCTACCGCGACTGTGATGGCTACTGCTACAAGGATGACTGTGGCGATTACTGGGCTCACAGCTTTGCGTTTCTGAGGATTCATTCTCACTCTTAACCTCCTTAACCAGCAAACATGTTACTATTTATAAAAGGAATATGCACACATATCATCTATCGATTATATAGAAGATGAATACGTAATATGGTTCCATTTTTTGCGTTTTGCTTATAAATGAATCCTTTTTTAAGTGTTTTTTCTCATTGATATATATTAGTGTTCTATATTTTTATTCTTTTAATATTCCTGTTATTCTTGTGGAAAGCTTCATACACAGTAATTGTCTATGCCTGGTTATGGGAAATGGGGTGCTAGCTATTGTGTCTCATCCTGATGATGAGACCTTCGGCTGTGGAGGAACATTGGCGAAACATGTTCAGGCTGGTGCGGATACCCGTGTTTTATGCTTGACATGTAACCCTGAGGCTCGGAAACATGAGTTTGATGCTGCTACCGGGATCTTAGGTATTGCATCCTCTCTCTGGATGGAAGAGAACCTGGTTTCTGGCGCGGATTTGATCCGTAGAGTCGCTGATTTCATCGATGAAGCTCGGCCTAGGGTTGTTATTACTCATGTGCCTTTTGATTATCACAGGGAACACAAAGTTTGTTATGAGGTTGTGAAGGAGGCTATCGAGTGGGCTGCTCATACGACTATGTATGAAGCTGCTTGGCAGGTTGAGAGGCTTTTATTGATGGAGGTCAATACTTTGATTCCTCGTCCATCTGTTTTAGTGGACATATCTGAGAGTTTCGATGTCAAGATGAAGGCAATAGTGCAGTATACCTCTCAATTAGCTAAATTTCCATGGGAATATTATCAGAAAGTGAACCAGAAGAAGGCTGAGCTGCGAGGAGCACAATGTAACGTAACATATGCTGAGGCGTTCATCGAGGAGACTTTGCCCCATGATGGGCCTTTTTACTCGGAGAAATACACGGATTTGCTGGTTTAGGAATCTTTAACAGCATCTCATTACCATGATAACGCCTAGGTGTCTCCATGAATCTCTACGGGTTGAAGGTAATCGATTTTCACAGTCATTTTCCAGTGCAGCGTCCCGGGGGGCGTAACTGGAGGAAGAGGCTGGTTGAACGGTATGGTGAGGAAAGGGCCGATATCATACTAGAGAACTCACGCATGTATCGGGATAAGTGGAGACGTATGTGGGCCTTTGAGCCTCCAGAGGAGGGGGTTCATAGTGATGAGGAGCAAGCCAAGCGCTGGGTGGATGATATGGATGCGAAGGGGCTTGAGCGTGTGAACTTTGTGATGGGTGGGGGGAATGATAACTTGGCTGAGATAGTCAAGTGGTATCCTGAGAGGTTTACAGGGTTAGCTAGTCATCCCTTGTTTGAGCCGGGTGCCGGTGAGGAACTTGAACGAGCTGTTACTGAGCTGGGTTTGAGGGGCTACAAGGTTATAGCCTCTGGCCAGAGCAAACCCATTGACAGCGAGGAGGCATATCCAGTGTGGGAGACTGCGGAGCATCTAGGGGTTCCTGTCTTGATTCATTTCGGTGTTCTCGGTGGTGGTGGGGGGCCTGCCTATGATGTTCGTAATCTGAATCCTTTGACTTTCTGGAAGGTGTGTAGTGATTTCCCTACTTTGAAGGTGGTGGTTCCTCATTTTGGGGCGTGTTATTGGCGTGAATTGTTGCAGCTTTGTTGGCAGTGTCCTAATGTGTATGTGGACACCAGTGGCAGTAATCAGTGGATGCGGTGGATGCCCTATGATCTTAGCCTGAAGACCTTATTCAGAAAGGCTTATGAGACAATTGGATCGGAGAGGTTGATCTTTGGTACGGATAGCAGTTATTTTCCCCGTGGGTTTAGTGTGGGGTATCTGCGGGAGCAGTTGAAGGTCTGTTATGAGCTTGGGTTCAGTGAGGAAGCTATCCAACGGATTTTCCATGATAACGCGGCTGAACTTCTCAGGCTCTAGACTAATTGTTTTTATCTAGCCCCCTTTTGATTTTCTAATATATCTTGGTGCATGTTTTGACTGAACAGGGTAATCGACCACCGGCACACGAAATCTATTCAGGGTTTATCGCATCCCGGAGCAGAGAGGGTCTAGGCGCTGATTTGTGGGGAAATATACCTCTTACTCTGGGTGAGGCGGCTGAGCTTCTCCCAAAAATAAGGCAAGAATACTCGATTTCGCCTAATCTTGAGGCTCTCAAGTACGCTATGAAGAAGCATATGCGAAAGATGGGGGTATTAACGGGCAAGGCTTCTGATGCAATCGATTTAATGGATAATGGTGTGGTGGAGGGGGGTCAGCAGCCCATGTTGATGGGCGGACCTAGCTTGATTCTTAACAAGATCGCTTATGCGACTGCTCTGGCCGGGGAGGCGGGGATGGTCCCACTTTACTATGTGGCTGACTATGACGGTGTTCAGGCAGAGTTAACAAACATGCGTTTACCTAGCCCCAGCAGTAAGGGGCTGCATCTGAGTTACCCTGTGGAGCCAAGTGAAGAGAACTTGGCGATCTATGAACTAGGGATTCCAGATGAGGCGTGGTTTAGGAAGACCATTGAGAAGATTGATAGTAATTATCGGGGTATTTTGAAGGATGTTGATGGTGTTAGGCGTGAGGGTATCCAGCGTAATCTTGTTCACGCTTATTCTGTGCTAACGTTTGCTTATTATTCTACAGATAATGTCTCTGATTTCTCGACCAAGGTCCTTGGTACTTTGTTGAATCTTGAGGCTGGTCTCGGGACACCGGTTTACTGGTTCAGTATGCCTGATACCCGGTTCTTGTTTCAGGAGGGTTATGAGTTATTGTTGAAGGAGCCCAATAGATCTCGGTTTATTGAGGCTACGAATGTTGCAGCTGGGAAGGTTGAGGTTGCTGGTTATCGTAGTCAGATTGGGCTTCGTGGTGATGATTATGTTCCCTTTTTCTTGGAGTGTATGAATCCTGATTGTCGCAGGATTAGGGTTGAGCTCAAGTATCATAGAGACACAGGATCAGATACAGCTTCTCTGGTGGGAAAGTGTCCCATCTGTGAGGAAGCGTATTCTTTCAGTGTCAAGGCTTCTGAGCCTGATGTCTCTGATATCGTTAATTGGATTACTCCCAGAGTTGATTCGAGGCAGGTTATCGTTGACTCTGTT